>Ga0307510_10004829_pt1 | contig 15936 bp, 13 predicted proteins | sample 12_EM_MG_FD_207224 | JGI IMG/M metagenome (GOLD analysis project Ga0307510, IMG submission 207224) | Populus trichocarpa ectomycorrhiza microbial communities from riparian zone in the Pacific Northwest, United States - 12_EM | ecosystem: Host-associated > Plants > Roots > Unclassified | place...
CGCGGCTCGTCCACCCGCGCGTTGTCCTTAGTCAGCCCCGCGAAGAAGTAGCTGATGTCCACCTCGAGCGCGCAGGCCAGCTTCCACAGCATGTGCGCCGAAAGCCGGCACGCGGCGCATTCGTATTTCTGGATCTGTTGGAACGTGACGCCACAATCGACGGCCAGGCGCTGTTGGGTCAGGCCCAGCAGCCGGCGGCGAGCTTTCAGTCGTCGCCCAACGATCACATCGACACTTTCACTCATCTCGACCACCCAGCGTTGAACCCACAATGCGAGTGTCAATGAACCGGGTTCGGGGAGCGAGTTATTGTAATAACGCGACACGAGGTCGCGGACCGCCGCTTTTGCTCAGAACGCCTGGTCCTTCGGCGGCTGCAGCACCTGCACGGGCGATCCCAGCAGAGCCTTCCGGCGTTTCCAGGCCTCGGCCATGATCGGCTGCGGCCTGGCGAGATAGGCCTTGGGCGACGTGCCCATATAGTAATTGAATTCGTGGATGAAATGCGCCTGGTCGGTGAACTGGTCGTCCAGCGCCCGGGCCCAGGTTCCGCCGGCGACGTCGCGCATGGCGGCCAGCGTGCGCAGCACCCGCTGGCGGCGCAGCAGCCGTTTGGGCGACAACCCGAAATAGCGCAGCGAGAACCGTTCGAGTTGGCGCGAGGACAGCCCGAAGGCGTCGGCCCAGTCGGTCACCGACTGCACCTGCGGATCTTGCAGGGCGGTGTGGGCGGCGGCCACGGTGGCGGCCTCCGGTGCATCCTTGAGTAGCGAAAGCAGCATCTGGTCCAGCACCTCGAAGATCGCCGCCTCGCTCTCCCCGGCCGCGGCCGCCAGCCGGCGGTGCATGTCATCGGAGGCGGGGCCCAGTGCGTCGGCCAGCGGCCGCATGCGGTTGGTGAAGGCGTCGGCGGAAAGGTCGGTGAGCCTGGGCCAGCCCTGCGGCATCAGGCCGACGCCGACCATCAGCCCGGCCGATCCGGAGACCCAGACGGCGCGCTCGAGCGTGCCGGTGACCCCGTCGACCGGCACCGGCGCCGTCGGCTCGTCCGGGAAATCCGCCACCCAGTCGCCCGAGAGGATCAGCCGGAAGTTCGGCCACTCCGGGAAAATCTGGTCGCGCACTATCCCGGGGCCGTCCACCTTCACCAGATAATAGGTGGTCACAGCCCCGCTCAGAGCCTGAGCTGGCAGGTGATAGCTCACGGAGGCGAAGGTCGCCCCCAAATCGGCAGGATGATCGGCCCGCCCCCCGTCAAGCTTGCGCATCGTTTGAAATAACGCGGCAGGGTGAACAAAGTTCGCCGGAGAAGCGAATTTTTCTGCGTGGGTTAGAAATTCGGGTGGAGGTCGCCGACGCGCATCGCCCGCGAGGCATGGCGATCGCCGTCCGCCTCGCGCGGCAGTTCCTCGAAGAAATAGCCGATGTCCACGTCCAGCGTCTGGGCCAGCGTCCAGAGCGTGCGGGCCGAAAGCCGTGACGCGGCGCTCTCATATTTCTGGATCTGCTGGAAGCTCACCCCGCAGGCGTCGGCGACGCGCTGCTGGGTAAATCCCAAGAGCCGGCGGCGCGCCCGCAGCCGCCGTCCAACCGCCAGGTCCACGTCCATGCCGAACTCCCAACACGCCGTCAGCCGCCGGCGATCCCGGCGGGCAAGATCAAGCTAGGCTGGGCGACAACACCCGTAAATCGGACGAAAGTCCTACGACTTTGGTCCTACGGCGCTCCCGTCGCAGGGGAGCGGTCAGGCCGGCTCGTAATTGAGAATGGGGGCGAGCCAGCGTTCGGCGGTCTTCAGGTCCCAGCCCTTGCGGCGGGCATAGTCCTCGACCTGGTCCTTCTCGATGCGCCCGACGCCGAAATAGTGGCTCTCGGGGTGCGAGAAATAGAGGCCGGAGACCGCCGCGGTCGGATACATGGCGAAGCTCTCGGTGAGGTTCAGGCCGGTGGCCTTCTCCGCGTCCAGCAGCTTGAAGAGGGTGGCCTTTTCGGTGTGGTCGGGCTGGGCCGGATAGCCGGCCGCCGGGCGGATGCCGCGGTACTGCTCGGCGATCAGCGCGTCGATGTCGAAGAGCTCGTCCGGCGCATAGCCCCAGAGCTCGGTGCGCACGCGGCGGTGCAGGGCCTCGGCGAAGGCCTCCGCCAGCCGGTCGGCCAGCGCCGCGGCCATGATCGCCGAATAGTCGTCGCCCTTGTCCTTGAAGGCCTTGGCGATCTCGGCCTCGCCGTGGCCCGCGGTGACGGCGAAGCCGCCGATCCAGTCGGGCCTCGTCCCCACGGGCGCGATGAAGTCGGCCAGCGCCACATTGGCCCGCCCGCCCTCCACTTGGGGAATGGATTTGGCCATCTGCTGGCGCAGCGAGTGGAACCGGCCGAGCTCGGTCTCGCGGGTTTCATCCGCATAGAGAACGATGTCGTCGCTGTCGGCGTTGGCCGGCCAGAATCCGACCACGCCCTTGGCCTCGAACCACCGCTGGCCGATGATCTGCTGCAGCATGACCTGGGCGTCGCGGTAGAGGTCGCGGGCCGCCTCGCCCACCACGTCGTCCTCCAGGATCTGCGGATAGCGGCCGATCAACTCCCAGCTGGCGAAGAACGGCGACCAGTCGATGTGCCGCGCCAGCTCCGCCAGGTCATAGGCCTCGAACGTCCGTGTGCCGATGAAACTGGGCTTCGGCGGGGTGTAGGTGGTCCAGTCGGGCGTGAAGGCGTTGTCCCGCGCCTCGGCCAGGCTCGCCCGGGCCCGCTTGTCCTGGCCGCGGGCGAACTGCTCGCGCACCTTGACGTATTCCGCCGCCGTCTCGGCCTGCAGCCGCTCGCGCTCGGTGGGCGAGAGCAGCCCCGAGACCACCCCCACCGCACGGCTCGCGTCCAGCACATAGGTGGTCTGGCCGCCCTTGTACTTCGGCTCGATCTTCACCGCCGTGTGGGTCTTCGACGTCGTCGCCCCGCCGATCAGCAGCGGGATCTTGAACCCCCGCCGCTCCATCTCGCCCGCCACATAGGCCATCTCGTCCAGGCTCGGTGTGATCAGTCCAGAAAGACCAACAATATCAACATTTTGTGCCACAGCCTCGTCGAGGATCCGGTCGGCCGGCACCATCACGCCCAGGTCGATGACCTCGTAGTTGTTGCACTGCAACACCACCCCGACGATGTTCTTGCCGATGTCGTGGACGTCGCCCTTCACGGTCGCCATCAGGATCCGGCCGGCCTGCACCCGCGGCTTGCCGGCCTTCTCGGCCTCCATGAACGGCTCCAGGTAGGCCACCGCCTGCTTCATCACCCGCGCCGACTTCACCACCTGTGGCAGGAACATCTTGCCCGCGCCGAACAGGTCGCCGACCACGTTCATCCCGTCCATCAGCGGGCCTTCGATCACGTGAAGCGGCCGCTCGGCGGCGGCGCGGGCTTCCTCCGTGTCGGCCTCGATGTAGTCGGTGAGGCCGTTGACCAGGGCGTGGGTGATCCGTTCACCGACGGTCTTCTCGCGCCAGGTGAGGTCGGGGCCCTTGGCCTCCGACTTTCCGCCCTTGTACTTAGGCGCAAGGTCGACCAGCCGTTCGGTGTTGGAGACATTGGTCCGCTGCGGCCGATTTAGGATCACGTCCTCCACCGCCTCGCGCAGTTCTTCGGGAATATCGTCATAGACCGGCAGGTCGCCAGCGTTGACGATGCCCATGTCCATGCCGGCCGCGATGGCGTGGTAGAGGAAGACGCCGTGGATCGCGCGCCGGACCGGCTCGTTGCCGCGGAAGCTGAACGACACGTTCGAGACCCCGCCCGAGATCCGCGCGTGGGGCAGGCTTTCCTTGATCCGCCGCGTCGCCTCGACGAAATCGACCGCATAGTTGTTGTGTTCGTCGATCCCGGTCGCCACCGCGAAGATGTTGGGGTCGAAGATGATGTCCTCGGCCGGAAAGCCCACCTGTTCCGTCAGGATCTTGTAGGCCCGCTGGCAGATTTCGACCTTGCGGTCGGCGGTGTCGGCCTGGCCCACCTCGTCGAACGCCATGACCACCACGGCCGCGCCGTAGCGCAGGCAGGCCTTCGCCTGCTCGATGAACTTGGCCTCGCCCTCCTTCATGGAGATCGAGTTGACGATCGCCTTGCCCTGCACGCAGCGCAGGCCCGCCTCGATCACTTCCCACTTGGACGAGTCGATCATCACCGGCACCCGGGCGATGTCCGGCTCGGCGGCGATCAGGTTCAGGAAGGTGGTCATCGCCTTCACGGAATCGAGCAGGCCCTCGTCCATGTTGACATCGATGACCTGGGCGCCCGCGTCGACCTGCTGGCGCGCGACGCTGAGCGCTGCCGGATAGTCGCCCTCGGCCACCAGCTTGCGGAATTTGGCCGAGCCCGTGACGTTCGTCCGCTCGCCGATATTGATGAAGATGGGTCGCATGCCGTTAAAACCTGTCATCCCGGTCAAGGCGCGCAGCGCCGTAGGACCGGGACCCATAAGCTCCGAGTTAGATCACTGAGCGCGTGGCGGCGCCCGCGCAGCTATGCAAGCTCGAAGGGCTCCAGCCCCGCCAGCCGCATCGCCCGTGGCCGCTCGGGAATCGGCCGCGGCTTCAGACCCCGCACCGCGTCCGCCACGTGCTTGATGTGGTCGGGCGTGGTGCCGCAGCAGCCGCCCAGGATGTTGACGATGCCCTGTTCGGCCCAGTCATGCAGCTGGTGGCCGGTCTCGTCCGGGGTCTCGTCGTACTCGCCCATGGCGTTGGGCAGGCCGGCGTTCGGATAGGCGGAGACCAGGGTGTCGGCGATCCGCGCCAGCTCGGCGATGTGCGGCCGCATCAGGTCGGCGCCCAGCGCGCAGTTCAGCCCGATGGCGAAGGGCTTGGCATGGCGCACGGAGTTCCAGAACGCCTCCACCGTCTGGCCCGACAACGTGCGGCCCGACCGGTCGGTGATGGTGCCCGAGATCCAGATCGGCAGCGGCTCATAGCCCTGCTCCTCCAGGTCCAGGATCGCCTTGATCGCGGCCTTGCAGTTCAGCGTGTCGGTGATCGTCTCGATCAGGAACATGTCGACGCCGCCGTCGTGCAGCGCCTTCACCTGCTCGGTATAGGCCGCATAGACCTGGTCGAAGTTCACCTTGCGAGCACCAGGGTCGTTCACGTCCGAGCTCATCGACAGCATCACCGGCAGCGGGCCGATGGAGCCGGCCACGAACCGCGGCTTGTGCGGCTCCTTCTGCGTCCAGCGGTCGGCGACCTCGCGGGCGATCTGCGCGCCGGCCAGGTTGATGTCGCGCACGGCGGCTTCCTGGGCATATTCGCCCTGGCCGATGGAGGTGGACGAGAAGGTGTTGGTCTCGGAGATGTCGGCGCCGGCGGCGTAGTAGGCGTCGTGCAGGTCCCTGACGACGTCGGGGCGAGTAAGACAAAGGATGTCGTTGTTGCCCTTCATCTGGCCGATGTGGTCCTTGAACCGCTCGCCGCGGTAGTCGTCTTCCGAGAGTCCGCGCTTCTGGAACATCACGCCCCACGACCCGTCGAGGATCAGCACGCGTTCTTTGGCGGCCTGCTTAAGGGCCGCGATGCGGTCAGCTCGCGTCATGCCGCGGCCTCCTTCGGGGAACTGTCGGGTTCGCGCACGCCCAGCACGCGGCAGATCGCATAGACCAGCTCGGCGCGGTTCAGGGTGTAGAAGTGGAAGTCGGAGAAGCCTTCCTCGGCCAGGCGCGCGCACATCTCGGTCGCCACCGAGGCGGAGATCAGCCGCCGGGTCTCCGGGTCCTTGTCCAGGCCATCGAACAGGTTGGCGAGCCAGGCCGGCACTTCGATGCCGATCGGCCCGGCCATCTTCTTCAGGCCCTTGTAGTTGGTCACCGGCATGATGCCCGTGCAGATGGGGATGGTGACGCCGGCTTTCCGCACCCGGTCCATGAACCGCAGGTAGCCGTCTATATCGAAGAAGAACTGGGTGATCGCCCGCGTCGCGCCGGCGTCCACCTTGGCCTTCAGCACGTCGATGTCGTGGTCGATGGACGGGCTCTCGGGATGGACGTGCGGATAGAGGCCGACGCTCACCTCGAAGGGCGCGATGGCCCGGATGCCGGCCGTCAGTTCGGTGGCGTTGCAGTAGCCGTCCGCGCGCGGCGTATAGGCGCCGCCGATCTGGCCCGGCGGATCGCCGCGCAGCGCCACGATGTGGCGGATGCCGGCGTCCCAGTAGTCCTGGATCACCTCGTCCACCTCGCCGCGGCTGGCCTCCACGCAGGTCAGGTGCGCGGCGGGCCTCAGCGTCGTCTCCTTGAGCATCCGCAGCACCGTGCGGTGCGTGCGGTCGCGGGTGGAGCCGCCAGCGCCATAGGTCACCGAGACGAAGGAGGGGTTCAGCGGCTCGAGCCGGCGGATGGCCTCCCACAGCGCCTCCTCGGCCTCCGGGGTCTTCGGCGGCGAGAACTCGAAAGAGACGTTGGGGCGCGGCGCGCCCCCAACGCCGGCGCGGGCCACGGGACCGAGGGCGGTATAGGCGGGGCTCATGCGGCGTTCCTCCGGCCTTCGCGGACCCGTTCGGCGGTCCAGATACGAACCGTCAGTCCGTCGCTCCTCTTGGCGGGCAGATCCTTAAGATGGACCTTCGAAAGCCCGCCCTCGCCCAGCCAGCGGCCCATTTCCTCTTCGGTGAAACCCAGGCGCCTGTGCTGGTGCTGCTCGCGCAGGAACTCGAGCCGGTGCGGAGCGAAATCGACGATCACCAGCCGCCCGCCCTCGCGCACGATCCGCGCCGACTCCCGCACGGCCGCCGCCGGGTCGGAGAGGTAGTGCAGCACCTGATGGACCACCACCACGTCGGCGCTCGCATTGGGAAGCCCGGTGCCGAAGATGTCGCCGTGCCGCAGCTCGCACTGCTTGAGGCCGGCTTCGACCACGTGGTTGCGGGCGATGTTCAGCATCTGCTGCGACTGGTCGAGGCCCAGCGCATGCTCGGCGTGCGGACCCAGCAGGGTCAGCATGCGGCCCGTCCCGCTGCCGAGGTCGACCAGCCGCTTGTAAGGTCCGGGCCCGGCCGCCTCCAGGATCGCCGCCTCCACGTCGCTTTCGGCCACATAGAGCGAGCGGATCTCGTCCCAGCGCGCGGCGTTGCGCGCGAAATATTCGCCGGCGTCGTACGCGCGTTCGGCGAACACCTCGTGCAGCCGCTCGCCGTCACGCAGGACGGCCGGGTCACGGGGGTCGAGGCGGGTCAGGATCGAGGCGATCAGGTCGCCGGCCTGTCCGCCCACGGCCAGGCGGTAGAACACCCAGGCGCCGTCGGGGAACCGCTCCACCAGGCCCGCTTCGGCCAGCAGCTTCAGGTGGCGCGAAATCCTGGGCTGGCTCTGGCCCAGGACACGGCAAATCTCCAGCACCGCGAGCTCCTCACGGGCGAGCAGCGCCAGGATGCGCATGCGGGTCGTCTCGCCTGCGGCGCGCAGGACTTCGACAGCTCGGTCGGCGGATAGAAACATTCGCCCGATAAGGATATAAAGATTTCTTTATGTCAAGGGGGTCGCGTCGGGCTTGGGCTCCCAGAGCTCCAGCTTCACCCCGACGGGATCCACCAGCCAGGCGAACCGGCCCGAGGGATCGCTGTCGTCCCGGCCCAGCGGCTCGACGCCCGCCGCGGCCGCCTGCGCCAGGACGGCGTCCAGGTCGTCGACCCGCAGGTTGACCATCACGGCGTGCGGCGACGGGTCGAAATACTCGGTGTCGGCCTTGAACGGGCTCCACACCTGATAGCCCGTGGCGGGCAGCGGGAAGACCACGCCCCAGTCGCCGGTCTCGAAACCCAGCACCCGCCGGTACCAGTCGTTGACCGCCGCGGGGTCGGCCGCCTTGAAGAACACGCCGCCGATGCCCAGCACCTTGCCCATCTGGTCCTCCCATCCTAGCCCGGCGCGGGCGTGACCACCGGCTCTCCGGCCAGGAAGCGCCGGACGTTGTCGATCGCCTGGCCCAGCATAAGCGGGATGCCTTCGGTCGTCCCGCCCGCGCGATGCGGGGTCAGCACCGTGCCGGGCACATCGGCCCAGCGATCCGCCGGCGTCGGCTCCTCGGCGAAGACGTCCAGCGCCGCGCGGCCGAGCCGGCCGGCCTTCAGCGCCGCGATCAGCGCGTCCTCGTCGATCACCGAGCCGCGCGCCACGTTGACGATCATCCCGGCCGGCCCCACCGCGTCGATCACCTCCGCCGTGACCAGGCCCCGCGTCGCCGCCCCGCCGCGGACGGCCACCATCAGGATGTCGCAGCCCCGGGCGAGCGCCAGCACGCTATCCGCCCGCGGCCAGGTCACCGGCTTCGGGTTGGGGCCCCACCAGCTCACCTGCAGCTTGAAGGCCTCCGCCCGCACGGCGACCGCCTGGCCGATGTGGCCCATGCCCAGGATGCCCAGCCGGCGGCCGGTGAGCTGAGGTTGCCGCGCCATCCGGTCCTCATGGCGCCAGCGGCCTTCGCGGACGATCCGGTCGCCCGCCAGGATGCCGCGCCAGCCCGCCAGCACCAGGCCCATGGCGTGGTCGGCCACGTCGTCGGCGTTGACGCCCGCGGCGTTGGTCACCTCGATCCCGCGCGCCCGGCACCAGGGCACGTCCACCCCGTCGTAGCCCGCGGTCATCGCCGCGATCAGGCCCAGCTTCGGCAGCGAGGCGAGGAACTCCGGCGCCAGGACGAACTCGCCCGCGTGCACGATGGCCCGCACCTCGGCGCGCTCGTCGTCGGAGAGCTCCCAGGCGATCGCGATACGAAACCCCGACGCCTTCATCGCCGGTACGATCGGGGCGAGGATCGGGTGGGAAATCAGGACGACGGGTTCGGACATCTGCGGCGGCATCTCATCACGTAGCACGGATCCTCCTATAGCCACGCCGGCCGGAGGGCGTCATGCGTCGTGTGTTGATCGTCGGGAATTCGGGCGCGCCGCCGCCTCAGAAGATTGAGCGAAACGAAGCGGCGCCTTCGCGGGTTGTCACGTGCGCCGTTCGAACGGCGCAGCCCCGAAGGAGTGTCCCCCCATGAAAACCCTCGTCCTGGCCGCCGGCGCGGTGGCCCTCGCGCTCAGCGCCGGATCGGCGCTGGCCGCCAAGTCCGCCGCCTCCGACCGCACCGTGACGGGTCCCTCGCAGCCGATCCCCTACGCCCAGCTCGACGCCTATCTGAAGGCCTCGCCCAAGCAGCGGGCGTCGCAGGACTGGTGGGCGGGCGCGAGCGCCAGCACGGGCACAGGCGCCGACACCGCCGCCACCGCCTCGACCTCGGTCCCGACCACCAGCGCGCCCAGCGAGTCCGCTCCGGCCGCGGCCCCGGCCGACAATCCCGCGCCGCCCGCGACCACGCCGGAACCCGCCTCGGGCCAGCCGGTGAACCCGACCCCGCCGGACGCCGCCAGTTCGCCCGGCGCGACCCCGCCTGACGGTTCGGCCACGCCTCGCTAGGTCGAAAACCCGCGCCTCCCGTCCCAACCGGCGGGAGGCGAGCGGGTTATCACCCCAGGAAGATCGAACCCGGCGGCAGGGTCGACGCCTGCACGCCGACCAGGATCATCTGGTTGCCGGCGCCCATGTCGATGACGGTGTCGGCGCCGACCTGGCTCACCGTGTAGGTGGTGCCGGGATCGAGGAACACCCGGTCGCCCTCGGCCAGATTGAAGTCGAGGACCCGGTCGATCCCGGCGTCCTGCGAGTCGTGGAACAGGTCCGCGCCCGCCCCGCCGGCGATCGTGTCGCTGCCCCGGTCGCCGGAGACGAAGTCGTCGCCCGCGCCGCCAGAGACGCTGTCGTCGCCCTGCCCGCCGCGCACCTGGTCGGCGCCGTCGCCGCCCGAACAGGTGTCGTCGCCCAGATTGCCCCAGACGATGTCGACGCCGGCATCTCCGCTCAGGCTGTCGTTGTCCTTGCCGCCCACCGCATAGTCGTCGCCGGCCCCGGTCGAGACGGTGTCGTTGCCCATGTTGCCGTTGGCGTCGTCGAAGCCCGTTCCGCCGACGATCATGTCGTCGCCTTCGTCGCCCCGCAGGTAGTTGCTCCCCGAGGTATCGCCGATGGTGTCGGCGCCGGCGCCGCCGAATACGCGATCTGAGCCGGCGTCGCCGGTGAGCAGGTCGGCGCCCGCCTGGCCGTCGATCGAGTCGTCGCCGCCGAGGCCGAACAGGAAGTCGTTCGTGGCGCCTCCGGTCAGGGTGTCGTTGAAATTGGTGGCGAACAGACCCTCGATACTGACCAGTGTGTCGAGCCCGAGAGGGGTCTGCTGGGCCGCCGTGATGCGCAGGTCGATGGTGAGCGCGCTGGTCGCCGCGGAATAATCGATGACGTCATTGCCGACCCCGCCGTCCATCAGGTCCGCGCCTGCGCCGCCGTCGAACAGGTCGTCGCCCGTCCCGCCGCGCAGGACGTCGTCGCCCGCCAGGCCCACCAGGATGTCGTCGCCGTCGGCGCCATCGACCTCATCGCGCCCCGCGCCGCCCACGAAGACCTCGTCTGCCGCGCCGCCATGCAGGCGAGAGCCCGCATCGTTGGTGTAGGCCGCCTCCACATTGAGGACCCGCAGCCCGCCCGCCGGCGCCGCCTGGTCGAACCAGGCCTCGATGAAGCCCGAGGTCTCGTCCAGGAAGGCGACGTCGTAGCCGGCTCCGCCGTCGAGAAAATCCGCGCCGTCCCCGGCGATGAGATAGTCGTCGCCGCCGCCGCCATTCAGGGTGTCGGCGCCCGGGCCGCCATAGAGATCGTCATTGCCGTCATCGAAGCCGCCGTTGAGGAGGTCGGCCCCCGCTCCGCCGTGAAGCACATCCCCGCCTGCGACCCCCACGATCGTGTCGGCGCCCGACGAGCCGTCGATCTCCAGCTCGAACCCGGCCAGGATGCTGCCATCGCCCAGTGAGCCCAGGGTGGCCGTGGCCGGCAGTTGCGAGACGATGCTCGCCGTCCCACCGTCCTTGTCCAGCAGCACGATTTCGCCGATCGCGCCGGCGAAGGGTTGGAAGCCCCCCGGCGTCGCGATGAACTGGGCGACCGGGGTGATCGAGAGCTTGAACCCGGCGTAGGCCGTGTCGGTGATGGTCAGCACCACCTTGTCCGGCGCGACGCTGTCGGTCGTGTAGTGACCGGGCGAACCCAACAGCGTGCGCAGCCAGTCGCCATTGGCGACGCTGGGCGTACCGTCGAACGCCAGCGGCTGGGCGAGGACGATAAGGGTCACGCGGGACCCCCGTAGCGCGTCTCTGCGCCTGAAACCTCAACCATCTGCACGCGCCCCCCGGCCCAATCACAGCCTGAGGTGGAGTAACGGTCAAGCTTCTATTTGGCGGAGCAGCGGTCGCTCAGGCCCCGGACGCCAACACGCCCGGAAATCACGCGATGGTCAAGCTTGCCCGCCTACCGCGTGAACTTCTGGAACTTGATGCGGTGGGGGATGAGGCTGTCGGCGCCGAGGCGGCGCTTCTTGTCTTCCTCGTAGGCGTCGAAGTTGCCTTCGAACCAGTCGACTTGGCTGTCGCCCTCGAAGGCCAGGATGTGGGTGGCCAGACGGTCGAGGAAGAAGCGGTCGTGGCTGATGACCACGGCGCAGCCCGGGAAATCTTCCAGCGCCGATTCCAGCGCCCCCAGGGTTTCCACGTCCAGGTCGTTGGTCGGTTCGTCGAGCATCAGGACGTTGCCGCCAGCGGCCAGCGTCTTGGCCAGGTGCACGCGGTTGCGCTCACCACCCGACAGCAGGCCCACCTTCTTCTGCTGGTCGGCGCCCTTGAAGTTGAACGAGCCCACATAGGCGCGGCTGGGGATCTCGCGCCCGCCCACCTTCATGATGTCGTTGCCGCCGGAGATCTCTTCCCAGACGTTCTTGTTGGGGTCGAGCGTCTCGCGGCTCTGGTCGACGTAGGCCAGCTTCACCGTTTCGCCCAGTTTCACCGAGCCGGCGTCGGGGGTCTCCTGGCCGGTGATGATCTTGAAGAGCGTCGACTTGCCGGCGCCGTTCGGGCCGATGACGCCGACGATGCCGCCCGGCGGCAGCTTGAAGGTCAGGTCCTTGAAGAGCAGCTTGTCGCCGTACTCCTTCTCCAGCCCGGCGACCTCGATGACCATCTGGCCCAGGCGCGGGCCCGGCGGGATCTGGATCTGGGCGAAGGTCTGCTTGGCGTTCTCGGCCTCGTTCTGCAGGTCGTGGAAGGCCGCCAGGCGGGCCTTGGACTTGGTCCGCCGTGCGCTGGGCGAGGAGCGCACCCAGGCGAGCTCGCGGTCGATCGCGCGCTTCTTGCCGGCCTCTTCGCGCTCTTCCTGGGCGATGCGCTTGGTCTTCTGCTCCAGCCAGGACGAGTAGTTGCCCTCGTAGGGCAGGCCCTTGCCGCGATCCAGTTCCAGCGTCCACTTGGTCACCTGGTCCAGGAAGTAGCGGTCGTGGGTCACCAGGATGATGCAGCCCGGGAAGCTCTCCAGGTGGTGCTGCAGCCAGGCCACGCTCTCGGCGTCCAGGTGGTTGGTGGGCTCGTCCAGCAGCATCATGTCGGGCTTGGAAAGCAGCAGGCGGGCCAGCGCCACACGCCGGCGCTCGCCGCCCGAGAGCGGCCCGACCGGCGCATCGTTCGGCGGGCAGCGGAGCGCGCCCATGGCCATCTCGATGCGGCTGTCGATGTCCCAGAGGTCGCCGGCGTCCAGCTTCTCCTGGAGCGCGGTCATCTCCTCCATCAGCTCGTCGGAGTAGTCCTCGCCCAGCTTCATGGCGATGGCGTTGTATTCGTCGAAGAGCTTCTTCTCCTCGCACCAGGCGATGACGTTGCCCCAGACGTCGAGGTTCTCGTCGAGCTTCGGCTCCTGCTCCAGGTAGCCGCGCTTGACGCCGTCTGCCGCGAAGGCCTCGCCGGTGAAGTCCTTGTCGATGCCGGCCATGATCTTGAGCAGGGTCGATTTGCCCGAGCCGTTGACCCCGACGACGCCGATCTTCGCGTCCGGATAGAACGACAGCCAGATGTCCGAGAAGGTCTTCTTCGGCGCGCCGGGGAAGGCCTTCGTCAGGCCCTGCATCTGATAGATATATTGCTGCGCCATGGGGCGTCCGCACCGCTCGCTCTGAAAGATTGGGAATTCGAGCGTGCAGATAGCGGGGGGCAGGCCCCGGCGCAACGCCTGCGCCGTCTATCCCTCAGTGTGGAGGGTGGGGAACCTCCGCCATCCTGCTGCGTAGTGCTGCCGACCGGGCCAGTCCGGCCGATGACGCGTGAGGAACCGATATGCACAAGGATGAAGCCAAGGGCGCCGCCAAGGATATTGCCGGCTCGCTCAAGGAAGCGGCGGGCAAGGCCGCGGGCAACGACCGCATGGCCGCCGAAGGCGCGGCGGAACGGGTCGAGGGCAAGGTCCAGAAGGGCGTCGGCGCCCTGAAGGACGCCGCCCGCGACGCGCTTAAGAACTGACCCGAACGCTTTCCAAAGGACCAAGGGCCGCGCTCGCAGGCGCGGCCCTTGCCGTATTCGAAGCTGGCCGCCGTTGAACGCCTGGGCCGCGTCTATTTTTCCGGCGCCTACCTCGGCCAAACGCCTGGATGACAGGAGGGCGCCGTCTTCTCGGCGCACCGGACTATCGGCTTGCTCGCCAACCGGGTTGCACAGACAGTAGCGGTTGAGCCCGTTCGGCGGGCCGCTTCGGCCTGACCACCCCTGGAGAGCTCCATGCACAAGCTGATCCCCGCCGCCGCGCTTCTCGCCGGCCTGGCCTTCGCCGCGTCCGCCGACGCCCAGATCGTCCACATCAATCCGGCCAAGGCCTTCATCTCCAAGGCGGTGACCGTGCCGGCCGGCTCCGACATGATCTACGTCAGCGGCATCACTCCGCAGCCGGCCGACAAGACCAAGCCCACCGAGCTCGGCGACACCAAGGCCCAGACCATCAGCATCGTCGGCCAGATCGAGGGCATCCTGAAGGACCAGGGCTACACCCTCAGCGACGTGGTGATGATGCGCGTCTACCTGGTCGGCGACGCCGCCAAGGGCGGCAAGATGGACTTCGCCGGCATGATGGAAGGCTACAATTCCTTCTTCGGGACGCTGGAGAACAAGCCCGCCCGCGTGACCATGCAGGTGGCCTCGCTCGTCGGCCCGACCATGCTGGCCGAGATCGAAGTCCAGGCCGCCAAGCCCAAGGCCGCCGTGCCCGCAAAGAAAAAGTAGCCGCCTCAAATCCCGTTATCCCCGCGCAAGCGGGGACCTCTTTTTTGCCCACGGAAAACACGGAAAGAGCACAGACGTGGCGGCGGCTCGGCCCTGCCCGCGCCAGCGGGCGACAATCCGGCGGCGCCCTCTTGGCGCTCTTGGCGTCTTGGCGGTTGAAAATGGGGAGCGCCCGCTGGCGCGGGCCTCTCAGGGCTTTTCGGTCCCGGGCGCCTTCCGTGCCCTTTCCGTGTTTTCCGTGGCCAAAAATCCCTCGTCCCGGCCATAGTCTCAGCGAGACTCGAGTCAGCCTGAGGGGGCGTCATGTTCCGGGACATCAGCTTCGCCGTGGCGCTCGCCGCGCTGGCGGGCGCGGCGCAGGCGCAGACCAGCCCCTTCGCCTCCTACGCCGACCAGCAGGCGGCGATGCAGGCCGGGACGCTGACGTCGGAGGCCCTGGTCAAGGCCTACCTCGCCCGCATCGGCGCCATCGACGACGCGGGGCCGAGGCTCAACGCCGTCCTGGCGCTGAACCCCCATGCGCTCGACGACGCGCGCAGGCTCGACGCCGAGCGCAAGGCCGGCAAGCTGCGCGGCCCCCTGCACGGCATCCCGGTGCTGCTGAAGGACAACATCGAATCCGCCGACGACACCGCCACCACCGCGGGCTCGCTGGCGCTGAAGGACAATGTCACCGGCCGCGACGCCCCGATCGTCAAGCGGCTCACCGCCGCCGGCGCTGTGATCGTCGGCAAGACCAACCTCTCCGAATGGGCCAACTTCCGCTCCTCGCGCTCGATCAGCGGCTGGAGCGGCATGGCGGGCCTGGTGCGCAATCCCTATTCGCTGGATCGCTCCGCCTGCGGGTCCAGCGCCGGCTCCGGCGTGGCCATCGCCGCCGGGCTGGCGACGCTGGCCATCGGCACCGAGACCGACGGCTCGGTCATCTGTCCGGCGGCCATCAACGGCGTCGTCGGATTGAAGCCGACCGTGGGCCTGGTCTCGCGCACCTATGTCGTGCCGATCTCGCCGCAGCAGGACTCGCCCGGGCCGATGACCCGCTACGTCGCCGACGCCGCCGAGATGCTGACCGTGATCGCCGGCTCCGACCCCGCCGACCCGATGACCGCCGAGGCCGACGCCCACAAGACCAACTATCTCGCCGCCCTCGACGCCAAGTCGCTGGCCGGGGCCCGCATCGGCGTCTTGCGGACGAACCAGGGCCGCTCTGGCCAGACCGACCAGGTGTTCGAGACCGCGCTCGCCGCCATGAAGAAGGCCGGCGCGGTGCTGGTGGAGGTCAAGGGCCTCGACGACGCCAGCCTCTCCAAGATCGCCGCCGCCGAGGGCGAGGCGCTCCGGGTGGAGTTCAAGGCGGCGCTCAACGCCTACCTCGCCACCCTGCCGGCGCCGGTGAAGAGCCGCACGCTCGAGGACCTGATCGCCTTCGACAATGCCGAGCCGCGCGAGATGCCGCTCTTCGGCCAGGAGATCTTCGAGGCGGCCAACAAGGCCCCCCCGATCACCGATGGCGCCTACCTGGACAAGCGCGCCACCGCCACCAGGCTGGCCCGCGAGGCGCTCGACAAGATGCTGGCCGACAACAACGTCGTGGCCCTGGTCGGGCCCTCCACCGGCCCGGCCTCGATCGTCGACCCGGTGAACAGCCCCCGCGGCACCGGCTCCTATTCCACCCTGCCCGCGGTCTCCGGCTATCCGCACCTGACCGTGCCCATGGGCTATGTCACCGGCCTGCCGGTGGGGCTCTCCTTCCTCGGCCCGGCCTGGTCGGAGGCCAGGCTGCTCTCG
>Ga0307510_10004830_pt1 | contig 15934 bp, 10 predicted proteins | sample 12_EM_MG_FD_207224 | JGI IMG/M metagenome (GOLD analysis project Ga0307510, IMG submission 207224) | Populus trichocarpa ectomycorrhiza microbial communities from riparian zone in the Pacific Northwest, United States - 12_EM | ecosystem: Host-associated > Plants > Roots > Unclassified | place...
CTCTCTCACCAGCTAGGTATACAGAATATTATGTGCACATAGGCTAACTACTCTCCGTTAGCATGGAGTTACTGACAAGTCCTATATCAAGGCATAATAGATATTCACATAATTATCAAAGAAACGTATATCATATCAAATAGAATTTAGTTCGACAGATTGCGAGTGCAAATTAAAGAATAAATGAGTACTCGGAAAATAAAGCAATATATATAAATATTCAAAAAATTTACTGGTTGTACTCATCGTATAATCAAAATACATATTTATTTATATTATATGCATATTAAAGATTATTCCACTCACCCGGAAAATATAGAACTAAAAGGAATATCAGATGAAAGACCCGAAAAACCTATTAAGGATCGTTAGGGGAACCTACAATAAATATATGAAATATACTCAAAAGCAACTCAAAACAACACAAATAAAAGATTCCAATGCATAAAAGAAAACTAGGTTTAGGGACTAAAACAACAATTATCCAAAACAGGGACCAAAATGTAATTTTACCAAAACTGGACCAAACTATAAATACATAACCATACTGAAATTTCACCCATAAAACATCCTCAATTCTGTCCAGAACGACACAGGGACCAAACTATAATTTTTTAAAAGTTCAGGGACTAAAATGTAAATTCCTAAAATTGAGGGACCAAACTGAAAATATTCCAAATCAATTATCAAACTGAGATTCATCATCCTTGACCTCATAATAACACTGTCCAAAATCTCAAAATATATTTAGGGGTCAAATTGTAATTTTTCCAAAGTTTAGGGACTAAACTGAAACTTTCACAAATCAAGGACCAAAATAAAATTTGATCATCTTTAACCTTAAGACCATTTTGTCCAGATTTTACAGCAAGGGAAAAATGAATTTCTTAACCCATAAAAATTAATTTAAACAAATCAACTGATAAATCCTTATTTTCAACAACATACTAATTAATCACCTAACATTAAACCTTTAATAATCATAAATCAATCTTAACAATATAAACTTCCAATCCTTATAAACCGCAATCTCTCTTTCTCTTTTTTTTTTAATCCTTCCATAAACAAATCATAATTAAAAGTAACATGAGAGAGAATCACTTACTTGCTACTTTCACTTTTCTTAAACCCAAAACTCAAGATCAAAAACTGAAATCCTTGGTTTGATGAGGAGAGGGTCACAACGACCACAAGACTTAGAAGAGAGAACAGTAATTCTCTTGCAACTTTTCCTTATATACCTAGGTTAACTTAGATTAGGTTTGGGCTGACTTGGACTTGGGCTAAAAGTCTGGATCTTACAATAACTCAATACTATTTATGTATCTCTTAATTTAACCAAATTTAATATTCAAACATATGCTTAGTTGAATTCCTTATCCATAAAGGGAGTGAAATTTCCTCATTGATTCTTTACCTTTTTTTTTTTTAAAAAAAACCTAGAACAAGTCAACCAATCCAAGTAACATATCCTTTCCCTTTAATTTTTTTAGAACTCTAATTTTTTCCCTTCCATATATGTTTATATACATGCCATTTAACACAATTTTAATCAATTATATTAATTCTTCAAATTTTATTTCATACTTATAAATATCATTCAATCACAAGTGATGTCGTTTTTATTATTTTGTTTTATTTTATTCTTGTATATTTAATTTTATTTTTTAAAATTAAAATAATATTATTTTAAATTAAATCTAAATTGACTTGTTAATTTATGATCCTATCATAAAATTTATGAGCTGACTCAATAAACCCAAAACCCAAATCTTGAATCGTGTTTAATAATCATGTTTGCAAATAAACTAGGACCCTGCTCAAATGATCAGTACAAAACCCAAAGGACCTGTCACTACAAAGCTCATATGCGTGGGCTCGGGAGCTTAGGCTTTTTTTATTTTATTAATTTTTGTTGTCTGCACCTTCTTCTTCTTCTTCTTCTTCTTTTTTGAAGAAAAAGAGGGATAGATGATTGTCTCCTCAAAATTAATAAAACACTCTACCTCGTCTGGAGCCGTAACCTTCTTATTACTCTCACGTGTTAAACACTAAATCATGACACTAAGTTTCTTAGCTAAACGATTAAAAAAATATATCAAATCGGTTCATTGTTTGTATAAACAGATAAACTGACCCAGATCTTTTAGCTGCATTGATAATTATTAGTTCTGGTAATTAGAACATCAAGCTATCAAAATGCGAGAATCATTCATTAATTCAATTTACACAGGCCATAGATTGACAATGGGATAATTGGGACAATTCCCATAAAGACTCTTCCTCACGAGAAGCAGCATGAGAAATATTAGGGTAAAATATCTAGTAGTTAAGAGATAGGGACCCCATGTAAAATCTAGAGGGTTGGGTTAGGAGGGTAGAAAATTCTGTGAATGAGAGAAGGCATCTTGAACTTAAGGGTACGTTATCTCCAAAATCTGGCCGGGAGTCCTTGCCGGGGCACCGGAAATGGGCCATATTGAATCCCATTTTGTGATCCCACCACTTCCCACCTGCAAAAAAGAATTTTATCAATTTTGCTCACAAGATCTCAGATTTCAGCGAGCTAACTGGTCACCAAGAGACGGCCAAACTTGGCAATAAAATGGGATTTTGTCTGTCCATGAAACTGTACCTGAATTTGGTCACTATATGATGGATCAAGATGAGTATCTCCAGCTTGGCGATCTCATTGCCAGGGCAAGCATGCACGCCATTTCCAAATGGCATGAAAGTGTTGGGTTTTGGAGCAACCTGCATCCGCCGCAACCAAGACAAAAGAAAGTAAAATTTGCTTACAGCTAATTTTTAATGAAGATTTCTTTCTTATTTTGTTTTTATCACATACCTCAAACCTTGACGGGTCAAAGATGTGAGGATCAGGAAAGAATTCTGGATTGTGATGAATGTTCCTGAACATTGGCAGCACCTTCCAGCCCTTTGGTATTAGGTATCCTATATACAGCAGTAACAAATTCTCTGTTTTATAAGAATATAGCTTTTAAATACCATTATCATCACAGAGAAGTTCTTGCTCGAGTCCTCACCATTGTATTCAACATCAACCACTGCTTCCCTGAATGTGAAAGATATGATGCTCGCCATCCTCAAGCTCTCTAATATAACCTGTAGATTCCATATAATTACTCATTTCTTTCTTAATTAAGCAAACTTCAGCGATAAGAATATCTTGAATGCAAACAGTATTAATTTACCCTATATGTAAGTGGCATGTTTCTTGTCTGTGCCCATGTTAGAGGCTTCTTTCCTCTTCCATTCGCTTCATATATCTCCATTTGTTCTGCCTGGAATGTATTCACAGTTACTCGATTTATTTCAAGAACTAACTTACAAACAATAAATGAGATTTTTCTAGGGATTTCTCACCTTAACAGCTTCTAGGAGTCTCTGGTCATCATGGAGGTATTTCAGAATCCATGTCAGAACACTAGCTGTTGTGTCCTGGGCAGCAAAAAGTACTCCTATAATGTTGTCAGCAATTTGATCTTCAGTTAAAATCTCTCCCTTCTCATTTTTGAAGTTCAGAAGATGGCCCAGGAAATCCTTCTCTAGTAGTCTTTTCTCTTTTCTCTCACAAATTATCTCACTTAATATCTGATTAAGCCTTTTCCTTGCCTTTGATAACCATAAAGAAATAAAAAGAAGTCAGATTCAAATTCTTATGCGGCTACTATTGACATACATGGATGAATGATGGACAGGACATTTCTTACCAAAAGAGCTTTGTGGTAAGCAGTTCCTGGAATTTTTGTTGGAAATGAATTGTAACCCTTATCTACTATGTGGTAGTTGTCACTCAGCATCTCTCTATGGTTGCTGTCCAGGTGACCAAAGATAGAAAGAATGCCGACATCAAAAGAAAACTGTGTGGAGGACCAAAGGAAAAGGAAAAAAATCACTAACCAGAGAATCCTGATGTAAACATAAATTTGAGGACCCAGTGATCAGAAACTCAAAGAAGAACACAACAACAAAATTCTAATTAGGAACCAATCCATTGCAGTAAAAGGGAGGAGGAATGAGACCATAAGATCACAACCCCATTTTCTTAAATAATAGACAAGTCAAAACTGCATTTAAGTAGCTTGAGCCTTACATATGTACGCTAAAGAGCTAGTCATAAGCTAAGTACTCTATTTTGTTTGGTTAAGAAATAATATTTTATTTACTTGTGAAAAAAAATATTAGTTTACTTTTTTTGGAGCAAACCTTCTTCATTTCATGATATGTGTTGATGATATGCCCACTGGACCATGATTCCAAGGCAGAGATGGCTACGGATTCCATACTGGGAATTAGTTTCCGGATCTTGTCTGGGGATAAAGAACTCTGAACCAACTTCCTTAGAAGACTGTGGTAATCTCCTTGGTGAAAAAAGAGAGCTGAAGGGCCGATCATCTTCTCTTTGCTTTTGGGGTATGTAGGCTTGAACAGGTGAGCATGAGTCACCAGCACAAATCTTGCACCCTCAGGGCTAGCTAGCATAACACAAGGACAGCCAAGTATGTGGCTCTTGAATACTTCTCCATGCCTGAAAAAAGTAAAGAAAAATAACAAGACTGGCTTTGCAGAAGTTCAAATCCATGCAAAGGGGAATCCTGAGAAAGGAAATTAAGTTCATATGGTAATTACTAGAACCTTTTTTGCTTTGTAGCAAAGAAGACATTTGGGTCTTGAGTATAAAGTTGAAGAGTTTCGCCTACATATGGCCATCCCATTGAACCTGGAGGAAGCTTAGCTCTTTGTTTAGGTATCCTATTCTTCTTCTTCAAGAGAGGATAAGAAAGAAGACTAGAGAGGAAGAAGCATACGTAAGCTAGAATTGAAGCAATCTCCATGCAAATGTACCTCTCTCTCCTAAAATTAAAGAAAAAAAGTAGCCTCTTCCTCTGTTTCTCTCTGTGTGTTGGATGCTGCTAGGTTGGTTGAGAATGTTATGTGATCGATGCGAGTGGTGGTGATTATATAGAGGAAGGGGGAAGTTGATGGAGACAAAACAGCAGTGTTGGTGGGAGATTTTGGCAACTTGTTATTAAGGGATTGGCCAGATTAGTTTGTTAAGATTTATACTTATCGCAGGTTGCAGTATCAGCATCGAACAAGTTACTATTGACTTTGTATTAGTTTACTAGAAATTAATCATTCCATGGACATTTTAGGAATACTAAATGGTCTGATCTTGATCGTCCAGGACCAGAAGCAGCTACGTTTTTTGTTGGCTGACAGTTAAAGTTTCCTGTTTAATTAGAACGACAAAATTGAATAGCTAAACCTAGGGTTTTTTTTTTTTTTTTTAAAAGGGAAATCTTGTTTCTTGAATTAAGGCTTTGTCACGGGTTAAATATTTTTTTTCAACATGTTTTTATAGTTAAAAATAATTTAAGTGAAAATAAAATAATTTATACATACATATAATCAAATAAATCAATAATTATGTGTGTTAATAAATAAAAAAATCATAAACCAAAAATAAAAATAAAATTGAAAAAACTAACAGACAGATGTACATCAAGATATTTAATCTTGTAAACCGAGATATTTATCCAATTGTGTTTTCTAAATTTGTTTATAAAAATAATTTTTTTATTCAAGCAAAAAATAATAGAAATAGAAACATAAATTAAATTGATTGAATACAATAGAAGAGAAATAGTTGCCATTTATTTTAGAAATATTATTCGAAAATAATTTATTTTATTTTTAAAATTAAATTTCATCTATGCAAAAGATAAAAAAAAAATTATAGATGAATCATAAAAACTCTTCAAAATTTAAATGTGTAACAAAAAAAAATAGTTATCATTTAAAAGAGACTCTCTAAATAAAATGAAAAAGAGAAGGAGTATTAATCTAAATATAAAAAAACAATTAAAGAAAAAACCATATAAAAAAGCATTTTTTAAAAAAGAATTAGAACAAAAAAGTAATTTAGAATAAAAATTTAAAGGTCAAACATTATTAAGTCTAGTAAATCAAGCTAGCCCGCCTGATTTATTTTATTAGAGCCCAATTGTGGGCTTGCTCTGATAGGTCCACATGACTACCCCCTCCCCTTTTTTAATTGCAACTAGTGGTGGTTGTCTGCTCTAATTTTTGTTGATAAAAAAATTAGACGGTGCATCGTTTGATTTGTCTAAAAAATTGAGGTTTATGTTTTTTTTCTATCCAAAAATCTGTTTTTCAACCTATTTTTGACCAAAAACACCTTAGAAATTGTGATAAACCTATCTATGAATTAAAAAACCGTCTAAAAAGTTGAAATCAACCCGAAACCATAAATCAAATTGAACTCAAATATATTTTTTCACAAACTTTATAGATTAAAAAAAAAACACCTAATATGAACTCCCTTCATCAAATGGAATCATTTGACACAAATATCGACTGTTTTGGTGGTGTAAATCAGTGTCAACGATATTTTTCTCTTTCACGACCTCTCTTTCTCCTCTCTCAACAGAGGACTAAAAAAACAAAAATAAACTTTTGTACTAAAACAAAATTTAAAAATAATTGAGGCATCAAAATTATATAATTTTTATTATTTTTAAAGTTAGAGGACCAAAATGTATATTTTCTAAAATTTCTGGCACACCATACATGCGTGACGTCTTTTTAATTTTGGTTTTTATTCTTCTAATTTCACCGTTGTCTAATAAATCCAAATCAATTGGCCTTCAATTATAATTAAAATGTCCAAAATAAAATTTTAAGAACCAAAATAATTTTTTAAAAAATAAATAAAGTCATCCACAATATTTTATAAATATTTTATAAGTGAATGAAGAGCGTTGACCGCAAAATGTTCACCTCCACAGCGTTTTAAATTTTGAATAATAGTTAGATGCTTATATTAATTAATGGTGCGTGGAGAAAAGAACATACCTATAAAAGAATTACGTGTCTCCAAACCAAAGAACATACCATTCCTGGAAAAGACGGTAACGGTGCCTAATTCATGTTGGCCAGGAGGAGGCTGGTCAGGGTTTTTAAAAGCGCTGGACACAATTAAAATGCTAAGGTCCATTGAAGCTTACGTATATTATTATTTATATTAAGAAAATAGATAACAAAAGTATAAAACAAAATCACAATAATACAAATTTATTTGGCCTATCATAACAAAAAGTTTAATATTGTATTGTTGCTTAAATACTGTACTGCAAATTTTAAAGTACTTCCGTAACCCATCTCATCCATCCAGATTTACTCAATTATATATATTTTTAATATATTTATCTATTATAATAGTATGATTAAATACTTCTTATTTTATAAGAAAATAAATAAACACGAGTTAAAAAAATAAATAAAATGAAGCTAAAAATCTTTTTAATAATTATTAAATTGTCTTTGAACCGACCAAGTCAATTGTATTATATTGAAATAACTCTCACAAAGTTTAGTTTTAATTTTAGGATAAGAGTTTTTTCTAACCATTTCATCTTTTTTTCTTTTTAATTTTATACTTATATTTTTTTTATAAGTCGATCGAGTTGTTTTTGGGATTAGTCAAGTTGATTTGGTTATATCTGGATAATTTTTATATATAAAATTTAATTTTAAATCCAAGTTAAATAAAAAATAGAATCGACAAGTTTTAAAATTAATTATTTAGGGTAGATTTAATAATAATACTAAATAATTTTTTACCATCTTATTATTTTATTATGGTCAATTTTTTTTTTATCTGACATGTAGACTATTATTGTCAACGTGTAAACTAGAATGATTGAAAATACTTGGTATTCTTAAAGACTTTTCATTTGAAGATTAATATTAAATTGTTAATTTTAAATATCGTTAATATGTTCTCACGCTAGGCAAAAGATTTAGCAAAAGAGCTGCGAAATTATAGCTGATAACAAATAAAGCGTTGGTGTATTTTTTTTTAATTGAAAAAGTTATTTTCATATAAAAAATATTTATTTTTATAATCTTCACCTATCAAAACTATTAAAAAAACATTAAAAATTAAAATCTCAACTCACATTCACTAAAATTATAATAGCAATGACAAATAGTTTTTTTTTTCTGATAATTATAAATGTTTGGGTCAACTTATATATATCTCGATTTATTTTTAAAATTTTAAAATTAACAATCAGCAAATTCTTTAATAATACTGAGACTAATAATATTTAAAGAGGAAATTTATAAAACCATTACTCTGTGACTGACAACCTTTGCAATCAAATCATCTGGTTCGAGAGTGTTTGTTCCATCAATCGAGAACAATAGTTAGTGACTTTGACAATGAAGCTATAACGTTGTCGCATTTTTATTTTGTTCCCATTATATATATGGATAGATTAAATCCACTAAAACTATATAATATGAAAACATTTACTTACTAAATTTATATGTTCAGAACAATTTAGGAAATATGTTACAATTAAGGAAACTTTTCTCATTCAATTATAAGACTATGTTAATGGGGGCAGATTTTCTTCCCGGCTCAAAGGGCCGAGGAACTCTGAGGATATTATTTTAAGTTATATTAATCGTATTAATTAGCAAAATCAATATATATTTGATTTATTTGTTAAAAAAAGATAATATTAAAAAGGAGGTACTTTGCTTATCTGCCATGTGTAAATTAATGCTTTCATGATTTTTTGTTCAGTGATGTAAATTAATTCATTAGTCTAAATAATCCTCCACGTGTCTTTCGAAGAGGACTCGATTGCGTTCTAGAGATAATTATATTATCTACGATTTTCAGATATTATTTCTTAGCAATTTTTGTATCCCTCAGGATTATGTGGTAGTTTCTGTTATTTGTCGTGTTCATGAAGCCAATTTTAGTGGCGAATCAGCTTTAGGCGGCGCCACTCCCATGTGCTGCGAATGCAAACAGTGGGACCAGAACTGCCGAGGGTGACGACGGTGCATTATAGCCCATATATTAGAGCTGTTGGGATCTTTCTAAATCAAACCTCTGGATCAGACGGCACACAAATAGTCACATCCTACGGACAGCAAGCAGATGGGGAACCTTCGAGAGCATTGGGGTCCGCAAAGTCTTTGATTCTGTGACGTCATGTCATGGAAGGGAACATCAGGTGGATATCAAAATAAACGCTAGCTGGACCTAACACGTGCCAAAATCTTGGTGGTTGTGAAAGAGAGAGTTCAGGAAGTACGGGGGTGTGTGAGGTATGGTCTAGTTTTTTTTTTCTTTTTTTTTAAAATTTCTTTGTACCTTTTTATTCCAATTTATGTTTTATTTAAATGATGAACAATCCTCCAATAATTTTACTTGCAGTAATTTACTTGATAACATGTCATCTTGAAATGGTAAACTGTTTGTTATTTTGTTTCATAATTATAATTATGCCATTAAATATGCACTATTATTTAAAAACTTGGAAAACTTGTTGTTTTTTCATGAAGATATTGAATATTATTTCTTATATTTTTTATTCATCAATTAAAATAAAATATTCTATTCTGATATACACACACACACACCATGAGCTCAGGTAATATGTTTAGACCCATTTTCCGCCCCTAACGGGCTCAAGCAACTCACTTGAACCCAACACTCTCTCTCGAGTGTTTAGGGACCCCATGTGGGTCGATATTTTTATATTGACTCAGTATATATTTTTTTTGAGTGGAATATAAATCTTAATTTATAGGGATGAAATGATTTTCCAACATTTTCTCTTTATAAAAGGACAAAACTCATGAGCTATAAATATCTCATTAATCCTTCATGTTCAAGGTTCACAATCTTCATTCTCCACTGCATGTATATTTTTAGAGTCTATCTCTCTAGAATATCATTGCACACACTCTCTCACTATCAATATACTTACTTAAGAATTTGAGAATTGTCTACCATAAGAGACATTTTACAGGTATTTGGCCTACCATCTATTAACCACCTTGGCTAACCAGACAATAGCTACCAACCACATTACCTTTCCACATCAAGTTATCAACCACATTGACTAAAGATAATGAATCAAATTGCAAGGATCATGTGATTAACCGATTATATAACACATAAGCCATATTCATAAGTTACATGGATTTTTTAGGACTTAAGTAATTCCTTTTATAATTTATAATTAAGAAATGTCTTACATTGGTATTAAGCATCACCCGTCAACGTCTTACATGACTATTAATCACCACTAATCTAGGAGTGATATTTCAAAACAGGAGACCATAACCACTAATCTAGGAGTGATATTTCAAAACAGGAGACCATAATTCAAGTTGTTTTTAGTTATTAGCATCTTTTTTAATATTGATGAAATAATATTGTTCCAAAAGAAAAATTAGAGAATAACACAATTTATACATGTTATGGTTAGGAAATATGACATTCTTGATTGTTCATATTCAAAATCACGACATTTAAAATAAATTATGAAATGAGATGCCCATGAGGAGAGAGGAGACAGAAAAATAAAATAAAGAAAGAGACCCTAGATGCACATGAAGCTCCGATTACGATACCATCGACACCATTAGAAATATCTCGATGATACAAATCCAATGACACTAAGAATAGTTACCAACGGTGGCTTAAGTGGGTCACAATTGTCATCCAAAGGTGGTGAGTGGCTTACTTGCTTTTAACAGCAAGTGTGACCCCTTTGGGTCATTGTTGGTGAGCTTTCTTGGTGTTCTTAGATTCATCTTGTCGAAATCTTCTCGATGGTACCCAATATGTCATAATTAGAGCTTTATTATGCTTTTAAAGTCTTTTTTTCTCTCTTATCTCTCTTTATTGTAATTTGTTAGGAAAGAGGAGAGAGATCAAGACACCAAAAACACATTAAAGCTCCGTTTATGACACTACTAGTACCATTAGAAATAACTTGACAAGATGAATTCAACGATATCAAGAAAGATAATAGTGACCCAAGTGGGCCACACTTGTTGTCAAAGGAAAGTGAGACACTCGTCACCTTTGGGCTGCAATGGTGGCACACTCAGGTCATCAACGATGACTTTCTTCTCTCTCCTCACAAATTAAAATAAATAATAAAATTAAAAAAATAAAAAATGAATTAAAATAAAATAAAAATCCCAAATTCTATTATTAATTTAAACAAATATTATTAACACAATTTATCTATCTAGTGGAACGAAGCTGGAGGAGGAAACAGATCTTAACCGGAACCAGGGGACGATGAAGTTGACCACAAGTACTATGAATGTTGCCAATAGCTGCTCGAGGACATTCACTTTATCTCTCAATTTGACCATCTCAACTCTAAGTTAGGCAATCTTAGCACTAAGTTGGGTTGTCTCAGCTTGAACTTGTTCTTGTACAATCACATGGACAACCGAAGATTGATGGCTCGATCCCGATTGTGAGGTCCCAACACCCCACATATCCTCGAACGTAGTGTTGGAGATACAATAAAATCGATTTCTATCATGTCCACTGGTACATCCAACCTCCAACTTGCGTTTTGGATAGGTTGAAGGATCGCCCATGTATCTCTCTTACAATCAGGTGTTATATGTTTCTTGAAAAAAAAAAACAAGTCAACAAATAAAAAAAATAATAACTTAAATTTTTTTTGTTGAAATCCAACTTATCACGAACTTCTAGATTTGGTTATCCACAAGCTGTGGCACCCTGTTCTGATAGTTCTCCTTCTGCATGCGGGTTTCAACAAATAGCTCAATTGATCTTGGATCGTGCATAAGCACCATAGCCTACAAAATAAAGCTATTGTTAGTTAAAAAATTTAAAATAATACAACAATTTTAAAAAAATTATCTTATAAAACATAATTTTACCATCCGTTTTGCATGCAAAACAAACAGAATGGATCCATTGGTGTGGGTGGTAATAAAACCATGAATTTTCTTGGCCCGGTTCTTTAAATCGGATTGTGACTGCTGCAAGAAATGCCCATACATCATGTGTTGGATATAAATGTCCCAGATACTCTTCAAGACGTGTGAAGGTCTAAAATCCTCCATACATCCATATCTTCCTAACCTAAAAGACCTTTATCTTTTGCATATTTCTTTGAATTTTTTTTAGGCATCATACCAGAAATCACGCAACCTGGTTCATAGAAAAAAATTACCAGTTAAGATTATGAAAAATAAAATTTTAACATTTTAAAAAATATCATATTTTGAATTCAAACTTACTTAATGACGTTGTGATTCTCTTAAACTCTCCTGGTCACGCCGTTGTCAGCCTCTTCCCAATAATTATTTTTCTTACACGTCAAATTCATAAAATAATTACTTTATTAAAATTAAAAATCTAACTAAATTAAATATTAAAAAAATGTTTTTGTATACGCTAACCTTGGAATTTCCAAACCAAACATCTATCATAAGCTTCTATTTAGGATTTTTAGAAACCTATCTTCACTGAAACAAAGGCACTTCCATCAATGATTTTATCACCGATGTTATCGTGCGAACAACCTCTATATTTATAAACTTGAAATTCCATCTATTCATTGAAATTAATTATCAAAGATTATCCATTATTGTTTATTTTTTTTATCATGCAAGGAAGGAAAACAAACTTACATGTTGTGGTCGGGCTTCCACTAAGCTATATATTTCCCAGGGTATACATTTTGCTAAAAAAGGATGCCTCCTTTGCGAGTCGCGCCGACACTCGACGAGCATGCATCGAGAGAGGGTACATGTGCGTGAGGTGCCTCGTCATGATTGACATCTAGCAACTCATACTCATCAAAGGGGCTGCTAGAAGAACCAACAACACTCTTATCCTTATTACTCTTTAATGACCTTTTTTTCATCATCTAAAAAAATTTGATAAAAATAAAGTAATAACATTATTATTATATCCTTTTTTTTAAAATTTTGACAGCACCTCCTCTATACCGGACACTACATAAAATTTTAAAATCTAGAAATACGCATTAATAAATGAATCCACAAATCAGTTGATTTTATTTATGAATAATATTTAATTGATTTATCTTGATATCTACGTGGAATATTGCAAGATGTAAATTGCATCTCAAAAGTAATTAAAAAAAAGCATTCCAAAAATATTTTTTTCCATGTAACCTAAATATTTAAATTACTAAAATTAGACAAGAACCCATGAAATTCAATTAATAATTTCTAAAACATCTTAAAATCCTAATATATTTTACAATTAAACCATCAAATCAATAGGAACCTAAAATATTACTCTCATTTAACTTAAACCTATATATTCCCACAAGTGAATTTCACAACCTCATATTACCAACAATAACCTCACTAATTTCATAACTAATACATCAAATCCCCTCTCTGAAATTGCTAAAATTAATTTAAAAATAAAACTAACTAATTTTCAATTCACATAAAACTTATTAAAATTCAATTCATACACTCGTATTAACAAAATAACTCAATCTATTTCATAATTAAATCATCAAACTTAAAAAACTTCAAAATTACTATCTTTCACCAAATCCTAAATCTATTTTTCACCACCAATCAACAATTAACCCAAATCATCACAATTAACCCAAACCATAACAATTATCAATCCATCATAATAATTTATTACAAAGGTGTAAAAACATCCAAAATATTATATGGGTTTAAAAATAGACCTTTAATATGGTTGAGGACAAATACAATTGTTGGAATAATTGAGATCCTTTCAGAGGCAACCAAAATAGTGTCGGCACATATGAATAACCAAGTACCTCAAAACTTCAACTCGATCAAAGAAATTTATCAAAAAAAAGTAAAAATTAGAATCAAAATAAAAGGTAAACAAACAATAAGTTTTTAAAAGAATGATCTCACTAAAAAAAATCAACCTAAATAGTATCAACAAAGAAATAGAAAGAGTAGAAGGATGAGAGGGGGGATATTTACTTGGCATGGAGGATGAAGACTTGTCACCTGTCACTATTGTGGAGGATAGAGGGAGAGGGGAAGATAAGGCGATGAAGGGAGAGGGATAGGGGAAAATAAAAAGAGGAACGATGAAAATAAGAAATTCTTCTGGGAGAGAGAAAAGAGGAAGAATATGAGTATTTTTTTTCTAGAATTAAGGATTCAGGTCTTTTACTAATTGGGGTTTTACCAATAAATTTACTGATGGGCAATTAAATATTTATAAATTTTAAATGTCTTTCTGTAATTCTGTTTGTAATTAATACTAAAATCTTTTTAGAACACCTAAAAATTACCAAACCCCACAAAATTTTCCAATGAAATTTTGTTTTATTAGTAAATGTATATGTAATTTTTAGTGGAAAAGTCCTGTAATTGTTTTTTCAACTCCCTGAATTTCTCTGAGGGACTTAGTTCATCGGTAATTTTGTCTGTAATGTTAAATGGCAAAGTCCTATAATTTTTTTCAACTCTACAAAACTCTCTGACACGATCAAAGAGTTGATGTCTTTTCCCAAGTGTAGGAGTGTCGAAGTAATAAATAACCCGGCAAGACCGGGGTCGAACCACAAGGAGGTGAACTATATAAATTACAAATAATATATATAATTTAACAAAGAGTTAAAGAGATCTTTGAGATGTGAGATTAATGTGAGGATTAAACAATGATAAAAACAGTTGTCAAGGTTAGAGGATCCACTAATGATATTAGAAGTAAATATAATATAAACTCTTTTTATTACTCAACTGGAAACCAAACACAAAGGAGGTTCCAATCGGATGATTTATCCGTAATAGTTCATTATAAATTTTTAACATGATCATATTAATTATCTTATTTTAGTAACACCATACTTTTAAATATTGTCAGGAATTCATGATGCTAACTTATGTTAACAACAAATCAAGTTCCTTTCATAGCATAGGTGTACGTTATACCATACGGTTGGCTATGAAAGTGCCAAGCATTTGTTGTACCAAGTGTTATACAACACAAATCTAGATTAATCATTTAACAAGCAAGGTATTAAGAATTAGTAAGATAGAAAGATAAGACATGTTAATAACAAACTTTCTTGGATATAAACATTAAAGTCCATGTTGAGTTTATATTATGCTTATTCTAACACCATTAGTGAAACCTTTTCACCTTGACATAATTAACTTAGCTAAACATAATGAAGGAGAAGAACATAAATAAACAAGATAAGAATATAAATAAGATATAAGTTAACTAAGTAAAGGAAAGGAAATGAAAAGCATAAACAAGAGATTAATATAAACAAAACTTAAGCATTACATAATATAAAGAGAGGGAGAGCAAGAACATGATCTTGATTTGAAAACCAAGATGCCTAAATGCATGGCAAATGCCTCCTTTTATAGGCCAAAATTCAGAATTATTGATTTGATGACTAGTTGTTGAGTGGGTGACCACCTCTTGACTTGGTAACAATCCTTATCTTCTTGTTTGTAGAAAACATTATTGCCAACATCAGAATTTGAACAGATAGTCTTCATGAAAGTTCTGGAAAATTATCTCAGCTTTCCAACGAAACAAGAATCAGTGCATTTGAACTTCTAGAACTCGAGATATGGGCTGAACACTGAACAATGTCTGGGCTGCAAGACATATTCCGACTTCTCCATTGTTGCTACCATTTGAACTCGAAAAAATAAATGACTTTAGTTCTGATCACGAATGATAAAGAGAAACCATGTTAAACCAAAGAATCTTAAACAAAACTAAAGAAGTTTCCTTCGTTTGCTAAAAACAAAGCCCATTTGGGTTCCTGCCATTAGGCAGTGGTACAGTCCGTACCAGAAGGAGACAACAATTTTACTCTTAGTTCTAGGAAGTATATATGATAGAACAACCAAACCAACAAAATAAATATCTTTGGGACATGATGAATGTTCGATCAAACCTAGTCAGCATATATTAAAATGGGTTCTAAGATAACTTTCATCTGCAAATAACCATTAAAACACAACATTAGTGTCGTTCATATATATATAACTTTAGAGGTGGGTCCCGATGAAACCC
>Ga0307510_10004831_pt1 | contig 15933 bp, 22 predicted proteins | sample 12_EM_MG_FD_207224 | JGI IMG/M metagenome (GOLD analysis project Ga0307510, IMG submission 207224) | Populus trichocarpa ectomycorrhiza microbial communities from riparian zone in the Pacific Northwest, United States - 12_EM | ecosystem: Host-associated > Plants > Roots > Unclassified | place...
CATGGGGTGCTTCGGATCGACGGAGTGTGCCTCTTTTTAGGCCATCTTCAATGTATTCTTTGAGGGCGACTTTCTCGATGGGTGTAAGACGATAAACTGTGGTTTTCTTCATTTCCATGCCTGGGATAAGGTCTATCTTGTGGTCCCACAGCTGGTGCTTGGGTAGTCGCTGTGCTTCCTCATCTGAGAAGACTTTGTCGTATCGACAGAATTCGGGGGGGATTTCGACATTCTTTGGTTGTTCCGCTTTGGCTAGAGTAGTTGACACTGTAGTTCTTCCGACTACCAGTTCAGGATAGTTAAGTGCATGCCAATTTGCACACATGTAAGACACTGTGGGTGAAACCACCGGTTCTGTGTGGATAGGAGCGTGCTGTGACGCTGTCGTAGGTTGTGGAGAAGCATGCCGTGACGCTGACTCAGAGGGCACCATGGATGTAACCACCGGTCCAATACGTGGGGAAGTGTGCCGTGACGCTGACTTGGAGGGCACCGTGGATGTAACCAACGGTCCAATACGTGGGGAAGCGTGCCGTGACGCTGTCTTGGGAGGCACTGTGGGCGTAACCACCGGTCCGTGTCTTTGTGTAATCGACACCGTGGGCGTAACCACTGGTTCGTATTTAGCCATATTGCGCTGCAACGCAACTATGCTTTTCTTGGATGGTGACATCATGGGCGAAACCACCGATTCACTTATCATGTTGTTGTATTCTCCGTGTAGATGGGCCATAATGCATTGTGTTGGATCTATGCCCTGGTAGGTGGATTCGAGGAGATCATCGTAGTGGGCTTCCAAGTCTTCTGTTGGAAGAAGCTGTGCAAGTTCCGACGTTTCGTCCGGATGACTCAGATAACAAGAGGTGGGGCAACGGTCGAGGCATAAGTTGTTCTTTGCCCAGTCTATCTGGGGGTTGTGTGCCCTGAACCAGTCGGTTCCTAGGAGTATGTCATGCCGTCCGATATTGGTTACGGCCATTTCTGTATGTTCTGTGTGTTCTTCGCCCATCTCCATTCGCAGGATGGCAGTGTGGCGGATTGGTCCTTGTTTATTCATGGTTCCATCGATGTTTCTTGGGTAGATTGGTTTCGCGAGTGTAGTCGTGGGGATCTTGTGTGCATTGATAAACGAGATATTGCAGTAGACGCCTTTGGCTCCACTGTCAAGTATTGCATGAGCATCGATTTTTCTCCTGTGGCATACGATTCGAACTTTAACCCGAATTGATGGGGAGCGTATATTTCGAATCGTATCTACTGGTACATGGGGAGTCTTGGGGACTTGGAGATTTCGGAGATTGCTAGAATTACAACAGGATGGTGGTACAACTCTCACTGACGATGCAACAGGAGAGTGAGCTAAAAAGACGCGTGATTGATGTGGGCCACATCACTGTCCAGGGGGTCCGTATTGAAGACGGATAACATCTTGATGGGGGCGTCCATGACGTTCATGTCGGCGATAGGTGTGAAACAGTTGGTGGACAGCTTGTTTGCTTCCACGTTATCATGGATACTCATTTTCTCCATGTTGTCGTCCGGGATAGAGTCTATTTGACGTAACGAGGTCCCGGGGCATTTGCCTAGATTGCAACTGGTGGCGATGTGGCCTGGTTTGCCACAGTACATGCAGAGCTTTTCTCTGAAGCGACGTTCCCTTTCTTCAGGGGAGAGCTTTCCTTGATGAAACGAGGTTCCACGACTACGTCCTCGAAATTGACCGCATCCGCATGTTGCATTTATTTCCGCGGTAGGGTCTTCTTCTTCAATGGTACGAATTCGAGGGGTAAAACAACCTCTTCCACGTCCTCCTCCCATGGAGGGTGTATAGGATCGTGGTGCGAACATGCGGAAGGAACGATCCAGGTCTCGAGCTTTATCGACGAGATCTGGGAGTGTGGCTGGCTGGGGTGATAGGGCAACTAGTTTCTGTTGGAGTGCCGCGTTAATGCATCGCCTGAAAGCGTACATCTTGGTATTGTCATCGACGCCTGATCATTGAGCATGGTGGGTCCAATCTTGGTACCAGTCGTTGAATTCTCGGTTGCCCATGTACGTATCGTGCATCCCTTTAATAGCTTCTTGTTGGACTTGGGGAGGGATGAATTGCTTTTGGAAAGCAGTCTGGAATTGGATCCATGTCCCATAATTGGTTGGGTTGGCTGTTAAAGCGTCAGCAATGCAGTCGCTGGCCCAATCTCCTCCACAAGTACCAGCTTTGAAGTTGGTTAATGCTGCTGGTACTTTCTTGTCGTCAGTATTGTAGACTGCGTCGTTCATTGTATAATAATTGGCCAGGGTGTTCCAAAAGGCTTGGGCCTTTGTTGGGTTCCCATCATAGGGATCAGGGGTACTTCCCAAGAGTTTGGGAGTCGCAACGTTTCCTGCCATAATAACTGGGGGTGGGGGTGGTGCTGGGGGACTAGGTGGTCTCTGTGGTGGGCCTGTTCTTCCCGAACACGGCCTGGGAGGAGGGATCTGTGGTGGTATTCCCTTGGGGTTTCCTTTCGGTACAGGTGGTGTCTCTGGCTGGGCTGTGGCGGGTACTGAAGTGACTTGCGAGGATCTCAAAGAGCTGGCAAGGGTCTGGGGTAAAGGTTCTTCCTTTGCTTTGCCTTTGGACACGGGTGGAGTAGGAAATGAACTTTCTTCTGGTATTGAAAGTTTGGAGCTTCCAGGAAGCGTACTTGTTGGACGGGACAGGGTTCCTTGGGGACTTGGGGTACTGGGGCAACTGGTGAGTTTCTGGAGGGTAGCAACGATCCTTGTTTCAGCTTCTTGTAATAGGTTGCTAACGTTGAGTGTGTCCTCGTCTGTGGATGATTTACTGTGTGTAGACTCTTGGTCGGAGTCAGAGTCGTGATCGGATCCTGCTGTGATAAAGCTATCGGCTTTCTTGATTTCTTCAGGGATCCGGGGTTGGGTATCTTCTGCTTCAGAAGTACTAGGGCTTTGGAAATGTACCTTCTGGTTGTTGAGGTATTTCCACTCGGAGTATAGGGTATCCCACTTGATTTGTTTACCGTGAAAGGTAGCAGTTCGTTGTATGAAGTCGAAATCGTCGACTTCGTCAAGGTGGAGGACAAGGAATCGAAATTTGGATGTAACGAGTGCTTCGTTATTCGAGGTGAATTTCCAGGAGGTTCCTACTCCTTCACACCAAATTCCTGGTGTTAGGAAACGAGCAAAGAGACACCTAGTGTCTTTATAGTCTGCAGCAAAGGCGTCAGTGGCGTAGACGGGGATATACGCCTGTTCTTCTTCTGTAAGTTCTAGTTGGAGTTCGGGTGGGAAGTTATTAAGGACGCTTTCCCAAGAGCTCATGCAAGGGTGATTGTGTAACTGGGGTTATCCCAACTGTAGAAAATCGTACACACTTTAACCAGACAAGGAGTTCTAGTATCACTATGATGGGTAATGCCTCTATAATCCTCTAGAATACCGTTGATTGTGATCAAAGTACGGTATTTCCAAAAAGAACTTATTAAAGGCCCCGATATGCGGAGTGATAGTCTGTAACTCTGTCAAGGGGTGGCTAATATGTTTCTCAGTACAATTCTGTAGGAGGAACAAACAATGTTGCTTGAAGATGTGGAGCTCTGTGCGATTTCTTGTAGGAGCAGTGATACCTAGGTAGATAACTTCCGGTAGATAGATCTGCGATGTGGCTCCAACTAGGTCTGAATTTCCTGAGACGCTGGTGTGATGACTATGGGGAGTAGGGGGCAGTGGTTGTTCGATTCTTGGTAACGTGTTATATGGCCCGTGTAGGACTTCTTGGATGTGATGTGTTACAGGTACCGTGAAGGGATTTGGGGGTGGGGTTGGTTCTCTATAAACTTGGGGCGATGGAACGTGCTGGGGTCATCGGTCGACAAAGTTCTGGGTACGACGAAGTCTTGGTCTTCCTCTTTCGTTAGAGGGTATGAAGCATCCTCGTTCCTGGGCTGGGGCTGAGTGATTTCTTCGACTACGTAGACTGGCCAGGTTGTCGGTTGTAATGGAGACCTTCTATAGGTCCTGTTCTGAAGAATCGGGGGTCCCAAAGGTGGATTCCAAGTGGGGTGGGGGGAGTTCCAGGGTGACGGCTATCACAACAACAAAGGTCGATTCCGCAGAAACAAAGATCCGGGTTGTCATTTGAAAAGGTGATCTCTTGGGCACGCCGATATACCGACTCAGGTGTACTTGGGGGACTGGATTGAGGGGTACCAACCAAAGTGGGGGGTAATGTACTGTCCACGCTGTCGTGATAGGATGAATCGAGTGAGAGAAGATCTGGTTCAAGGAGGATACGCTGGAAATGTTCCAGGTATTCGGTGTCCCTTCCCTGGGTATTTGGCTGGGTGATGGGGCGGGTAAAACCGGAAGGGGGATCAATGAGACTTGTGTGGGGGGTAAGGAGATCTGTGGTCCAGGAGCGGTTGTTCCACCGATACATAAGGATGCGCTCATCGCTGTAGATGAATTGGTACAAGTTAGTTGAAGTGAAGTCTCCGCTTGGGTTTGTCTGGAGTCGAATTTCGTTAAATTCCACTTCAACTTTGGTTTCCGACATGTAAAATCTAGATAGAAATCTGACTCTGTGTCCGGCTTGGATCTGCGTGGTAATTTCCGGCCTGTGTGACAGGACGAAGTAGTGCCAGAAAAAGGTTTTGTCATAGAACAAGGAGATCTGGGTGGCAGGGGATTGGTCGAAGTTATGAGCGCCAGAGAGTTGCCAATATGCAGTGCAACGTCTTGCTGCGTTAAGGATGTCGACGAGTTGGTAATCAATGTAATGATAGAAGCGTTGAGCGCTGAAGAGCCGACCAAAGGGGAGGATATCTAGGAGATCTTGAGGAACCAAGTGATGTTCACTCCAATACGTAAGTTGGACTTGTTCCTGGAGATTGGCGACTCTTGAATAAGTTTGTCTTAAGATTTCTTCACGAAAATTGGCCACTTAAGACAAACAAAAAGGAGACGAGTTTAAAAACCTTTGATTTATTTACACCAAATAAGTCCTTTGTAACTTACTAGGAAGTATTACAAAGGGTTCTCGGATGGAGGTGTAATAAAATCGAAAGGTTGGGCAGGAACTCGTGGGGTAGGTACAAAACACAAAAATTGGGGGTCCGTGCGCAGTAAGTCCGTAATGCGGGTACTACAGTTAATAAAAAGAATCCCTTGCTCTGTGAAATGTAAGTGGCCGCAAAGGATGGCCGTACGACCGTCTAGGAAATCGTACGCAGCAAGGGGGACAAGGGCTCCTTCAAAGTGAGCGAGCCAAAGGGGAGGGAAACGAGAGAAGACAAACTTAATTGAGTCCAAAAAGGTGGTCTCAATATAACCAAAGGGGAAGTTGGGGGACCACAGGTGTTTGCCTACTTTGGCACAGATGTGGACTGGGGGAAGGGCGCCGTCGGAGTGGACGTGGATGGAGTGATGGGCATCGGCGCGGAAGGGAGTGACGAAGTACGGGGGTGTGGCGGTGTCGAGGTCTTGGGCCTGGGGGATGTGGTTGAGGAATTGGCTGTTGATAAGTTCCTCAGATGAAAACCAAATATGACAACCCTGCTCGTAGTGGACCGTGTACTGATGAGGGTGGCCGTTGGCAGGGAGGCAAGGTGGGGCAGCGAAGAGGTACTCGAAGGGGCCGACTTCGACTGCCAGGTAAAATGCTTGGGCAGGGAGAGGAGCGGGCGACAGCGGGGCGGGGGAAGCAACAGTGGCGATGGGTGCGGCGACGATGGGCGGGGGGATGTTCTCAAGGGGAATGTCCTCGAGCGAGACGTGGTCGACCAAGTCACCTGTGAGCTGAAAGTGGCTCCAACTGTCTTGGTTGAGTGGGGGAAGGAGGGAGTCGAGCTCGGCTTGGGCAAGGCGGACGACGTGGGTGGCGGTTTCTTCTCCGAGTTGTTCAAGATCGAACTCGGCGGCGGCGCGAAGTGCCTTCTCAGTGGGCTCAGGAGTAGGTGGTGATGGAGAGCAGACCACGTAGGGGTCGATATCAACGGGGGTGGGTTCGAGGGTGTCCGGGTTGACGAGGGTGATGCCGGCGCTGGCGGACGAGGTGGAGTATTGTGGGGACTGTGGAATGAAGATATCGTAGGGGCCGGGACCAGTGGGTTCGAGGAAGGGGAAGCCGGGGACGATAAACTCGTAGCGGAGTTCAGGACTGGAAGCAACGGTGGGCGACCAGGGGACGACGGGGGACGATGCGCAGGAGGCGGGGGGATACTGGAGACGGGGGCTTCCGGGGCTTGGATAATTCCAAGTGTTGTGGGGACTATTGAGGACGTTGTTGACAACCTCAAGGGTGGCGGCGGAGTTCTCCTGATAGACGGCGTTCAGGTTAGACCAGGAGGCGACGGAGAGGGAAGGTGAGGACACTTCCAAACAGTCAGCTTCAACTTTAAGAGACTGTTCTAATGTCGGGAACTCACTACTTTATGGGTAGCGAGACTCGACGACGGCACGGAGTTGAAGGTGACTGATCCAAAGGAGCAGCAAGGAGGCGTTGAGGAGGAAGAGGCAAAAGGTGAGGAGAGGCAGGACGGAGTAGACTGAGGAAGATGAGGGGCGAGCTGCTAACGATGAGGGAGCTTTGAAAGGCTCCAGTGTGGGGGATTGACAAGAGAACAGTCTAAGGACTGTTCACCTAAATTCGTAGGTCTTATATACTAATACAGGGTGGTCTGTGTGCAGTTTAGGGTAGGTATAATTACAGGTAACGGGGGACTGCGCAGTCGATGCGCAGTAACTGCGGATTACATGATACATCTCGATTAGGGTCTAGCCCTAATGAGTCACGTCTTCATTGATCGAGTCGCATTGCGTGTTCGTTGATTGTTTAGTGAACGCGTCTTGTTGATCGTTCCCACGATCTGCCATGTGTTGATCAATGGGTTAGACGCGCATCCAAAGCGTGTCTTGTCAGGTGACGTTGTTGATGACCAGTTCCTTGATAGGTCATGTGTTATCTTCCCAGGGTCATGGGGTCGTAGGTTCCCAGGGTCACGTGCTGATAAGTCACGTGATGTACGAGTGGCGAAGGGGTCATGTGATGAGTCACGTGTAGGGTCATGTGATATGTTCCCACGGTCACGTGGTCTTGGAGTTACGGGTTTGTAGCTGAGACTGGGGGGCACGAGTACCGCTCGCGACATGCCACGCCTCAGCAGTCAACCTTTTTTGCATCCGCATCAGCGTTCACAACCCGCCCCCCTCACTTGTCTATGCCAACACATGAGGGGTCGACCTTTTTTGCGTCCATGTCAGTGTTCACAGCCCGCCCCCCTTACTTGTCCATGCCGACGCATGAGGGGTCAATGGCTATCGCGCTACGTTGGTGTTTATACCCCCCCTCATTTGTACATGCCGATGCATGAGGGGTCAACATCTTTCACATGTGCATCGATGTTCACGCCCCCCTCCCTCATTTGTGCATGCCAATGCCTGGGGTCGACATCTTTCGTGTCCACATCGGTGTTCACCCCCTCCCCCTTATTTGTGCAGAGGATCGACTCCTTTTGTGTCAGTGTCAGCATTTACAGCTGACCCTCTCCTGTGCCTTTATTTGTTAACATCTAAGGGGTTGACTTCCCTCATGTCCATGTCAGGTGCCCCTCATTTCTGCATGCCAATGCCTGAGGGGTCAATTTTCCTTGTGTCTGTGTCAGCATTCACAGCCACTTGTTTCTGCATGCCAAAAGACTAGTCTAGACCAGTTTTTTGCAGTCTTTGTAAAAATATTGTGATGGTTGGACCTTAACCTGGACTGGTCAAAGACTGGACTGGACTGGACCTGAAGTCCAGTCTTTTGCAGTCCAGTCCAGTCCAGTCCAGGTTAAATTTCCAGTCCAATGGACTGGACCTTTAAACACTACTCATATTGACTCCCTCCTTGTTACCTTCATGCACAAGTCAGTTCTGCAGTATATGACTCCATCTTTTGAGCCATGACTTGTTACTAGTACAGGTACTCGTGGTATTAGGCTTGAGTCATAGCGCCTCCTCACATGTATATAAACCCTTGTGTTTCTATGAGTTGGGCCTTAAGCCTGACTTGGTTTAATCCCAAGTGTTGTAGCTTCCCCAGCCTTTCTCTAAGTCGTCTCAAACATCGTTGAGACTCTCCCCTTATCCTTTCCCTCTCTATCCCAAGCACTTTGCTTACGCACAGTTAGTAACGTGCACACTCAACATCTACCCAGACACTAGAGAGCTCTTGTTCAACACTGGCTGTAGGCTACAGTAATTGCTGTATCCTCTACTGGTCTAGCATATCCCAACATTGTCATTGCCATCATGCACATGTGCAGACAAGCCACCCCAGCAGCATCCTAGGGCCAGTGTTTGCTACCTGCAATCCCTAGATGTACAAGTCCCACCACTGTTATACAAACCTGTGCACGTCGCACCTTAGGGTCCTTGGCCCTTAACAGTGGGACTTGTGATTGTTCCAGGAGATGGAACTGAAGTGCAAGGGGTGGCAGCGTCCATCAGGGCAATCCTGTGCGAGAATCCATCCTACTCCACAGATAGAGGAATCAACTGATAAGTAAACAGCGTGATCAGTTGTGTAATCAATGGATATGAGTACAGAGGACTCAATGATGGCAGTTTTGATGGCCTACATGGCTTGTTCATGCAGTGTCTCCCATGTGAAGGGGGTGCCCTTGCATGTAAGGTCAGTGAGAGGGCGAGCAATGGAGGAGAAGTCCTTGATCCAAATGTGCATGTATCCTGTGATGCTGAGGAATGTGCAGACATCAGTGAGGTTCTTGCAGCTGGGCCAGTTGCGGATCTGGTTAATTTTGGAGTCGTCAGGAATGCAACCTTCATAATTGCACTTGTGTCCAAGGATGGTGACTGCAGGGACTGCGATGAAGAGCTTCATCGCGGAGATGGTGGCTCCAGCACAGAGGAACCAGTAGAATATATGGTGGATGTCATTGAGGTGCTCCCAAATGAAGCGATGGATCTGTGGGTTAGCAAGGATCGTTTGTAATGCGTCTTCAGTCCCTTGATGGTAGTGTTGTCAACAAAGGGTAAGGTGGGGTTAGGGATCTTGGGCTTGAGTATAAAGATGACATCAGCATAGAATATGGCTAAGGTGTCAGTCCAACCTGTAGGTAAGGTTGTCAATCTCACCACACCTGAGGGGGACTGGACAGTGGTCAGATTACAAGATGCAATGTTGAGGGTGCAGTGGTCGTAGCTGACAAAGATGTCAAGCATTGTGTAACATGGTCAACCTGCCATGCTTTCGATAACTTGATCTGGGATGGGCAGGACTCTGGAGTTGCAGATGGTGATGGCATTGAGTGGTTGAAGGTCATGGACAAGGTGAAGGGCACTGCTCTTTTTGTAGATGCAAAACCAGCATGAGTGATACAAGGAGTCAGAAGGCTTGTAAACTCCTGCCACGATTTTCTCCCAAAAGATCTTGATGACATCTGCAAGCATACCTGGCAGAATAGGAAGATTCTTGTGCATCCAAGGGGTATGTTCAATAACAGGAATTTTGACAGGGGAGAAATAGTCATCATGAAACCTTCCCTTCTCTGCTTCCGTCCAAGCTAGTGCCTTCTTGTTGGTTCTGAGGACGAACTGTACAAGCTTGAGTTCTTCCAGCCAGAGGAAGTTGTTGGCATTGAGGTTGAGCGCATCAAGGTGTTCTTGTATGAGGCATTCCCCTGGCATGAAGTCTGGTGGATGAGTTGGCAGTGGCAGAAGCGTGAGGAGGGGGTCTTCTGGGATGCAGCAGACATTGCAGAATTCTTCAGGTAAGGTTGTGGTGACAGGTCAAACTTTCTGGTCAACTTGCTTGTACTTGAGGACAAGGATGGAGGGGTCTGCAGGTGGAAGAGGCAATAATGCATGTGGTGCGGCAGTCGGCACAGCTGGAAGGGGCAAGGCTAAGGCTGAAGCATTGTGGACCAAGACCATTTTTACGGCTGACGTGCATCCAGCATGCGGGCGAGTGGCAAGGTAAATTCTGCATGCAGGGTCAGTGGGGTCACACACCAAGACCTCTACCTTGCCAGAAGGGAGATCCTCAAAGCAGAAGCTGGCCACTTGCTGAAATGGTCAGCCCAGGAGGATGTCGAAGGATGCATGCTTGACAACATGTGCATGAGTTTTGATTAGCATGTCACCGACCTGCAATATTAAGTTTTCTGTGCACCCTATGGTCCAGTTGGTGGCACTGTTTGCTCCCTCCATTTCAATAAGGTGTTGATGGTTGATGGGGGCTCCAAGAGTTTGGACAATGTTGTGCCGTATCATGACAATCTGCAATCCAGTGTTGAGCACAGAGCAAGCCTTGATGCTGCTGTTGATGACAACGTCGATTTCTTGGAGGGGGAGGCAGAAATTGGGATTTTGGTTGTTGGGGTTTGAGCAGCAAATGGTGGCAACATCATGTACTGTGGCGCGATGTGAGGTGGTTGCGAATGGAGGGGAGGTTTCCCAGTCTCCTGTAGACACAGCCTCATACCCGTTAGTCTCCATACGTCACACCTTGAGCTTGTCAAAAAGCTCCTTGCAGATGGTAGGGCTGGCAGCTAGGATATGAGCAGGCATGGTTAGCGAAAGTTGGCCCTGCACAAGATACTCTCCCAACTCCAATACAAGTTGGTGGTCTTCAGCATCACACTGGTAGCGATATTGCGTAGTGTGCCGAAGGTTTCTGGGACTGGTGGCACTTGCATTGTTTGTTGGCAGAATGGCTTGAGTTGGCGGCAGAGGAGCTGAGAGTTTGGGCACCTTACCTGTCTTCTTCCTCTTGGCAGTGAAGACTTCAAATATGTCATTTGAGAATTCTTGGTCCTTGTCTTCCACCTGGGGAACAGTGTCTGCTACCTGTAGGATATGGGATTCCATGACCTCCTCAATTCGGCTGCCGGAGGGGGGATGTGCATTGAAATGCAGCAGTGGGTCCCATGTGTAGATGGTGTGAATTTGGGCTGGCACTGGAGGGGGTGTGCTCTGTGTGGTGAGCCAAGTGTCGATACTTCCTTTAAGACCTTGTCAAGTGCTGTCAAAGGGAACTGGCTGGCCATTTGGCAAGTGGATATGGTCATTGACATAGGTGGCACATCCGGATTTGACATATTCATTTGCAAGGGCACATGAGCAAATGCAGTGGCCCTTGGCGCAACAAAAGGCGCAGGACTCAATGCATAGTCCAGGGTGGAAGTAGTTGGCAGTGGGAATTGTGTTTGCAGAGGTCAGGGGAGCTGCAGCCAGTGCGCTCTATATTTGCAGCATCAGGGGAGGTGGTGCAATAGGATGTGTCCACAACTGTGGGTTCGGTGGAGGAGGATTTGTGGCCTGGTACAAGTAGGAGGTGGTGAGGTCAGTCTGGTAGCTTTGGGGCTGGGGAATACCTCTCATAGCATCCGGGAAGCATCATATACACTGTGCATATAGGCTGGCATATGTGCAGTCCCATACTGGTAGGTTGTGGAGCTGGAAGATCAGATCTTCCAAGTCTTTATCCTTGCTCTTGTCTTTGATGTCCTTGAATCGAACCATTCTTGTATCAATGTATGCTAATGAGTGCTGGTGCCCCCAACTTGCTTGTTGCTCTTGATCGCTGTAAGGAGCCTCTTTATCCTCCGACTCTTGACCTTCAAAGGATGGAGGTTTGTGGGTACATATGCACCTGGGAGCACGTCCATTGCAATCTGCCTCCTGTATGTTGCATGTGCTATGCTCCATCCTTTGTTCTTACGTGCAGTTGATGTTGTCCCTCTGAGGGGGCAGCTCCTGTGAATAAAAGTTGTTGTCACCCAAAATACTGCCCTTGCAATGTTGAGCACGTCTTGGATGTCAAAGGCCCACCCTTGTGGCCTGTTGGGTTGCTTGGTGATAAGGCGTTCATGGAGGGCATGCCAGTCCTCGCGGTGGAAACCGTGCCAGAAGATGGCATTGAATTCACCCTGAGTTACCCTGCCAGAATTGAGGAGAAACTTACCTTTGGTGTTGAATTGACGGTAGTAGTTGATAATGTCAGCCTTGTCATCCATGTGTTTTTGGGCATACTTATCAACAAAGTCCACCAGCTTTTGTTTTGAGAACTGGCCTTCAGTGCTGGGGTTGACGTACTGCTGGCATAGCTGGGCTTGGAGGTCACCCCAGTCACAGTCGATGTACCCTGGAAGGGATTTCCAGATGTGGTGCTGGGTTTTTATGACATACCAGATGACTGTTTCCACCTTCTGTGTGGCAGTGAGGTTATTTTCATTAGCCTTTTCCTTGTACTCATCCAAGAAGTCTTTGACATCTTGGTCAACTTCGCCAGAAAAGGAGGGTGCAAATTTGGATTGTGGGTAGGGCATGCTGGAGACACTGCAAGTACCAGGTGCTGCCATAGTGAGTGCTGGTGGTAGATTGTGTAGAGCTGGAGGAAGGGGTCTTACACAGGGATGCTGAGGTACTGGCCATATGCATGGAAGTAGTCACAGTAGTAGAGGCAGTGATTGAGGTCAATGAGGTGGCAGAGGTAGGGGTTGCTGCCTGAGTTGCTTGTTGTCAGCAAAGAAGAACTCATCATCCAGGGGGTTGTAAGCTAGTAGCTGAAGAGGTTGTGTGGAGGCTGGGCTAGGCAGAGAAGGCCCAAGTAGTATAGAGTCGTCCAGGTTGATTGCGCTGAAGTCTAGGTGAGGTAACAGAGGGTTAGTTACATATTGTGGCAGTGGTACATAGCGAGTGGGCAAAGGCAAGGGAACTTCCAAATTGATCAGTGATGCCATTGGTGTATCAGATGAGGATTCCTGGAATATGGCAGTAGCACAAGCAACAGCTTCCGATATGGGAATCGAGAAGTGAAAGGGCAAGGATACTGCAGTGAAAGCACACTGTAATCAGCTAGGTCTGCTAGCATTTGCAAGTGCTGGTGTTTGTGGGGGTTGATCCTCAGGTTGCTGGGTGCTACAAGTGAAGTGTTCTTGATTATCCCTGAGCTGAGTTTGCCTATGCATGTACAAGGTCGCCGAAGGCAACCAAGGGCAGATAATACCTAAAAATATTAACTGAAAACAATATGGAATAAAAGAAGAGGTGGTGAACTTGAAAAAGCCCACAGTCTCTCTAGGGCAGCCAGATATATCACAGACAGAAAGTCCACACAAGAGTTCAGAAATGAGGAAGGCTAACTGGGCAATATAACTGAGTATGCTTGAATCCAAGAACATACTGGCACTACGATAAAGTGGGATGGTGGGTGTTAAACTGCTCAACCGCCAATAATGAATGCATTACGTCTGAACGACGCGTGAGGGGTCCTAAGCAATTAGCAGGGCAAAATGTGAACATACATTGTTTGGCTGCATTTAAGGTTGAAGCAAGTATAGGAAGGCTAAAGTTGAAGAGGGAGCTTGTGCTATGGAGTGGAAATGAAGCTGAGAGGGACACACAAGAGATGAGAAGAGAGGGGGCATGATTGCCTGACTTTTGCTTGTCAGATGGCAAGGGTTTTTATATGATTCAGAGGCACTAGGGAACATGGTAGGCTACAAGCAATGGTGAGTGTGAAAGGGGAAAAAGGGGATGAAAAATAAGAAACGGGCTTGGGTCCTACTGGCAACAAGGAGTGCGGCATTGTAAGCAAGAAAAAGGTGGTGAGGTGATCGAAGATAGCAAATAGGGGATTGAAAGCGCGATAGTGGGCACGATGTCGAAAGGGAAAGAAACAGGGCTGACTCTAGTTGGATTAAGGTAGGAAGTGGACTAGCAGGAGGGGGCAGGGAAGCTAAGACAAAAGAAGAGAGCAAAAACATATGAAAAGGAGACAAAAATATACCATAACCAATTCCTACTTGATCACCTGCTTGGCATGATCCTGAATGGGTGTCTGACTCTCTCATAGACAAGCTCAACAAGCTGGTGTGAGTGCAAAGGTCGAAGGTGGTGCGTGTTTGGTTGCAACAGCCAGCGAACATTGACGAATCGAAAGGTGATGGTAGCAATTTTGAGCTTGTTGGATGAGCAGCATTTGAGGACAGCAATATGGAGAGGGATCAAGACAGATGGAAATGGAGAGTGGGCAAGATAGCAATGACAAGGCAGAGGCTGACTGCTATGTTTGATGGCAGCTAGAGGATGGATGTGGGTGGCTGAACTCTTGGCATCATGCAGTTCTATACAGTTGCATGGGACTTGACACATCAATAAGATTGGTGGGTTCACCCTCAGCAGATAAAGGTGGTCCCAGCATCACATGACTCATTTCTGAGCTCAGTGTATATGCCATCATTACAGCGTTTAGGTGGACAAACTGCCTGCTGATTCACAAGTCACCTCTCCCACTTCACTTTGACATCCATGGGCCACACCAAAACTGGCTTCTTGCACGACAGGTACATCATCCCAGCTGACCAATACAGGTGCAAGCTGGAAGAGAGCAAGGTTGAAGGCAAGGGCCCTATGTTGGAACTTCCCTGAAAACATGCCATTTGTGCTCATTACTGTAAATTGTTTAATGAAAAGTACTTTTATTGTCAATGTATTACGAAGCCCTGTATGGTATCTTTACTCAAATATGAAAGCAAGGGTTTGAGGACATAGCACCCAATGAGCATCATGGAGTGCTGGAGGCCAATGTAGGTATAGCAAAGCATTTTTGAGATGATGCACCACACAGAACAGCAGAAAAGAAGAGTGAGTGGCACTTACTCAGAGAGGGGACTGGGAGGGAAGCTATGCATCAGGTGGCATGGCATGGCATCCACCATCAGCAGGAAGCATTTGGTGGCAAGGATGACAATGCGGACATGTGGTCATCCTTGAGCAGTAACGACCATACAGAACAAAAAAAAATAGTTGCATACTGTTGAACCCAACTTGCAATACAGTGTTCTCAGCCACAGTTGCATACCATTGCATGCACTCCCTGATGATCTTTTCACCATCAGCGTGTGGTATTGGCAGTGAGAATGGTAAGGCAGATGCATGGTCATCCTTGGGTTGCAGGCATGAATGGGGGGGGGGGTGAGGTGGCAACCATGTGACAGTAAAGGCTAAAGTAAAGAGAAAGGTGTAGAGCTGAGAGTAAAAGTCTAATGTGAAAGGAGATAACGAAACATACGAAAACTGTCCTGAGTGAAGTGACAAGGCCCAGACAGATCAGCAAGGGGTCACACATGATGTGTGCGATGTGGAACAATGGGGATTTTGAGGTGGTACATGTTTGTAACATCAGCCAATGATAAGAGCGATCTACAAATCTTCAGCTGTAAGAGTTGGGGTGTGACAAGATAGGTGTTAAGTATCAAGTATCGACAGTCAACAGTGGATGGTTGAGTGTTGATGGTTGATAGTGGATGGCTGACGGTCAAGTGTTGACAGTGGATGATCAACAGTTGAGTGTCAACAGTAGATGGTCAACAGTTGTGTGTCGACAGTGGATGGCCAATGGACAAGTGTCAACAGTGGATGGTCGATGGTCAAGTGTCAACAGTAGACGGCTGACGGTCAAGTGTTGATAGTGGACGGTTGATGGTCGTGTGTTGACAGTGGATGGTCAACAGTTGACAGTCAATGCTTGACTGTGGGACTGTCTGGCTGACTCCTGTACGACTCAGTGTATACTCATGCAGTATACAAAACAATTAGTTAAAATAAAAAAGATTTTATTGATGGATTGTCAGTCCTGACAGTCAACAATCTGGGCACAGACGGTCTGACAGTCAAACAGCAATACAACAATCCAGGTGAAGACAGTCTGACAAGTGGATGGTTGACAGTCCAATTTCCAACTGTGAGCAGACTCAGATTCAGACAGTCAACTGTAGACTGTGGGACAGTTAATTGTCAGACTGTCAGACTGTCAAGAACAAGGAGCAGTCACATGGCATAAAACAATTATTTTGTATTGAGGACATAACATCTTAGGGGAAAAAAGTATTTTATTCTTGGTGTATCATGTATGTGACACATGGA
>Ga0307510_10004832_pt1 | contig 15932 bp, 10 predicted proteins | sample 12_EM_MG_FD_207224 | JGI IMG/M metagenome (GOLD analysis project Ga0307510, IMG submission 207224) | Populus trichocarpa ectomycorrhiza microbial communities from riparian zone in the Pacific Northwest, United States - 12_EM | ecosystem: Host-associated > Plants > Roots > Unclassified | place...
GCATGGTCTTACCCTCTTTCCCGTTTTCTATATCCGAGTCCCTGTGTGGGTTTGTGGTATTCATTCAAGGTCGACGGTGAGGTTGTAACATGCGTCGCGGCGCTGCATGTTCTATTGGACCTTAAGGTGTTCAATTTCTGCTTGCTTCTATCGTTCCTGAATCTGACCTATCAAGGTAATATTGCCTTCACCTGTCGCTGCTTCCGAGCTTCGGAGACTCAACGACGTTACGCAGCCTGAGAAAAGACACCGGGCCGAAGGTCTATTACCCTCTCACTGTCTGTGAATCGGAAAAGACACGGAATATCTAGTATTCAGGCAGGAAAGCCACATAACGTACATTGTGTGATGCGTGATGTGTATGACTATGATTCAAGCTTGCCTAAATTTGTACGGCATCACGAAGGAGATGGGCGGTCGTCCTATCTTTGCATCATCTGCGCCCTCAGATACAGCATACCCAATTAATGGTCGCAACCTATTAAGTTAGAGGAGGGACGTAACCAAATTGGTTGGTTGGAAGGGGCCAGGCAGGTTCTTCCGTAAATAACCCGAGGTGCCCTCTGCCGAAGCCACTGAATATGGCCGTCCAGTCATGGGTCCTACACTCACTTCCCCAAAGCAATCAGTGCCTTGTCCTTGCGCTTGTGGTGGCATCTCGAGTAAGCATTCACGAAAAGGAAACCATCACCAATAAGGATGCCTCTACCCTTCTTTGTTTGTTTTGCATAAAATATCAGATGGATAGGGGTCGCATGCATGAGTGCGATTGGCCAGGCTGTGAGCGCATATGAGCCTAAGGCCCAAGAGTCAGAGTCAGAGTCCGCTGAGACAAGTTGCAGGCGAATCATTCCGATCTCCTTTTGAGTTAATTAATAAGCAGATTCATTCCCTGACCCACTCACCCCTGACAGCTCCAATGGCCGAGCCGAGGTTTTGATGGATTACAAGGTCCCTTAGTGTATCACCATTCCGTCCACGTCCACGTACACATCAGAAGGAAAGATAAGAGAGCATGAAAGTCGGAGGGTGAGCGAGGTAGTCTTACACGTACAGCTTGACATGGGTCTGGCCCTCTTCTAACATCGCCGAGGACATCCATGATGTTGCGCCACGAGAAGCTTACGCACGGAAGGGGAGGTCGTTGACAAGCAAAGCGTACCCCTAGCGTATTCCATGGCCCAGCATCTTGTGCTGCTTGGCGACGCCGCGACGCATGGTGCACGTCACCCGGGGCGGTACCACTCCATCTCCAGCGCGCCAGGCTAGAACGCCCACTGTTAGTGATATCCACGGCCCGACTGAAAGCCCTTAAGCCCAGGTAACCCGGCCCTAAAATCCTGAGTCCTTGAGACGGCTTTGGAGGGCCTAAGGACTGGCTCAGCATTCTGCGAGCCCGAGCTAAGCGCTAAGCCTTCAAGCTTCAAGCTTCAAGCCCGGGCTTTCAGCGCCTGTGGGGTATGAAAGTCAGCCATCACCATCAACAATCATACAGCAAATGTACACTTTCAATGACCATGATGCATCCGATCTCTAGCCTTCCGGCTAACATTGCCTTATCTGTCCACTGACTTGCTTGCCTCACCTCAAACCCTTCGTTTTCATACCCATTGCCCACATGGTCGCCCCCTTTCCCCTAACAGTCAAGTTGCCCCTCCCTCTCGAGTCTCGTCGTACGCCAATCCCCATGGCTGAAGACCCGCAGATCGCCCATATCACATTGGCTCCCGTCAGCAGCATGAAAGACTACTGCTCCATGTAGCACACGTCGCCTGCGGCTCCTTGCCGATGGCCCCCATCTGACCACGTCGTCATTAGGAGACTTCTTCACCTTCCTATCGTAGTTTACCTTAGACTTTACCAGCAAACGTCGCCGTGCCTCCATCACCCTTGCGCTCGCTCTTGCATACTTTACAACAATTCAGTAAAATTTCTACATTTCGGACACTGCTGCTCATTGTCTACATCGCCGTGCAGGTCTGGTGCCAGCACCACCTCATTCGTTCATAATTTCGTTCTGTCTGCTGTTTTGTCTCACCTGTAGAATACTTGTCCCTACTGCATCACCTCGTATAAAGCCTTCTCACCTGGCGTTGTCAAAGGCGGGCCATTCGGAACCTGTTCCCTCCCCCCCCCTTTCGTACTGTGTGCTTTCGCCCTCGCCCTCGCCCTCGCGCTCACTTGCCCTCTCCTGCTGCGACTCTAATACCTGCTAAGTTTTTCCCTTCGCACATTCTCACCCCTTTGGGAGCACAGCCTTTTTGTTCTCTTATTTTCGAACTCACCAACGTGGACTCACTCCCTCTGAAGCCCGGGCTCAAGCCCAAGCCCAGCCAGACCCGTCCACCAGGACCCGGCTCCGAGTGTTCGTGAGCCCGAGCCCTACTAAGCCGAGCTCCCCGACGAGGATGTGGAAGTAGTCGTTGGCGGGGTGGAGGCCTGAGTGTCACTCCGTACCGAGCGGCGTCCCAAAGATGATGAAGTATTCCGTGATGCTCGCGTAGATCACGTACATGTTGTCTCCTTCCCGTCCTGTCAATGTCAGCCCCCATCGCGCTGCCCGCGTTGTTGAACACCCATTTCGATGTCCGGCGTACGTGAGTGCGTCGCGGTCAGACTGGCGACGATGTGCGAGATCATGCCCGCTGTGTCGTTGAGCGATGCGGCGAGCGCGGACAGCTGGAGCTCGTGCAGATGGACCGGATCAAAGACATACCATCGATCCTGGAAGCGTACGTCGTTTTATTTTTCGGTGGATGCATTGTTTTATTCTAGAAAACAAAGAACGTACCTTGACCGTGTCGAGCCAACTAAACGTGGCAAGCGTCAGAAACAGGAAGATGGCCCGCGTAGCCCACTTGGTGAGCTGGTCGCATTTTTGGGACATCTTTGGATCGGGAGTGCTTGGGGTGGCGGATCCACACTTTTTTCCGGACATTTTGGAAGGTGTACGAAGACGGAGAGCAACGACGGAAGGAGCGAGCCTTGGGGTTTGTGAAGTGTGGTGAGCCCGCAACTAGCCTGCCACGTCGTACGACGACTTGTTGTTAAGAGGCGTGAGTGAGGCGTGTCGCGTCGCGTCGACCAATAAAAATTGCGCGTGAGGTGCCACCCACATCGTGTTAGTATGCCATTCAAGTTACACACTGTATGGTATTGACATGCGCTGAGTTTATCGGTTTACGGACTTGACTACCGTTGGACGATTTGCGTCCATTTTCCCTCCCAGTGGCCGTCGGAACCTCGAGGAGCCCTGCTACTTCACCTTAGAAGGGGTTCTTGCGATGTGTCCGTTCGCGCAGCATACACATTCAGGCTCCACATTGACCCGATTTATGCACCCATAAGAGCCATAAGTCATGTTCCAGCAATGCTACTTTGCTCCTACACTATCCACATGCAATAGCGAGACACGAACATAGGACTGGAAAAATGCGAACAACCATATCGTCGCTTTGACGACGCTTTGTCACACTTGCTATCAGAGAACACGTAAACATTCGAGACAAGGATATGGGTAGACACACATTGTCACAAGCGTAGGATCGGGGATAAAAGATACGAGATGTACCTAGCAAAAATCATATACAGACGAGACCCTATGAAAGAGAAAACAAAGCAGAGAACAACACCGTGACACGTACAATCCTCTTTGTACCTAGTATCGGAAGTTCGGTAGCGGCGGCAAACCTGGTAGTAGGAATCGTACGACTCCAATGATCCTAGTATAATACGGTTTGGCCGGGTTCTGAATTCACAGTAACTACATAAGATGGATAGGAACTTGAGGAAGAAGTTAGGTGAGGATGGGCAGGCGAGTGACTTGGTGAGACGAGCGGTCTCACAGGTACCGGTCGCATATAACCGTAGGCTGGCAAATGTGCAGGGTCGGAGGAGCGGGGGCGCCAGGAACGACTACCCCGCGCATAGGGAGGATTACCCGCATAGGGACCAGTTTGAGTTCGAGGGTACCCATACAGTGGGTAAGTGTCGATCCCAGCATAGAGAGCTGAACCCCCAGTTCGAGTTTGAGGGTACTCATACCCACTGTATGAGCCGATCCCAGCATAGGGAGCTGAACCCCCAGTTCGAGTTTGAGGGTACTCATACCCACTGTATGAGCCGATCCCAGCATAGTAGGAAGCTGAACCCCCAGTTCGAGTTTGAGGGTACTCATACCCACTGTATGAGCCGATCCCAGCATAGGAATCTGAACCCCCAGTTCGAGGGTACTCATACCCACTGTATGAGACGATCCCAACATCGGGATAGGGTGATATCATCGGGATCGGAGGGCCTGCAACCGTATGGAAATCGGCATCTGGGGCATGGGCAGGAATGTCCTGATTTGAGACCTCAGGGCTTCCTGCCTCCGAGTAAGATGCCTCGGCAGGTTGCATGCTCGACCCGGGGATGGGAGTATCATTAGGGTACTGTGTATCATAGTCGCTGGGGGGTCCGGTTTGGTTATCGTCCTTCTCCGTTGCTTCCGCACTCTTGACTGCAGCAGCACGCATGCGCTCTAGTTCCTCAATCATTTCCAAAAGCGACTCTAGTTTCTCTGTGTTTTGGGCGCTACTCTCCAGAGCGACAGGATGGCTGGCCCTGGAGCGAACTAAATCCCGAAGGTCATCAAATCTGGCCCAAATCTTCCCCGAGGCCTGAACGAGTGGCAAGTGAGGGGTGTCTAACATTCTCCTGAGCATCGCCAACGACTTCTTGATGTTTTCTGAGTTTGGATCTGATGCCTTTGTTAGCTTCACGTCGAGTGTCAGCCTCGCTAGCTTGCAGAAGTTTAACAAGGGTCCGTCGTGGAGGGCTTCATTGAGGATTGCTGCAACTTTGGAATCCAGCTCTCCGGGTTTCTTGCCTGCCCAAGAATTTATATCTTCCTGGCTTCCGAGTTTCAATACCCGGACCAGTGTTGAGAGGCTATACTGAGTCTGCACGTAGAAGGTCTCTCCACGGCTACACTGGATGGAGAATTGAGTCAACAGAGCATGACAAAACTGGACGGAAGTAAAAACCACCCGGAAGGAGGCGACCTTCCAGATGCGCATGCCCGAATCAATCCTCATTTTCTTCCTGAATTCCATAAGATATCCAATAAGCAAGTCAATGTCTGGAGATTGCCAATCAATGGTGGACGAGTCCATGAAAATCTCGAAAGCAACGTCAAGTATGTCAAAGACAGCAGTGAAAATTTGAATCTTGTTATGGGTTGAGAGCTGTGGGTTGGAGCAATTTGAAAGACTAAAATATAGCTGTTCCCAGAGTTTGTCGTCCAGGACCAAGTCCTCCATGAAGCCTTCCAACATCTCAGGGGTACATGTAGCCACGTACAGCGGCAGGTGCGCAGCAAATACCTTCAAGAGTCCACTGTTGCGGAGTTGCTCCCGTCCAAATATTGCTTCGATCTGTGTCTGCGGCAGCATTGGAGCGTATGACAACACATCCACGAGGCGAAGCCCACTGTCGACGGTGTTCAAGGTATCGAGCACGGCTCCTGGCACTCCCCGATGGTAGCTGTCCGGAGTACCTACGTTGAAAAGCACCTCTGTGAACTGCGTACGTGCTTGGCAAGAAGCCCTAACTTGAGCAAGTCCGAGGGTCTTCAACAAGGTCTCGAATATCTTCCATACCATGTGCGGGTTGACTTCCTCATCGCTGGCATGCCGGTGCGAGATAGCGGCATGGGCCAAGATCGCCAAGTTAAGAAGCGGTCCATCGTACAGGGTGTCTGCCCACATCTCCTGGTCGCTAGGAAGAGGGCAGCTGGCGTCTGGCAAAATGCTGGTGAGGCGAGACCACTGAGCAACTTCCGTGGTTTTCCAAACGCGGATGACCCTATATAGTGGCTTTAAATAACCAGGGAATTCTTTCGTTGGTAATTCTTCCGTGTCCAAGCGAGCGTCGGTTTCTAGGAATTCCCTAATCACCAGGGCCCTGATGCATGATGCGCGTAGGGCGATCGAAGGAGAATTTGTAATTTCGCAGAATGAATTGACATCCTTTATAATTGATTGTATAGCACGTTCCTCTGAACCAGATTGACTGGCAGTGGTCCTGGGTGGTGTCTGGGAGATCAACCGCAACGACTTGATGTAAGCCGATGCACGGGACATGCACGCTTCTTGCGAGAGTTCCAAAGATGTGATGCATATTCTGAGTTGGGCGGCGATATGCAACGGGACGTTATCTCCCCTCAAGCACTCAACCACCAGCGACGTGTCCGTCAGAGACGAGAGGATGTACCCGGGAAGACCACTGAGGAATGTATGCATGTCGTCTTCGTCGAGTTGTCGCACTAGCCAGTGCATCGCAGATGGATCGAGGTTCGCTGCTCTCCTTTCGATTTCTCTCTTGAGGGCTCGAGTTCGATCAAGGTGAATGTGATGGAAGAGACCGAGACCTTTCCGAGTTTCAAGGCCTCCGGCCGCTCTGGAGGAGCGTCGCACAACCCGAAGAAGGATGACGTATGAGACTTGAATGAGTGAAACGCATCCCCGAATCGGTGTGGTGAGGGGGGTCTGGTACGGAGCATTCCTGAAGATGAGTGGCAGTATGCTGAGTACCATGTACACCGTCAACAGAGCTATGAAGCAATAGCGAGCTGTTGCGCCCACCAGGCCGTTGATGGTGTAAAGCCAATCACTGACGGAAAAGAAGAAGAGGAAGACAGCGATGTGGAGAAGAATGGGGATACCATAAGTCAGGCGTCTCATCTGGAATTGGGAAAGCCCATCGAAGAGATAGGTGCGCGTTCGGCCACGTTTGTGAGGTGCGTCACTTGACTGTGAATATTGGAGATATTCACGGGCCCATTGTTGTATGAGAGTCGAGAGGAGTGCACTCGTCATGCTGAAAAAGAGGCTGAGGAACATGAGTACGTTGATGCGGATGGCTAAAGATGTGGTGTCGATGGTCTGGGGTTGGGTGGGTACGACGGCGGTACCATTGGACAATGCAACGAGTTGGCTGAGAAGTGAGACGGTTTGAGAGCCATCATCAGGAAGAAGGAGCTTGTAAGTCTCGATAAGAAAAGAGGCAACTATCGCCGAGAACAGGCCAGTCTAGTGTGGTACAGCCTGAGTTAGAAGGGAGGGAGAGTAGGATAGGTTGACCTCACAAAGATGAGAATGGCGTCTGTATTGGCTATCCAACCCTCCACAAGTGCCTTGTCGAACTTTTCTGATTCCGTAGCGTAAACCTTCCATATCTTTGTGGCATCGCCGTATCCTAAAAAATTTCATCGGACCTTGTAAGGTGGTATACTTTAAGAACCCAGGGTTCATGTACCTTCAAGTTCTTGCTCCGGGTAGTGGCTATTGAACGATAGAGGTCGGCCCCCACCCAGTCCAAGAGTTTCTGTTCCGAGTCAACCCATGAGGTAGATTTTAAACCTTTGGAATATAGGACCTACGCTGTCCTTCAAGTTCTATATCCGAACCTCTGTGGGAGGCTGTAGTAGGCATTCGGGGTATACAGAGGGCGATTGTAGCAGGCTTTGCCGCATGGCAGTGTTGAACTTTAAGGACGTCAAGTTGAGCATGTGTCACTTGCGGGGTCTTGCTTCTGTCGTTCCTTAATCTGACCCGTCAGAGTAATGCCATATCATATAACCATCACCAGCGGCGCTCCTTCCCAAAGTTCCGAGCAAGGTGGTGCAAGGCGGTGCAGTGCTGTCACTGCTGTGGATATCTAATCTAGCCTCTACGGGGAATTTGGTTTCGATAAGCTTTTGTCATGGTTGGGTCTTGAAGCTTGAAGCCCAGTGGGAAATGTGTATTATGAGTTGAAACATTTGATATTATAGACTCTTACAGTTGCGTCGTAGTTGGCTTTTTGTACCCTCAGTTCCCATGTTTACACACACGTTCTGATGAGAGTAGCAGTATTACCCGCAATACCATCCAGTTCCTGTGTTTACCCACACGTTCTGAGGCCTGACGCGTGCCCGAAACTCAACTTCCCAGCTTTCACGCTTTCTACATAAGAGATGGGGGAAAGTGAGCGATGATGTCGCGCGTGGGATCAAGGATAGAAGGTATGGGAACACACCCCAGTTGTATACAGTATGGACAAGTGACAATTGAAAAGGAAACACACATACACACACACACACACACACACACACACACACACATGAATCAAGACCGGGTCAAGTTGATGTTCCTATGAGCAGCGCACAGGAACTACATGGGGCCGCCGAAGTAAACCCCGAAATTGAGAGTGGTACATGCGTTCATCTGCCTCGCTTTTTGTAGACCGAGATTCGTCAACATGTCCGTTGGTAGTGGTGTATCGTTGATATAAGGAACGGAAGCTCTGCTGGTACGATGTTACAAAGAGGTACGGCTGTCAGTACTCAAGATCAGAGCGCCCGTATCCCAAGGATCTGGTACAATCGGATGGCAGTGAGCTTATCGGTGGGAATCAAGGCATAGAAAAAGGTACGTACAGCCTCCGTACTCAGAATCGGGACTCGGGTACGAACTGATCACACCCGGTGGCACAGGACTTTGCTGATACATGTGATACGGGGTTCCACTGGCAAGCGATTGCATACGTGTATAAGCTAGGAACCTCCCGTGGTCCAATGAGCTGGTACGCCGGATAGGCCCCATACCGTAGATGTAGGAAGGTGCAGACCTAACTGGATGATGAACCCGGGAATCACGCCAGTAAAGGTAGGACATCCCGGAATTGGGACCAGGTTGTGTGGTCGGCATCGAAAAGGTTGAAAGCTGGTGGGCACCGGAATTCGCGTCTCGATCGGAGTGAGCCTGAGGTGCCCAGGCGCTAGGGGGGAATCGGCCCATATTGATGGAGCCTGGAGTTAAGGGGAAAAAGTTTGGGCTCGAATCCACGGTGTTTCCTGTCGCTGTGGGAGATGCTCCGGCGGGTTGCCTGCTCGAGCTGGAAATAGGCGTGTCACCAGGTTGCTGTGTATCCTGGTCCACGAACCCAGAGGCGGGGGGACTGATTTGTATGTCGTCCCTCTCCGTTCCCTCTACACATACACACACGGCTATAGAGGAACGCACGTGCTCCACTTCCTCGATCATTTCCGAGAGCGACTTTGGCGTCTCTATATTTTGGGCGCTGCTCTCTGGAACAACAGCACCAGCCAGGGAGCGAACTGCATCGCCAAGGTCATCAAATCTGGCCCACATATCTCCCGAGGCATTATGGAAGGGCAAGTGTGGGGTGTTCAGCATTCTCATGAGCATCGTCAACGACTTCTTGATGTTGTCAAAGGTTGAATCAGACACCTTTGTTAGCATCAAGTCGAGTGTGATCCTCGCTAACTTGCAGAAGTTTGACAAGGGTCCGTCGCGGATAACTGCATGGAGGATTGCTTTGACCCTGGGAATCAGGTCTGGAACGGCCTCGGTATTCATGGCCGTCAAATATTCCCTATCCTCTTGGCTCCCAAGTCCCAAAACCCAAACTAGTGTTTTGAGGGCATTAAGAGACTGCACGTCGAAGGGCTCTCCAAGACTACACTGCATGGAAAATTGAGCCAACACTGCATGACAAAACTGAATGGAGGCAAAGTCCACACGGAAGGAGGCGATCTTCTTGACGTGCGTGTCCGGGTCAATCATCATCGTCCTTTCGAATTCCATGAGATAGCTGAAAAGTAGGTCAAAGGCAGGGGATTGCCAATCGATGTTAGACGAGTCCTTCAAAATCACGAATGTCACGTCGAGTACATCGAAGACAGCTGTGACAGTCCGCAACATGTCTTGGAACGGGACCTGCCGGTGGAGGCAATCTGAAAGACTAACATGCAGCTGTTCCCAGAGTTTGTCCTCCAAGATCAAACGCTCCATGAAGTCTTTCGATATTTCGGGGTCACTTCTTGCAACATACAGTGGGAGACGTGTTGCAAATGCTTCCAGGAGTTCGCTGTTGCGAAGCTGTTCTCGCCCAAAGATGGATCGAATTTGTCTCGGCGGAAGCTTTGGAGCGTAATTCAACACTTCTATGAGGCGAAGCCCACTGACAGCGATGTTCAAGACATCGAGGAGTGGGGCAATCGGCACTCTTCCTCTCTCAAAGCCGCTGACCCTCGCATGTGCATTGTTGACCACACGGGTGAACCGCGTTCGTACTTGATCAGACACCCGAACTTGGGCAAGTCCGTGCGACTTTAGGAGGATTTCGAACGTCTTCCGTGCCATGTCGAGATTGGCCCCCTCGTCATTCGAGCGCGAAAGAACATCATCGGCCAAGACCGTCAAATTGATTAACGGACCATCGTACAAAATGGCGGTCCACATTTCCCGGTCATCGGGCGGACCGTAGCTAGTGGTTTGTGAAATGCCAGTTGGGTGAGACGACTGGGCAGTATCCGTCGTTGTCCAAATATGGATGGACCTGTATATTGGCTTTAAATAACCGGGGAATTTCTGCGTTGGTAATTCTTCAGCGTCAAATGTAGCGTCCTGGCGATCGAAGGATCCTAGGAATTCCCCAATTACGAGGCCCCTAACGCACAATGCACGTAGGGCTATTGAAGAATTTGGAACGTGGGAGAGAGACGTAAGGCGCTCTATGATTCCCGTTAGCGAGTAGCGCTCGGAACCGGGTTGCGTGGCAGTGGGCCCGGGCGCTATCTGGGAGGAGAACAAACGCAATGATTTGATGTAAGCCGATGCACGTGATATGCATGCTTCCTGCGAGAGTTCCAACGACACCACGCATATTTCGAGATGGGTTGCAATACGCTTCAGGACCTTGTCTTCCCCCAGACCCTCAACCACGAGCTTGGTGTCAGTAAGGGGCGATAGGATAAACCCGGGAAGGCAACTCAGGAATGTATCCATGTCGCCCTCATCAAGTTTTTGCAGTAGCCAATGCATTGCGGATCGATCGAGTTCCAGCGCTCTCTTTTTGATTTCTTTCTTGAGGACCAGAGATCGGTCAAGGTGAATGGTACGGAAGAGAGCTGAAATTTTCCGAGTTTCGTATACTCTGGAGGAGCGCCGCAGGAGCCGGAGAAGGACGACATATGAGAAATGAACGAGTGAAATGCAGCCCCGAATCGGAGTGGTGAGGGGCGTCTGGTACGGGGCATGCCTGACGATCAGTGGCAGTATACTTAGGGCCAAGTACACTGCCAACAGGGCTATGAAGCAAGAGCGAGCTGTTGCGCCCACCAGACCGTTGATGGTGTGGAGCCAATCACTGAGGGAAAAGAAAAAACAGAAGACAGCGATGTGGAGGAGAATGGGGACAGTGTAGGTCAAGCGCCTCATTTGGAATTGGGAAAGTCCATTGAAGAGATAGGTGCGTGTTCGGCGACGTTTGTGACGTGCCGCATTCGGCTGTGAATATTGGAGATATTCACGGGCCCATTGTTGTATGAGAGTCGAGACGAGCGCGCTCGTCACGCTGAAAAAGAGGCTGAGGAACATGAGTATATTGACGCGGATGGCGGCCAGTGAGGGCGCAGCGCCCTGCTGAACGATGGTCTGGGATTGAGTGGGTGCGATAGCGGTGCCATTGGACAATGCAACAAGTTGGCTGAGAAGTGAGACGGTTTGAGAGCCATCATCAGGAAGAAGGATCTTGTAAGTCTCGATGAGAAATGATGCGACTATCGACGAGAAAAGACCGGTCTGGTGTGGTTGGTGAGGAAAGTAAGAGAGTAGGATAGGTGGATCTCACAAAGATGAGTGTGGAGTTTGTATTGGCCATCCAACCCTCAACGAGCGAATTGTCGTGCTTTTCCGATTCTGTAGCATGAAGTTTCCATATCTTGGAGATATCGCTGTATCCTGGTCCTGGGTCTTTTCACCGAATCTCGTGAGAGGGCGTGCTTTTTAACCACAGGGATCAAGTACCTTCTTGCTCCTGACTATCGAACGCGATTGGTCGGCCTCCGCCCCGTCCATGAGTTTCTGTTCCGAGTCAATTGAACACATGAGGTAGAATTTTGAAGCTTTGTAACATGGGACCTACGTTGTCCCCCGAGTTCTATATCCCTGTGGTGGGCTGCAGTGGCCATTGAAGCTTATTGAAGGTCTACTGAGAACGGCTGTGGTAGGCGCTACATGTTGGACTATAAGAGTACTTCATGTTGAGCATGTGTCAGGGTCTTGCTTCTGTCGTTCCTGAATATGTCCTCTCGGGGTAAATATTGCCTTCACATATCACCAGCGCGGTACCCAGCATGAGGTTAGTTGGCTGTGACTCGGAAAAGACACGGAATGTCTACTATTTAGCCGGGCAAAGCCACATAATTTGAATTGTGGTACACGATGTGTCTGATTCAAGCTTAGACTTGGAGCCTGAGCCAACGTGGTGTGAATGCGGTGCGCACGTGATATCATCCGTAAACTTCACCTTCACGTATGCTCTGGGGTTCGGCTGAGGGTCCATGATCCTTTTGGGGGACTACAGCAATAATCAATGGAATTTTCGAAACGCGGTCCAGGGTGTAGCTGAGATATCATTGTTTGTGTGTTATCACCTTGTACAGGTGGACCATCGGATACGTATGGCGTAAAGTAAGGCGTAGGCATCTAATCTCTATGTCTAGCCGAGCCGACCGGTCTTCCGGGATATCTCACGTGATAGCCATCTGTGAGACGTACCCCATTATCTCAAACCTTCCTTGCATACTGCATCGATCAACGGTAACCTTGGGCCGTCCTCAGAAACTGGAAGACGTTCTCGTCCGATGACAGAATCAAGTTCGATCTGGACCTTCTTTTGTGTATCAGGATAAAGCAACATTGCCAAGAAAAATGTCATCATGGCCGAAACTGCCCAGAAATGAAATCAGGCTTCAATACAATTACAAGTTCTCGTACTTATTTGTCGACTTACTGTATCAGCTTCAGCATTATAAAGGGTTCTCAGTCGAGTATCAGAACCAGAGTGGTCGTTGACCTGTGCAAATTGAGCCCAAGGCGCCAGCTACGGTCTCCTCTGCTAGTACCTCATTACTTTCTGATCCACTTGGTTCCAAGTTCTCCATCTCCTGAAATTTCGCGTGCGTGACCGGGGGCCGCGCTGTTCCATTGAGTTGTAGAAAATTTTGCGCAAAATATTTGAGATACTCCCATACTCAAATGGTCAATCACTCACAATGCTTTCCCTCAGGAACTGAATCCGTGGATATAGGATTTTGTTTCCAAGCTCATGGCCCCACGGGCTGGTGGCCTGTAGCTGAACCATGGCTGCCATGGGGGGATGTGGCGCACTGACGAATGGTTGGTAACATTGTGGTAGGTGTATCATGATCCGATGCAGGAAGACTACGCACGGAAAGGGAGGTTATTGACGAGCAACGCACCAGGAAGAACCTTCAGCTCCGGAAACCTGCTCATCTAATTGGCAGCGTCAATCATTACATCAACACGTCCATGGATCCTATCGCCATATGTCATAGCGAGAACTAACTATCCCTGAAGGCTAAAATAAACAAAATAGTTTAGGAATATACGTCAATCTAGCAACAACTTGCGCGTGTGCCAGTAACCGGGAGAGGAATGCAGGTGCTCGTGTCTATTGCATGGGACGGTATCAAGCTGTAACACCTTGTCAAACGCCACGGTCAAGAATCTGGCGACCCATGGCCAACGGTCGTCGCCCCTTGCGAGTGGCAAAAGCTACTGCCACCCCATCCTGATTGATGTCAGCCAAAGTCATGAGCAAAAGGATCCCATCACTTACACCTCAAGATTGGGATGGCGGGACGATCGGGGTAGATATCTCCATGCTTCTCGAGTAGATCTTTGGTGGACTTGATGGAGCTCGTCGTCCGAGAACATAGGAGGAAAGGATATATCCTACCAATTTCATTGTTAACAGGACTGGGGATGATAAAAATATCAATCTTACCATATTCCTCAACAAACTGAGTATACGCAAGTCAAGGAAACTCCATCGGGATATGGAAGAGGTTTCCGATAACAGGCAGTGGTCGTGGGGCAAGAGGGTAGTGCCACCCGCCCCGTCGTTGATAATCACAGACAACTCAGAGAGCGAGAAAAAAATATAGAACCAGTATATGCACCATAGAAAGTGAAAAATACATGATTGCCCCCAGCAGAAGGCAGGTTGGCCGAGGCTGAATTCAGAACGAATAGCCCCAGTAAATTCGTGTCTTTATCCTGGACATTCAAAAACAAAGGTATGTGCCGGAGGAGCTCATGCGGGGCGCAGGAATCCCCTAAGAGGTGCCCTGGGGTCCGCAAAACTTCGCGTCTTGATGCATGGTGAGCCATTCACGCCCCGTCCATGTGAACGGAGGAGAGTCACACTTCAACTCACATGCAACCGCTGAGCTGAGATTCGTGATTTGGTGGAGAGTACCTGTAAGAGAGGAATGATGAATGCCGTGTTAGGCGGACACAGCTTACCATGAGGTCATCTGAGATGCTCCCAAGCAAGGAAGTGTGCAGTCGACTTGAGGCAGCAGTGATAGATACAGTGAGGGGCAAAGGTAGTGGCCATATGTATTGTTCTCGGACGTAGTTGAACTTGAAGAGGCGATACACACAAGATAATAGAGGCCGCAGCGAGGAGGCTCGAACGGGACATGTCCAATTGGAAAACGTGATGCTCCGGTGGGTACGAAAGAGAACCGGGGCTAGTTCGACAATGTGCATTTAGAATGTGGCGCTCGACTGGGTGAGATCTTAACGATAATTACACCTAGCATAGATTGTCAAGACTACACAATCAGGTTAAGTATTGCCTACTGGCAATCAGTTAGCGAGCGTTGGATGTGGGGTCCAGTTTAGTAAGATACACCGTAGTAGCACTGGCAGTGAACAGTTTGCAAACGTACTAATAGGACTATTATGATGGGTGGCGCACAGACAACAGCGTAATTGTTTGACGTCGGAGTCATCACGTATCTTCATGTACGTCCGAAGGATATGGAATGTGGAAAGTCGAACACGTGAGTCAGGAACTTTAAGCTAAACCGCTAAACCGGGTCAGACGACAAAATTCGAAACTGTGGTCGTATTCTTGTGTCACCGCACCACTGGCATCATGATATCGCTCTGTACGGTATGCCGAGGTTTGCAGAGTCCAGGATAGACAACCACGCCTTCACCACTCACCACCACTGCCGTTGCGTAACGACGAGCCAAAACAACGCCAAAGCACAGCCTTGGCTGGAAAACTAATGTGATACGGTGTGTACTACTGTATCCTCAGGCTTAGAGTTACCACCACCTGCTATCTGGTGTACCTGTGTCTGAAGAGTATACTGTCTCGACGTTGGTACCCACATTGCTCTCGGCAAGTATCCGAATAACCATCCTGGAATCCAATGTCCGTTGCCAGATGCAATGGAGTCTGGCCCTAACAGGGAGGCACGCCGTGCAAGCCCGCCTGGCTCCATTGCATCTGGCATCACACAGTGGAAATGTAGGCGGCTTATTATGATGATACTGCCAGGGCATGGCGCGAAAGTCCATCTAGAAGACAACAAGAGCCGGACGCCACTACACCGTCAAGTTGTCACACCCAAGCAACGAACTCGGAATTTCCAGTGGGGCGGGTATGTTTCGATGTTCGTCTGAATTTAGTGGAGCTTGATGCAGGTGCTGATGTACAGGACAAAATTTCTTCGACCTCAATGCATCCGGCATCGTACTACGGAAATGTCGAGGCCGCATCGCCACTCGAGAACTTGAATATCGCCACGTCCATTTCTCAATCATGAAGAGACTCCAACTCAAGTCGCATCAGTACAGGTGTAGCTCTCGCTGTTCTTCTCCGAGTCTATTAGGGGTACTTCGACGTAGAGTGTTGTATTTTTCTCCAACGCAAATTCCATTATCCTTCGGCTCTTGGTCTACACCTCGACAGAGTGCGTGCGTGATTGCAGCAGTATGCGTCATTAAGCCTCTATTTGAGATGATTACATGTTGGAACGCGACGCTTTCAAAAGATTT
>Ga0307510_10004833_pt1 | contig 15932 bp, 4 predicted proteins | sample 12_EM_MG_FD_207224 | JGI IMG/M metagenome (GOLD analysis project Ga0307510, IMG submission 207224) | Populus trichocarpa ectomycorrhiza microbial communities from riparian zone in the Pacific Northwest, United States - 12_EM | ecosystem: Host-associated > Plants > Roots > Unclassified | place...
TGATCGAGTTTTAATGAGTTTGGAATTGACTACTATGGGAAGTTGGAAAAGGTCATTGAATTGCAATATCATAACAAACATAATACAAAATTTGTATTCAAATGCTATTGGTATAACACCACTGATAAAGGAATCAGAGTAGATCTTCATCATGGTTTGGTTGAAATTAATGACTTGGAAGAAAACTTAATTTTTTACATCACCAAGAATATTTTTGTTGATATTGATGTTGATGCTGATGAGTTGAATGGTGTTTTGAGCTCCAACGCACATACAGAAGTCGATGAAGATAATAACGACAAAATCAATGTAGAAGATTGCGATGGAGATAAGGATGAGTCAATTGACGAAGAAGAAGACAATTCTGATTAATTTGTACAACACGAATGTGTAATTCCATAAACAAGAAAGTAATATTTATGAACAAAATCTAGTTCAATGTAATGACAATGATGTTAATTTATTATTGAATGACAAGGAAATATTTAATTTATTATTGTGATGTAAACTAGTGTTATTGTGTTGTGTGTGTAACAATGAATTTAAGTATTTGCAAGATGGATAGATAGGGAATACGTATACAATTTGACATTAAACGCTGTTTTACACTGATGAAAATACCGACGGAATGTATTCGTCAGTATATTCCAAAGACTATGGAAACTATTCCTCTTCTTAATAACACTGTTCATGGTGTTCATTACATACGGTTATACTAATAGAATGTGTCTGTCGATATATTCCAGAGGTTATGAGAACTGTTCCCCTTCTCTTATTTTCCGTGACAATGTTCACAGTGTTCATTACACACGGGTATATCGACAGAATGTGTCCGTTGGAATATTCTAGTGACTATGTAAACTATTCATTTATCAATGAGCTGATAATATTTAGAGGGGCTTTCTGTTGATTTTTTACGGGTATACCGACATGTTCACGGTTCCGTTACCACGCATACTAGCGGTTTCATTCCATTGGTTTTGCATGCGAAGCGGATGATATGATTTTTTTTATTACATCCATTTTTTAGTAGTTGTTTTTTATAAATATATTTAACTGATAATATTTTTTTCTTGCAGTTTATGATTCTTGGACGTGAGTGAAGCCCGATGGGTGACCGGGTGCTGCATTTTGTGGATAACAGAGCTAAGCACTTTGTGGTATGCTTGTTTTCAACTATTTTTTTTTGTTAAAGTTATTATTTCGTTGAATTTGATGAATTTATTTTTTCTTTTCAGGATACATATAACATCCAGTTGAAGGAGAGATACAATGATGATTCTTTGACCCATCCATATCTCAACCTGAATTTGTGGGTGGAGGTAAGATCATTCAGTGAATCCGATAGAAATCAGATGTACGAACTCTCTAACATTACGGCTAAGAACTTGTGGATGACCTATAGTGCTTTGACCGTTGGATGCTCGCAATCGATTTCGAGCACTCAAACTCTAGAGTTCATGACAATGTTAGACCAATGAGTACAAGCTTAGTCGACCCATCTTAATGATAAATGTGAACGAATCACTGCTAATTATGAAGAACTCCGCCGATTGGTAATGGAGATGAGACCACATATGGGTGATTCATGTGCACCCTCTAATTGGCCCCATGGTCCCAGCGACAACTAACCTCCTCCTTGTCGTCGTCGTCATCCTCCTCCTCTTTCAGTGCCGTCTCTATTTTAGATTTATTGTATTTGAACGTACAAATGTTTAAATTTGTTATAAATATTTGATTTTTATATTATATTATTTTATTTGATTTTAATTATTTTTCTACTTTTGTTCAATATATATATTTTTAAATTATTATTGAAGGGGTTACTGATGGAACAACTTCATCAATATATTTCAAAGAGAATTGAAAAAGAATTACTGCAATTACCACTCCTTATGTTAACTCACCGATAAAATTACAAATGATATTCTGTTAGTAATATGTTAATTATATTTACCGATGGACAAATAAAAACACCGATAGCATTACATACAGTTTTCCTGTCGGTGATATGTTAAATTTACCAATAGAGATACCAACAAAATAAAACGGGTAAAGTTTTTTAGCGTGATTTGTCTGTCTGTAAATCCATCGGTATATTTATTACTGATGGACTCACCAATAAACAATAAATTATCAATGAGAGTTTTTTTGACGGACTGTTTCTGTCCATAAGCTTGTCGGTAATATACATATTGACGGACTATGATTGTAAATACTGATAAAAATTTTCATCGATAAAACTATTTAATCTAGCCATGAAAATTTCCGAATCTAACTCATTTACATTAATTGATGAGCTTGTAAGTGATTTAATTTAAATTTTACATATTTTTCATATCGTGGACCCATAGAGCCATTATCAGAAAGGAAAAAAAAGTACAAATAATGGAGGAAAAAAAAAGTTTAGCTTAGTTTCATTTATTTTTCCATTATAGGCCAATCAAGCTTTTAAGTAAGTTCGTTCACAAATTTAGCTTACGATCTTAATTGAACTAGCATGTGCACCTAACCGAACTAATTTTGATTAAGTTTAAACTATATATAAGCTTCAAATATAGACTTATATTAATTTCTTAACAATAGCAAACGAACTGTTATGAGTCCTTAGTATCTCAGTTTCGAACTTCTCACAATCGTCCTTTATTCATTTGATCTTCAGCGAATATAGATCCATGATATGCCATCTTTCTTTTTTCCGGGATGAAAGAATTTATGGCTGATTTTTTTTTCTTATAGAAATTAAAATTAATTGATTACAACTCTAAAGCGTAGATAAAATTATAGAAAGAAATTTGATATATTTTGAAAAGTTAATAATTTATAAACTGACTTTAAAAATAACAAATTAACTATTTTTATAGTGTCAAAACTTACCTAGCCTATATAGGAAAAAACAAATCAAAACTAAATAAAAAAAAATACAATCCGAAAATAAATATAAAAATAATTAAAATTCTAAAACAATATCTTTCTAGTCTAGTCTAGTCTAGTCTAGTCTAATTATTTAACGGTCTTTCTAATCTCAGTTTATTATAACTAACTAACCCCCTATAAAATTAGGTTTGTAGAATTTGGTCAAATTTAAATATTGATTGTTTTTTTCAAAAAAAATAAAATAAATTATTTGACATGTTCAAAAATTTTTTTTAACTTTGTTCTGGTATTTTGTCCATAAATACTTTAACAAGAAATTCCACTTTAATTATATATATATATATATGCGCGCTACATATATTTTAAATATAGTTACTTAATAATAGATTTGTCCATTATCTCTCTTTTTTGCCTTGGGTTTCCCTTGGTGTTTTCGATGCATTCTTTAGGCTTATAAAAAAAAAACTTGAAAAAATGTGTTTAAGTATATATAGTGTAAAATTATAGAAACTCATCAATTAAACTTTTCACTTGATATAATTCCTTCACATGATCATACAACTCTTTCAATTTCTTAGCGATGGGGCCTACCTTATGTCTTCAAAGGAGGCTGAGCTTAGGAATTTGCCAATAATGCATAGTAATCATTAGAACATTGTCCGTGATATGGACGTTGGAGTTCAAATAAATTTTTTTAATGTAAAAAAATAAAAGGTAAAGATATTGCTAAAGTGCTAGTAGTAAGAAAAAAAACTAAGTTGGGTGGAGCTTAATTTAATATGATTTAGTAAATTTGATAAGTTTAAAAATAATCTAAATGATTGTTAAAAATATAGTTTAAATAAAAAAATCAAGATATCTTGTTTTTTTAAAAAAAATATTGAGACGAAAACATATTAAATCGACCTAAATCAACCCGGATTAACCTAATAAATCCGTGACTTGGATCACGTGATCAAAATAACCTCATATAAAGCAAATCAATACAAATTATAAAACTTAATTTTCAATGAAATTAATATTAAATGATGAGATTTGAAAAAAAAAATTAAAAAATTAAAAACAAAAAACACTTGAGTAAACCTAAGTTAACTTGCCAAACTTGCAACCCGTATCATATGATTGAGATAACTCATAGAAAGCATATCAAAACAAATTATAAAACTCAATTTCTAATCAATTCAATGCTTAAAGATGATATTGAAAAAAAAATCAATTAGAAAAGGATTAAAAAAACCTAAACCGAGTCAACTCATGTTTGGGTTAAACCTCTAAACTTGTGACCCAAGTAATGAGATCATGATAACTTCATAGAGAGCAAATAAAAAAAAAATTATGAAGTGTAATTCTAAATCAATTAAATGTTGAAGGATAAAATTAAAAAAAAATCTAATAAAAAAATATTAATTAATCTGCCAAACTTGAAATCTAGATCATGAGATCGAAATAAAAAAATTTAATTTTAAAAGATGAAATTCAGAAATAAATAAATAAAAGAAAAGCATTGGTCAAGTGAATAGTGAGAGAAAAATTCCCCTCCTTATTTATTTATTTATTAATAATGTTAGTTTTGTATACTATTAAGCAATCTATATGATTTGAAAGGTTATATATATATATATATATATATATATATATATAAAACTTCTCTACTACAAAGTAATTAATTAATATGCATGGGATTAACATACTGCAATTATATTTATAGCATCCAGAATTTACAAATGGCATTTTTATTTTAGATGAAATGACTTATCACATACGTGATCCTTAAATTGTAAGTTTAGTTTAGATTATTTTCATATTTACCATTACATTTTTAGTTAATTATATGTGATCCTTGCACTACTATAAATTTAGCAAATATAATCAGAAACACCAATGAATTTTTTTTCATTAGTAGACTGCGATGAATTTTACTAACATACTTTTCTATCACTATATCTATCAGTATTTATCGACAAAAACATTCTATTGATATATATTAAGGGAATTGCAATGAGAAAATAATGAATAAAAAAATCCAAAAAAATATGATGAGATGTAACTTTTACCAATAGTTTTACCGACGAGATTAACCCGATAATAAAGTTCGTTCGTAAATATACCAACATAAATAATTCTTGGTATATACCAACGAAATTAAGGAAAGTACTACAATGGGATTTAAATAGGCAAATTATATGGTAACGTGATGCTTTTTATCAACAGAATAACCGATGAAATGTCCGACAGGATAATTCCATCGATAAATATATCAGTAATATTTAATTTATAACTTGACAATCGACTTTACTTTTCCCCTCTTTCATTTTTCCTTCTTTCTTATGTATTTTGTTTTTACAACAAACAACCACCCCCTCAATCTCAACACAACTCATCCTCAATCAATTCAACTCATCCTCAATCAATTGATTATAGTCTAATTTTTCAGTTTAAATGAGATACAAGAATGGCTTATATTCACTCACTAACGAAGAGTGTACCCTTAACATACAAGGGTACATAAATCAACTAATATTCATGTTTTTCTATCTCGACTCACTCATAGAATTGCAATTTCACCCAAATCAGTTATTGAATCATATGAATAGTTCTTTTATTTAGAAAAAAAAAAGTAATTAGACCAAAATTGTCCAATTGATCGATATGGTGGAATACCCAAATGACATTATGAAATATTCTTGTAACATGATTAAGGTTTGCTTAGGTTTAAATGAATAGTAGGATTGTGTAAATAATTTCTCGAAACAAGCCCTTGAGCTTTGAATTTCGCACTCGTGCTTCGTAGAAATAACACTGGATATCGCGCATCTGCTAGTTAAACTAGTTGTCTAATTCTTCCCCAGCAAATAAAAAGACTATACTGACAGCCGAATCTGGAAACTGCCCTAACATGTCAATTTGCTATTGTTAACCTCTCTAAAGTTTAATTACAGCCTGCCTTCCTCCAGCCACATGCATACTTGAAAGCATTATAAAAAAAATAAAAATCATGTGGAAGTAGTAACCCTAGCTAGTGATCAAGCATTTAGCAATGTGAGCAGTACTGTATAATATTTTAATTACTCTACCAAAGATCAAAGTTAATCAAGATCAGGACTGCGCAAGAATAATGATGGGATATTAGGGAGGAGGAGAAGATCCCTTGAAAGACTACAAAATCCATATGTTCCCCAAACTATGCTTTAGCTTTACCATTCTTTTTTCCATTGTATCTGAGCTGCCCACCACATGGCTCCTGCACCTTATGCTTCCATCTCTCTCTCTCTCTCTCTGACAGACACTGTTAACGGCTTCTCTATTTATTTGTTTTTAAAGACAAAAAATAAGGTGAGAGAATAAGAAGCACAGCATGCAAGAGCTAGCACTCCGGAATAAAGCATTGCCATTTCTATGCTTTGAGACTGAGATGTAACTTGGACTCCCCACATGGAGCCCTGTTGTCCTGTTTCTCTTGGAGTTTTCACATTCTCCCCAACGTTGAATAGGCAGTCTCATTCCCGTTCAAAAAGTAGCAACACCCAATAGCTCACTGCCTCACAACCTTTGATGCTTCCAAGGTGATTCTTGACGATATTATTAGTACTAAACTAGGTGTGCAAAATATAGTAAATACATTCTCCTATGTATGAAATAAAGTCCATAAAATAGTACTACAGTAGCTTATCTGCTTGTAATGTCAAACATGATGTATCATTCATTCTTACAAAAGGGAAAAAGAAAGAAAACAAGAACAAGCCACTCTTTGAATAAATACTCACATCGTGCTTGATTGGAACCTTTTAATTTGCTGTATATTAACATCCCATCCAATTCAAAAGCTAGTGTACATTGATATGATATGTGCATCACTGGATCTTGGTATGGATTGGATGTTGTTTTTTAGGAGCACCGTCATAAGTACTCCCTTGTTGAAGCCATTGGCCATAATTTGTATGGCGTATGTGTTCACATACATAGCATACCATTCAGTATATAAAATATAATAAACACAAGAAACTAAAGTGGAAGTGGGATTTGCTGTGTGACTGCATTGGGTCTTGAGCTCTAGGGATTCCCTCTATGTATATCTGTGGATTTCTATCTATCTAATACGAAGGAATGTTACGTATAGTGATGGTGGAATGTGTAGTCTCTCATATGTTAAATGTTCTTTCTTGAACAGCTCAAAGATTCATCCCTAGCTCCACTTTACCTCCCTGTCCTTTTCTTGGATTTTGAATACATTGTATGTCCCTCCATATATTCTTTTGCATTCTCTTTTAATAATTTCACTTAAAAAAACAATCTACCCAAATTCGATTTTAGACCAGACCCCATCACGTGAAATTCTGACTAACTAAATCACACAAATTCTGATGTTTGCTAATTAATCACACACAGACTTTCTATCTCCCCCCCCCCCCCCCCCCCCCCCCCCCCTCTCTCTATGTGACAATATTTGTACCCCATCAAGAAAGACTCACGTCGCCACCTGCTCTGTCTATTTACTCTTTGTTTCAACGATTCCTTTGTGAGAAGAAATGTTAGGCAACTGTGAGAAGATGGTTGTCATCTCTTCAACTACTAACGAATGGCCACAGGTTCTTCACCCTCTCTCACCCTCTCTCTCTCTCTCTCTCTCTCTCTCTCTCTCTCTCAATTATTAGACAAAACATGACCCATTTTTTGTTTCTTAGCTTTTGGAAGAGAATATCTATCTTGCGATGTTATTTTTACACTAATAAAAACACCACTCTTGATGTCTTTCTTTTCTTTTCTTTTCTTTCCCTTTCTCTATGGTGCAGAATCAGATAGATGAGAAAAGCCTGATGGAATCAACAGGTAAACTAATGGAGAGACCAAGTGAAGAAGTACTTTCACAACCACAGCAGCAGCAGCAGCAACAAGCTCTCAAGTGTCCTCGTTGTGACTCCTCAAACACCAAGTTCTGTTACTATAACAACTACAGCTTATCTCAGCCAAGACACTTTTGCAAGGCTTGCAAGAGATACTGGACGAGAGGTGGAACTTTAAGGAATGTTCCTGTTGGTGGTGGATGTAGAAAGAACAAGCGTGTCAGGAGACCAGCCTCAGCCGTTGAAGGAGCTAATAATTCAGTTTCTAGTGCAAATCCTAATCCTCAAACCCCAATTGACCATATTTCTCCAACTTCAAATCATATTAATCCTTTGTTTTACGGGTTAACTAGCAGTAACCCATCAGAGATGGACCTTCCATTTCCTGGTAGGTTCAATTCAAGGGTGTATTCAGCTGTTTCTGGGTATCATGATCTCCAGCCTCAGTTAAATGCTCTTGCATTAGGGTTTTCATCAGGAATCATGAGTGCTAATGATGCTAACGGTTTTAACCCTACTAAGCAAATCCAAGATGTGGTCACTTCCAATTCTCTTCTTTCAAGTTATTCCAATCTCTTTGGCTCCTCCACAACTTCCACCAACACAACCTCTCCAACTATGGCTTCTTTGCTTGCCTCTAGCTTCAACCAACAAAAGAGTACTAGAGCTCCTAACCTGTACCAAAACTTGACAGTCCCCTTTGAGGACTTGCAAATGAGTGGCAATAGTGAATCTGGGGTTGGTATGAAAGGGGTGAAAATTGAGCATGATCAAAATAGGTCGAACTGGAATGTGCCATGCCAGAATCAGATAGAACAAGTTGGCTTCTCAGATCCTTCAATGTATTGGAACACTACCAATAGTGTGGGTTCATGGCATGATCCAGCTAATATGGGGTCCTCAGTACTTCTTTGATCTAGCTCTACCTAAAAAACCATTTCTTTCATCTCAGTTATCTCCCTCTTTGTTAGTGACCTTGGATGTCTTCTTCTAGCTTAGTTTTTTTTTTTTTCTCTTTTCTTATTACTTCTGTTTGTAGTGGAGTTTATGGTACTCAAATCGGGGATGGATTAAGACTTTCTCTTAACAAGGGTATAAGATTGGTGTGGTTGGAACCTAAAGATGAGAGGAGCTTGGATCAGAGAGATCATGTCAGCTGCAAGATCAGCCTATTGGTTTTATTTTCAAGGTTGAGAAATCCTATTTGCACTGAGAGGAACCTCGGATCCTCTTCCCTCTCATCAACTCAGCTATCATAATCATATCATCATCACCATCATTATCATCTACATCACACAGTGTTGAAGAAAGGATCAACTACTATTTGGTGCAACTTTCTAGCTAGTGCCAGTAAGTTGGTCATACCTTAATTTGTATGTATATATGCATGACAAGTCCCTTTTTCTTTTTTTGTTAATGTATTCGTACTTGTTATTAGGTTGGGGTTAGGAGGGTATATGTCTCGGTCCTCTATCAATATCAGTTGAGGCACTGAAGATCATTTCTTTCTTCTTCCTTTTTTAATTTTTGTCTTTTATACTTTCTTTTTAGGAAAAAAAAGGGGATGGGTATAATTAATGGTATAGGAAAAGGGGGAGATTTTGCTATTGTAATGTTGGGATTTTCTTTATGTGATTGGTCTTTCAGGTTATATGTTTTGTTGACTTTGATGTATTTCATGTTATTGCATTAAAAGCACTGTGTGGGTTTTGAAATTTCAAATGCTGATAGTTTCAGTACTTTTTGAGCCTTGTATAAGAAATAACTACATTCAGTGATATGCTCAACTTCTGGATACACCACGCATTGTCAATGGCAGAGATAGTCCATATGCCTGCATATATAGTGTTAGAAATGTAGGCACATTATTTGTAAATTCAGATTTTCTCTAAACGGGAAAAATGTTCAAGGACTAGATGTTACATGTAGGAGGATATGGCTTGCAGCTGCAATTTTGCATCCTGATTTTAGTACGTTCCTCAAAGAGGACTGAGGATCTAGATATGGTGAAAATTAAGATTTCTTCCTGACAAGATGATGACTTGGATTTTAGTATATTGGCTGCAGTGCCTGTCTCTATTATTTAGTCTCCACTCTCGGCCGAGAAAGAGATCTTTTATAAAATCGACTATAAGAAGATTGTTTTCAAAATTATATACGATCCCAAATTAGTAGTTAGTGATGAGGGTTTGGTGAAGTTATAAAAGGGAATTCGGCTCTAGGTTTTATCAATGGTATAATTGAGGAACTAATGCTCTAGCTAGGTTAGCCATAGCATTCATAACATCATGCCCAGAATCTTGCTGAAGGCAGAGCTATAGCATTATCTAGTTCGCCCTCTAAGATTGCTCCATCCCTCTACATTTCACTAAACTTCTTATGTATTTACAAATTGTAATGTCAATTTTGGGTGGAAGTAGTTGGGAGATGAAGTGATAGTAGTGGTTTATTAAATATTTGGTCTAATAATTAGTATGTGATATGAAAGAATAATTACAAATTGGAGGCCTTAACAGCTTTATTCTACTAGAGCATAGAGCTCCATAGATATTGAGCTATCTACTACTATTTGTTTAGCTGATCATCTAGGATTTTATTTTGAGCAACTGCCCTTCTCGAAAGGCATCTCGTACTTCCCTGCTGAGTAAGGTCTTCATTTCCAAGAGTTTGCTTTGAGATTATACTATAGAGGTGTTCACGGGCTTGGCTCTAGGCCTTCGGTTTCTCAAATTCGAATGAACCTACCTGTGTCTGAAAATCTTAAGCAAAATTGACCTGAGGCCCAACACATGTTCAAATCCATTTTGAAACAAGTAAATATTTATCTCACAACCTTCATCTAAAAGTATACTATAGGGTCGGTTTTTTTTTATTTTATTACTCATCTAAAATATTTATGCTGCTTATAATAATTAATTAAACTGTACTGCATAATATCTTATATGTGTTTACAAATAGCTTATGAGAAATATTTAGTGTGGCTGCCACCGGCCTCCAATCATTAGATTTTCTTTTGAGGGTGAAAAGATTGGTAAAATGGCAATTGATTAACTAACATGGTAGATGCAAAGAATGGAAATGTTATTAAACGCAGCACATGTTAATAATTAACATGTGTTACAGATGTAGTTGTTGGTTATACATTGACAAAGCCACCATGAAAGTGGTGATGGACCCGACGGTGAAAGTGTTCCAAGATGATAACGACAACACGTAGTAGCCAGGTGACATGGAACCAAGGTGGTCAAGAGAGGGATGGAAAATTGGTAATGGCTTTATTTTTTGCAGCGGTACAGTGTCTCAACTGGCAAACAACACTGAACTGGCTTAGTTGATGCAGCAGTAGGCAGTACTGAAGGAATCAATTATGGCACTGTTGATTGTCTATATTCTCTATGATTTGAGTTAATAATTTCTCCTAGTTAGTGGCCTATGGTGCTCAGAAACAGTGGTATTTGTGATGGTACACATGTTTTTTATTTTTTTCTTTATAGTAGTTATCCAATTCCAAACAGTAATCAATTATAGCTAGGATGCAGATAAATTTTCAGCTAGAGAGAGCTTCTTCATTGATAGAGTGGCCTGTAGATTGTGGACTGTAGAGTGATACGGTCATGTGCCACAGTTGGAGGTAGAAGGCTATGAAAACCTCAGCCAGAGAAAAGGAGAAGCTCAATGAGAGCAAACAGCAGCAAGCAAGGAGTACAGTATTTGTCACGAGAAAAAAAATGGGAGAAGGTGTCAAAATCTTTGGGTTAATAATTCACGCTCTATATATGTCTATGCTATATTGATGTTTACTGTGGAGCCACCTAACCTAACAAAGCAATCGGCAGCAGCCCAATTTCCCCGCACACACTTCTAGCTAGCAAGGACGCTTCACTTGCAGCATGCGCGAGGCATCACCGTGGGGGACCAAATTAAGCCTTCTTAATTAAGTTAGATCTCCATGAGATCAATAAGATTCAGTTGACCTTAATTGAGATTGATACTTGATCTTATTCCTCTCCTCTCTCCTCAACCTATTGAAGTAACGTGTCAAACACAAACCAACAAGACGATCACATTCATTTGATGTAACCTTTAGGAGTTGGTTTCGATTTGTAAATTCCTCGTGTTATTATTTCAGGTTCAAACATAAGGAATGAATACACATGTTAATAGTGCATCTAAAATTGATGGTGAAGGAAATTAATTTTGATATACAAAAACTAATTAAAAGACACTGACTTATTAGAAAAAAGAAAAAAAAAAGGATGTGATGATGTTTTAAAATTTAAGTTGCATAATGACAAGGTTTAAGTGTCGGATAATTGATTAATTTCTTGATTCAAGCCTTTCTTTAACCAAGGTAGCTAGTAACCAATACCTAGTGCCTGGTAGGTCAGGGTGATTGGTACCTAAAAATTTTTTTTTTGATGGATTTAGGGACTCTCTGATAGTAAAGTTGGTGACTTTTAATAAAAAGAAGGCAATGATATTTTAGAAAGAGACTCTGAAAATATGTATGCAATACATAATAAAGATTGTGAACCTGAGCTTTTTGAAGGATTCATAGGGTTTTTATAGTCCGTAAACCTTGGTTTTTTATGGAGATGAGAGGCTGAAATGTCATCTTGGCCTGATATCATTGAAGAGGGATAGGTATATCTTACACATCATTAATGAGAGATGAAATATATCATACACGTCATTAATCACGGATAAAGTAATAGGTCATTTTAAAGACTTTTATACACCTAGAGATATAGAGAAATGAGTATCTTTGACCTTAACTTTTTATGTCAAAGGTCACAATAAAAAACAAACAAAGTCTTGTGATCCAATTAGGAGCCTAGAAAGATCAACTTTACATCCATCTAGGCTCGACAAAATGCTGAGCCCAAGAATGTAAGGTCTAACAGCTTACCAAATTCATATGTACTTGGGCTCAACGCATAGTTAAACCTAGAAATGTTGGGTTTGGTGGCTTGCGAGACCCACATGTACTTAGGCTTAGAGCATAACTGAACTTAGAGATGTAGGGTCTAGTGACTTGTCAAACCCATGTATACAGTTCCCCTTCTATATGTATGCATTGGGGTACATCTTCCCACTCTAAGGATTTGTAAAGGAAGTTTTTAGATACTATCAATTAGGTTAAGGTTAGTTGCACCTTAATATATGAATAATTTTATCCACCTCCAATATGTTTCTTAGACGTGTCGGAATTGAGCCTATAATTAATAACTTTAGGACCTGTTACCATCTAGTTCTTGGCATTGATGGTGGCAATAACATGCATTAGTTCTTTACCTTCTTCAACATACCTATATAAGCTATTAAGGGAACCATATAGGGAAAACTTGCTCATGTCAAAAAATGAAAGGGGAGGTGGATGATAGTGAGGTATAACAGGCCAATCAACCCTAAAGATGAGATGCAACATATTTAAGGTTGCTCCTACTATTATAGGATACCTCCCCCTGAAGTCAACAATAGACTTCGTTTGAACTCGGATGAGGAGAAAACATATGTTGTATTGGCATCGACCTTAATTGAGTATGAAGTCAATACGATGGTTAGAGGACACTACTAGACCCTATAACAAAATATGCAGCTTCCTTAGTCTTTTTTTTTGTTACATCTAAGTTCACTACTAACTTTGTTTTTGTGCAAGACTAGCAACTAAAGGAGAAGGAGAAGTTTCAACAAGAACTGCAAATGAGATTTCACTGAAAGAGTCTTCATCTTTTATCTTGAGTAGAGGCAAGACTAGAGAAGAGATGAGGGGTGACCCCATTATCATCAATGAACTCCTCATCCCTAAGGATGCAATTGAGGAAGCTATTGCAGTCACTGCAGCTTGCTTTAAGAGAAAGAGGTTCTCAACCCCTATGAAGACCAGTGTTCCAGCCTCGACTATAAAGGCTCCTATGGTGGCATTTCCTTTACCTCGACTTCTAACTTTATATGTAAAGGCTGCAATAGATGAGCCCTCTACTTGGGATGTCCCTAAGAAAGATGAATTTGAGGATGCTTTTCCTGACCTCGCTTTTGATCAAGCTCCTTTAAGTTTCCTTACCTTGACTGATAAAGAGAGGCATCTCATGAAGGCTATTGTTAGTAGAAGGTTAGGCTTTCGAGAGACTAACTTGAGGTGGTGAGACTATGGGAGAGGATCCTCACCATTCCATCATACATCTTAATGATGTCTGATGAGAGATATTACCATTATATAGCCTAAACTGGATAAATGGCCTTCAATGTTGTCACATATCGATAGACGTCGTGGTAAGGTCTAAAAATGTATCGTGAAAGATTAAGAGTCACCACCTAGTAATTAAAGGAAACTAGGGATTCTAAAATATGTACTGGTTTCATAGACTCAAGTTAGTTATGCTTAAGGGAAAAATGACATCGCCCTTACAACATCTTTTCTTATGAAAGGTTACCTTTATTGTGTGTTTTCTCTTAAATTTATCTTTTTAATTGCAATTAATTGTCCTAATTGTCATTTTTCTTTTTTTTAAAAAAAAAATCATCTTGTTAAAAAAGTTGACATCGGTCCCCAGAATGAGAGACGTCGATTTGATAATTTGTAAAAAATTTGTCATCGATCCCTTAAAAGGAAGTATATTTTTTTTTTTAAAAAAAACACTTTAATATCGGTCCTAAACCAAAAGACTTATCACAAAAAAAAAAAGTTTCAAAAGGTAAAAATATGGTTAGAGGTAAAATGATTTTTTTTAAAAGAAAACAAATCCTTTTCAGGTGCAAGTGCCACCTAATCCTTGCTAGAGAATTAACATCCAAGAAATCTTTTACCAATCATTTGCTTACTTTCAACCCGAGGTGTTCTAAACCATATCAGAACAACAACTTTTATAGAAAGCTATGTTTTCTTACCCATCCCATGCATGACTATATTAACATTATGAACACAGATCCTAGGTGACTCTCCTTTTATTTTCTTGAATCATAAACTAATGCATCTTAACGAGTAATCATTCTTTCACTTCTGTTTTTATTCAAAATATATGACCAAAGTACGAGAACTAATTTGTTTTTGTTTATTTTTGCATGTTGTAGATGTCAGCTTTAGATTTAAAAGAAAAGAAATAAAAGACGTCAAAAGTTTAAATTACTCTAGCATACCATAGATGAGGTGTTCTTATAATCTTAAATTTTCAAAGTTCTCTTAATAAGTTCTTTGATAATCAACACTAAAAGAAAAACTTCAATAAATTAGCAAAACCCATGTATCATGTTCTCACATTTAACTATGGGATTTGAAAGATTACAATATACTCAAAACATTTATGGTGGTGATGATATGAGACCATCATCTCACTTTACTATTCATATAACAAATATAAAGAAGAATATAAGGTAATATGATCATGGTTCTTACAAGATGCTGGAAAAAAAAAAAAAGACAACTTGCATAAACCTAAAATTAAAAATGAATTTGTAGCAGCAAAAGAAACTTTTATTGCTTCAACCTTTTTTCTCCTCTTCTTGTCACTAACTTCTTTTGTTCCACCCTCTGTCCTTTTCCCTTCCTTCTCACAAATCTCTTCTCTCAAATGTTTTTTTTTCTTTTTTTTTTTCACTCTCCTTCCCCCCTCTTGCTTGGACTTGTTACTGCCTTTTTATAGGTGAGTACCAATTCTTTTAGAAAAGAAATAAATCATCATCTTTATAAGGAAATTAAGTGTTGGCCACCAATATTTTGCTGCTTGATTTATGGAGAGAGGATCAAAGATCTAAATCTTGCATCAAAAAAGAAAGGTTGGGTTGATGGTCTTAAAGAAAGGCTAATTGAAGGGGCATGTTTGGCTCAAAATCTGTAGTGGATGTTGAGAGTTAAACCTTGATTTCTTGCACGAGAATTGTAGCCGACATGTTAGAAGACACATTTCTTTTGTTTTTGTGCCACCAAAAGATTCAATTTGGACTAGGATCAAGCCCTTAATGGTGTGAGGAGCAATCATCTATGCATTCATTTTTTACCCAGAAATATACAAAGATCATGAACAAAATGACACCATTTTCTTCTTATCTTCATCAGCGTGTTCTTTTCCTTTTAAGTAAAACGCACCATTTCATTTAAAGTGAAACGGTGTACCAACCCTAATTTTCACACACCATTTAAACCTAATTTCCTTATGATTAAGCCATTTCTTAGGTGAATTATATATATATATATATATATATATATATATAATTCTT
>Ga0307510_10004834_pt1 | contig 15931 bp, 11 predicted proteins | sample 12_EM_MG_FD_207224 | JGI IMG/M metagenome (GOLD analysis project Ga0307510, IMG submission 207224) | Populus trichocarpa ectomycorrhiza microbial communities from riparian zone in the Pacific Northwest, United States - 12_EM | ecosystem: Host-associated > Plants > Roots > Unclassified | place...
TAATAATAAAATATTATTTTAATATATTTTTAAATAAAAATTATTTAAAAAAACAATTAATACCACAATATCGCTATTAATTACTGAACTGTAGGTCATGTTTCATTTGGATTCTTAGAGAATCAATACATAGGTTGTGCAGTGCCACGCGACCGAACACTACCAAGCCTAAATTTTTTGTTCTCAGATTATATTTTTGCTTGCAATTAATTGGGTCTTGGGCATAGATACCAGCTATAGTTACTAAACCACCATCTATGAACAACAGTTTTTGGTCCTTCAAGTTTATGTATATTTTGGTCCTTCTAGTTTATGCTGATCAGCAGTTTTGTTTTGCTTTATAGAAACATCAATTAAATTCCCAAAAATTTTATTCGATTTCGAAAACTTTGAGAGACCGAAAATTATAATGGGCCCAATCCATCACAACAAAAAGCCCATGACCCAACTTAACCCTGGGCTTAAATCTTTTTAAACCGAAACCATAAGGATCAAGGAAAGACGAAAGAGAGGCGATTGCAGTGCTCTGGTGCTCCGACGAATTCTCTCACATGTCTGTATGTATCCTGACCGAGAGAGAAAGAGCACGATTCACTTAAACCTAGCCCTAAATCAACCCACTCTTGCAGAGAACTCACCTCCGGTGAATTTTCCGGCGAAAATCCGAATCCTTAGTTAAATTCTTTCTGAAAAAGTAACAATGGCATCTGTCGATAATGGAGCTCAATCTGAAACAAAGGTAAATTGATTTTTCTGTGCTGCTTTTGTCGATTCTTGTTGAACTGGATTGCTGTTTTTGATAGGATCAAGCAACAACAAGTACTACTGCTGCGACTGATCCATACAATGTCGAAGCTGCAGAAATATTAGCTAGCAGCGCACAGGTTTGCGTTTCAAGGATTTAATTTCTCTTCTGCTAAAGTATATTAATTTGCTTTATCCATCTATTAGTTGATTGTCTGTTGTTTGGTTATTGTACTTGTAGCATATGCCGATTGCCCAAGCTGCACCGATATATGAGCAAATCCTTTCACTGTTTCCCACTGCCGTGAGTGTTTTTTTCTTCTTAACTTTCTTTTCTTTTGGTCTCTACTTTTATATTTTCTATTTCTTATAACAAGTTACAAATTGTCCATAGTTTTGAACTTTGCGCTTGAAAGAAGAATTATCATGTGTTTTCTGTTGTAAAATGGGTTATGGATATCGTTTTAGAACATATCTTGATGTATGTTTTGAGGTTACTTCACTTTCTGTTTTAGTCAAAATTTTGGAAACAATATGCGGAGGCACATATGGCTGTGAATAATGATGATGCTATAAAACAGATATTTAGCCGGTGTTTATTGAATTGTCTTCATATTCCTCTTTGGTATGTGTTTCTCTTTTATACTCATATCTCTCTTTTGTAGAACATCTTCACTTTATTTTACATGGAACTCAGTGGAGTATGGACTTGAAAATCTTTTGTCGTTTTGTAGGCGATGCTACATTCGATTCATCAGAAAGGTCAATGAGAAGAAGGGTGCAGACGGGCAGGATGAAATAAGAAAAGCTTTTGACTTCATGCTTGGTTATGTTGGTGTGTTATCTCCCTCGATTACTTTACTAGTTCAGCTGATTGTGTTTTTGCCATATTTATATGTACATGCTCATATAAATTTAACCAAACGCAACAAATTCTGCACATCTATGCATATAATTTTTAGTGCTTTGACCTTCAGAGCCATTGTTTTCTCTCTCACTTCTGCCATGTTTTGATGCCTGATCATTGACACTCTTGGATTGGCTGTTTTCCTTAAAATAGAACCTTGGGTTATTGGTTGGCCTGGCTTAAATTATAGTGTTTTGAGCTCCACAATTAACTAAAGCAAGTATTGTTGCATGCGCAGTGACTGACTGCCTGTGTAGGGAGCACATGCTATCTGCCTATACAGGCACAAGGCAATGATGGTTTTTCAAAAGACACAATCAACTAGGTTATTGAATGTACATGTATATGTGGATACACGTTAATGGGTTTGATAAGGGTAGCAAATTGTAATTGTGTAATTATAGTAAATGGGATTGATCTAATGGTGTTCATTTCTGATGCGTGTGTTACCAGGGGCAGACATGGCATCTGGGCCTGTATGGATGGAATACATTACCTTTCTGAAGTCACTACCAGTTTGTTGAATTTCTTATCTATATTTTCCACTTTTCATTTTCAGATTCAAAGCGATGATTGTTATGAGATGGTTATTCTGTTCAACACACACACACACACACACATATATTTTATCTATCATTATTTGTTCTTATAATGTCTTACATGCAGGCTCAAACTGCACAGGAAGAGTCAATACGGATGACCGCTATACGTAAAACATACCAGAAAGCTATTATCACTCCTACCCATCATGTTGAACAACTCTGGAGAGAATATGAAAATTTTGAAAATTCTGTCAGCCGGCAATTGGTAATGTTTAGCTATGGCATTCATTTGTGATCTAAGCCATATTCTTGTTAAATGTAAATGAATTTATACCTATTCACACACATGCGTGTGCAGTTTAGATGCTTGCTATCTTATGACATTTTATTAACCAGGCCAAAGGACTCGTATCTGAATATCAACCAAAATATAACAGTGCCAGGGCTGTCTATAGGGAGCAGAAGAAATATGTTGACGAAATTGATTATAATATGCTAGCTGTACCACCAACTGGATCTTTCAAGGTAATTTCCCACTTGCTTTTGGTTTTTCAGTAATTATTGTTCCCCAAATGCATACAGAAGTACTTGGGTTTCCAAATTTTTGTTGTCTAAACATTCAAATGGGTGTCCATATCTAATGTGGAATGTAAATGAGCAAGATCACTAGAAGCCATCAAATTAAGTGTTTTATACTCTGCTTTAATAGTTTTTACTTTTAGCCCTGCCTCTCATCATATCATATCTGACTTGTCTGCAAGCGTGGGCTATATAAGAATCCGTATGAGAATTGGCCATAAGATCCAAAGATTGATGCATGTCTGCTCCCTGTCTTAAGCACTTTGTTTGGCATCTAACCAGTGTAGGAGTTAGAGGAATGTTTTCTAAACTGGGTGAGTTCGGAATCATTTTAAAATTTAGAAAAGTCCTATGCTTGGTTGACTAAAGTAGGAGGCTAGCCACCATATCAGGTTGTTTTGGAAGAAACAACATATGACTAGAGTTTCTGGGCTGTGACATATGTAATACCTGCTTGTTAGTATGCTTTTATAAAGTTCTTGAACAAATAAATAAATAAAAGCTCTTATCTGCACACACATCACTTAGTTTTATCTTTTGGGCAATCTGTAATACAAATGCATGTCACAGGAAGAACAACAATGGATGGCTTGGAAGAGATTTTTGACGTTTGAGAAGTAAGAGGCATGATTCTTTTATTTTTTTACAATAACATGAATGAATCGATGAACTACACCTGTAGCATGGGGAAAATTAATCTGCGTTTAAAGTAGATAAAATTACCTATTAGCTTTTGGTCCTCAAATCATCTAATTTTTGAATTAATAGAAGCATGAGCATGCTTGCACTAAAATATCCTATTTTGTTTATGAGACTTGGAAAATAAGTTTTCCTTGCCTCATTTTAATATGAAAAGCTGGTGTAGGGTTGGAATAGGGAAACAATATAACACAACAATCAAAGCAGTGGGATGGCTAAAACTTGAATAAAGTTGAAGGAATTGGAAAGGATGTTAAGATTTATGGTTTGTTGAAAAATCTCTTAAGTTTGGATGTATTGATAAGAAACAAAAGACTGTGCCTATTTGTACTAATGTAAAGCCCAGTCCCAACTCTTGTAGGAAAAGGATTCACTAGTCTTGGTTGCCAATTTATACAAACTTAATCTGCAAAAAAATATTTTAAAAGATCGCATGCTACTCACATGACTCCTAACTAATTAATTAAATATAATTCCAGAAACAAAATAAATAAGATGAAGCTCTTGTGTCACAACCTTAACACAAATATTAGATGATAGGGGCTTCGGCGGGTATGGCCTTCTAATCATCAACAAATCATTGGCGCTAATGTTTTTGGAACCACACTCCAACTGAAAGCCTTAATCTTGGGCAACCCCTTGGTTTTCCAAATATATACATCTAATAGGAAATGCAAAATATTTAGGTCCTAGTGAGATAAGTACACTGGTTTTGCAGAAGAATCTATAGAGCCTTCTGAAATCTGAAGTCTATACCCCACTATCAGGTGTGAAGGAAAAAGGAATCAAGAATCTGAAGTGAAGTGAAGTGAGGAGATCCAGAATCCATCTCTCATTTGAATTCTTGGAAAAAATAAGGTCCCTAGACATATTACCCCTCTCTCTCCGGAATAGAGAGAAATGGGTATTGTGCAAATAAAAGAGAGATTAGCTTAACATAAATCTCATTAACTTACAAGTTTCTTAAGTTTGAAAATTTGATCAACTTCTTATTTCCTTTGTCCATGCCATAAAAGGAATATCCAATGACAATTGACTTATAGAATGAGGTGATTCATGTTTATGTGAACTTGTTAAGGTTGTACATGTTGCAGTCATCACCAGCGCATCTTTCATTTTCATTAATTGGATGTTAATATTAAGCTATAAGTTTAGATGAGATTTTGTTTTGAGCATTTTTAATTAATTTCATATATCTGAATTGTCAGAGGAAACCCCCAAAGGATAGACAGCGTGTCCTCCAACAAACGAATTATATTCACCTATGAGCAGGTAATCTGAGACCAGTTGCTTATCTTTCCATTTCTGCTTCCCTCTTTCCTTGCCTAGTTCTTTATTCAAGCTCAATTTATTCCATATGCATACTTTATTGGAATTACTTGCATCTTCTCCTTAGTTTTTCGTCAGTTGTCACTTAAATTAATGGGATCTTTGTGCTAACTTTTTTTTTATCATTGTAACCATCTTATTAAAGGTAATATAAAACCTAAACTCAAAAAAGAAAAAAGGAAAGGAAAAGGGTAATACAAAACTTGTTAGAACATTAGCTATGTAGCATGAGCAAGCAGTAATGAAAAAGGAAAGAAATGAAATGGAAAGGAAAGGAAAAGAGACTAAAACAAATATCTTTACAAAAGAAAGAATATATGGCTGTGATGCATTCCATTTATCACATATTGCAGTTGGAGATTAAAAGTTTCTATTATTTTTTGGAATTATTCTGGAGCTTAAGAAAGCCTCTGAACAACCATGTTGCTGCAAAGAATCGGATACTACTGGCACAATTTTGGCTTTCCTGTTAGAATGAGATGCAGTGATGGCTAATCATTTGAGCATACTGTCTTAATTGTTTAGTACTATGTAGCGATGGTTTTTATGTTATCTTTTAGACAGTACAATGTCTTTTCTTTAACTTCCATTTGCATTTTGTTTGATCACATTCAAATAATTTGTCTGAATTATCATGCTTGCTAATGCATATCCTAGTTTCAAGGCCATTGACTTTTGTTGGAACATGGTTTTTGGTTCGTTATCCTTACATTTCAACAATGAATTGCTCATTGCACTGTGTTGGTTTCCAGTGTCTGATGTATTTGTATCATTATCAAGATGTATGGTATGACTATGCTACCTGGCATGCAAAAAGTGGCTCTATAGATTCTGCAATCAAAGTGTTTCAGAGGGCTTTGAAGGCTCTTCCAGGTTTTCTTTCTTCTTTTACTAAATAAAGTTTTTGAAATTCCATGTAACCTTCATATTACCATATTCTTTATCATTTATGCTATACTTGAAGTCTAAATAGGTAATATAGTTCAATTATTTCCTGTTGTCTGTCTTTGACTGGACTGAAGCATCTCTCCCTGTCATGTATTTTTAATTCTTGTAACCAGATTCAGATACGCTGAAGTATGCTTATGCTGAGTTGGAGGAATCTCGTGGAGCAATCCAGGTATGAAAATTCTTCTTCTTCTTCTTCTTCTTCTTCTTTCAAGTGGCCCTGTCTTCATTATTGATGTTTTAAGTATGCTTCTGCTTTCATGCAGCCTGCAAGGAAAATCTACGAAAGCCTCTTGGGAGATGGTGTTAATGCAACAGCACTAGCTCATATACAGGTAAGGAACTCTCAGGCTCTGCTGTTGATTTCTGTCTTTTGAATGTGTTGTGTTTGTCAGAGCATCTTGGAGACCTAATGAATATTGATGTACAAACATGAGCATAGGGATAGCATAACTTTTTTGGAAGATTTAAACTTTATATTTTAGATGGTTAGTGGTGTGGATGAATTACTGATGGTGGAGGATACTTGTAGTGGTTGTTTATGAAGAAATTGTGGCAGTGTTGAATTTTCAAATAAATTTGATTTCTCTATTGATCTACTTATGTTGAAAATCCAGACAATAAGAAAGGGTCCACATAAGCATAAATGAGATAAGATGTTGAGGTGCAGTGTAGTGGAAATGACCAACAGGCAGAGTTGTGGCTTTTGATGATGTTAAGAATTGGGTTGTCAGGCAGCTTGCAAATGTGGTTGATGGCACTTCCATCTAGCCAAGCCATGCCTGTCTTTGAGTTCACAGGCAGTGAAGTTAGAGTATTCTGAAATAATAAAGCTCTATTTTCTTTTTGCATCACAAGATTTCCCCATTTACCGTACAAGCATGAGCAAAATTGTAAAACCAAATCATGTTATAAAGTTAATTGACTTGACAAACTGGTGACAGGGAAGGTTCCCAAAAGTTTCAAAAAGATTAAGTTCCTTGCATTTTTAGTAAAACTACTGCAAACATGTTTTTTTTTTATTTCTTTATTTGGTTGGTTGGTTTGTCTTTTTGCTTGATTTGTGGTTTCAAAAGAAAATTCTGATTCCATGCATATCCTAAACTTATAATTGGGTCATTGTGTTAATAAAATACTTCATGGCTCATGCAGTCATGCTACTCTGAATGATTTATTGATTGTTTTTATGGTGTTTCATGCTGCAGTTTATTCGCTTTCTAAGAAGGAATGAAGGAGTGGAAGCAGCTCGCAAGTACTTCTTAGATGCTCGGAAATCCCCAGACTGCTCTTATCATGTTTATGTTGCTTATGCTTTGATAGCATTTTGTCTGGACAAGGATTCAAAGGTATTTCTCTTGGCAAGAAAGGAAAAGAAAAAAATGGAACTTCTCTATGGCAGCTTCATGCTTTTCATTACATTGATTGGCAATGAGCAGCATCTGTTAATTTATGCCAACCAAGGAAGATTATCTAAATTGATGATTCTTATGCTGTATATTCTTGCAGATCGCGCACAATATTTTTGAAGCAGGATTGAAACGCTTCATGCATGAACCAGTGTACATTCTGGAGTGAGTTCTGCTGTTCTTTTAATCTGAGTTCTGGCATATATTTGGTTTATGCACACATAGACCTAAATTTCATATACAAACCAACACCCCCCCCCAATCTCATATATACCCTATTATTTTTTACCTAATCTAGTGAAATGTATAATATGTGGATTTCCATGGAATCTTGTCCAATGAGAAACAGTTCTTTCATCATCTTTTGTTCTCATTTACATATAAATTCATCACTGTAGCAATACCATTTTATGCAATAATACTTGTAAGTTTGGACCAGCAATTTTTTTTACTGCTGTCTGCGAATGGTGGTGTGGCTTACCATTGATAAGGATACTTGCTGATGGCCATGGGCGTATCGCTATTGAAACGTTTGCTTCTGAAATTGCTACTTAAGTGGGATACCATACTTGTGACTTTTGATATTTATGGTTGTTACTTGGGACACAGATGTAGGAAATTGTGACCTGAACAAAGTTGGATGGTGCATCTTTATGTTCTGTTATTAAAAAAGGCGGAAATACTAGCACTAAGATAGATGTTCATGATTGTTTTATCTGCTAATATGGTTCCTCTAAATGCCAAAATTTCTCCTGAATGTTGCAGATATGCAGATTTCTTGTCCCGTTTGAATGATGAGAGAAACATTCGAGCTTTATTTGAGCGTGCATTAAGCTCGCTACCACCCGAGGAATCTGTTGAGGTTTTCACTCTCATTTTTACAACATTGTATAAGCATAATAGATCAATGTCATAGATTAAGCTCTTTCTTTTTTCTCTTTTTGAGGCTGTTATAGAGTGACTTTTTGACTCTGAGTCACATTTAAAAAATTATTTTTCACATATTAACTTGTGTGAACAAGAAGTTAGGGGTATTGTTTGGAAAAAAATGTGAACGTTTGCTAGAGGCATGGCTTGGATTTTGTTGCCTTTTGACCATTGTTCAAATGTCAAAGCATTCAAAAGTTTTAGCACGATCTTGGCTTGCTATTTTTTTTTCAAACTGCATTTCAGTACCTTAAATGTATTGTATTCTCATAAATGCTTCTAACTGCATTTTAGTACCTTAAATGTATTGTATTCTCATAAATGCTTCTACAGGTCTGGAAACGATATATCCAGTTTGAGCAAACATATGGTGATCTTGCCAGCATGTTGAAGGTAATATTTTGTTTTTGGTTTACATTTTAACAAATGGAACTGTTACTATTAACTCTTCTGACAGTATGTGCCATGATGAATATGGTTTCACAAAATGATCAATGATAAATCAGAACAGCTAATGTCGAGCCTTCTTTTTGGTCAGAGTTGTTCTTTTTATCTATAATTCTCCATTTATCTAAAAATAGAAAGATGTCTTTCTGAAACCTTCAAATTATTTTCCCTGCAATATCCTACACACTACATTCCTAATTCCTACCATGCACACGCCATCCAACCTGCATATAATCCCAAAATTCCTCACTCTCCCCTCCATCTAGAATTTGTACATCCTCTTCTCCGTTTCATATTTCTCATTCCTTCTATCTCCCCGTTCTTACCAATGGAAGGGTGTCATGAATGATGACATTTATTCTGCAGGATTCCATGATCATTCAAACGAGGCATGATCATTCCTTGTAAACTGAGTGGCCTAGTTGATAGATGAATGTTACTAGAATTCTTCTTGCTCTTTTCTATTTTTGATGATTTGAGCCATTCCATCCTATTGAGTTTTTTGGCGAGGAGAAAATTATTAATGAAGAAGATTCGAAGGGAATTGACATAATGTGGGAGCGATGAGTGTCAGAGCACACCTTTCCACCAAACCACATGGGAATGAGAATCTGAACTCCAAACAACTGCAAATGTGTAATATAACTTGGCTACTCACCAGCAATATGATTCTCACTCAAACGATGTGGACTCTTTCTTAGATATTTTTTCATGCTTCAAAAAATTTGATTTTTCCTTAACAAGCTTTCAGTCCTCACTATTAGTAGATTAGTATAGGTCGAGCAAAGAAGAAAAGAAGCTCTTTCGAGGACAGGGGAAGATGGAGCATCAGCATTAGAGAGTTCATTGCAGGATGTTGTGTCACGGTATAGTTTCATGGATCTTTGGCCATGCTCCTCTAAGGATTTGGATCACTTAGCTCGGCAAGAGGTACCAATTGAAAGTTTTTGTTATTTGCTATGCTGAATGTTGCGATGGAAAATGACCATTGCTTGTCCTCTAACATGTTAAATCTGCAGTCGTAGAAGAAAATTTCAGATTGTTTTCTGTTGAAGCTTTCTCAATGTATTCACATTTAAGTTTCCAAATAATAATTGGGAGGGGAACTTTTGAGGCCTTTAAACAAATCATAACTAGAAAACCCTAAAGAAATATTTGAATTCTCAGAGAGCTGGATGTCTGACATAATTCATTATAAATTCCAGCTGATAGGTCCTCTACAAGATTGTCATAGACAAATACTGGTCCTGTTCTCATTCAGATAGAAGAAAGCAACATTGTTAACAGTAATGAAAAGATGTTTTGCTAAGTAAATGCATATACTGTTCCTCGGGACTATACATCAAAGTATTATTCCAGAGAACAAAACTGTGTCCATGTTCCTATATCATATCTTACTTTCTGAGGACAACACACATTGCATGCCACTGATATTAAATGATAGGAGAATTACTAACTGTTGTTAAATTATTCTTTTATTTCCTTTTTTTTTGTTTATAGGATATGCATGCTTTTTTTAATTAGAAAATTGCCATTTAAAACGTGTTGAAACATTATAAACTTTATGCTAGTGCCTTCCAAGATACAATTCTCTATGTTTGTATTGCTGGTTCTGAAACTTTTCTTTGATTCTTCAGTGGCTAGCTAAAAATATTAATAAGAAAGCAGAGAAGTCTGCTGTTTCTAATGGACCTGCGACTTTAGGTACTAATTTCATTTGTCTGTTGACATAGTTACTCCTTTTTCTGTCTTTTTCCACTGGGTTAATTTTGCTTTATATTTATACAGATAAGATTCCTGCTGGTCTGGCAAGTAATTCAAATGTATCTGGTAAAGTAATTTATCCAGATACCTCACAAACGGTAATTTATGACCCAAGGCAAAAGCTAGGTACACAACATTTTTTGCATGGTTTGTACTTTTGTGTTGTTTGTTTGTTGCAAGTCAAATATTTATACACTATTGTCAAATCCCAAGGGAGCTCTGGCTCTGTAATATACAATAAAAAATCTGGAATAGGCATAGAAGTTAATGATGAACTGCTACAATTGCTTGAACAAAATTTTCCTGCGTCCACAAATTAACAGGACAGCAGATAAGATGTCTGTTAAGGTCACTTGAGCCTTTTAGGCGGCTTGACGAAATAAATGATCATGTTATTGTCTTTCATGCCATGTCAGAGAAAATGGCTACCACTTGACAACCACCTGGAATCAATACTTACAGAACTTGTCACATGTTGATTATTCTTATGCATCATAAAAATATCTGAAAAGTGAAGCTATAGGGAGAAAATGTTTGCTTCAGCAACGGTCCCAATTCTCAACAATTTGTTTTTGGTGGAGTTGGGGCAGGGGCAGCAAACCTAGTACAGGGCCAACTTGTTGTCATCTAATTGACCTGGTCATTCAAGGCTTCCTATTGGCTGAATTATTGGACTATTAGGCATTGCATCAAACATTCAAACAAATTCAGACATCTTTCTGCCGATCTTCTAATATTTTGTTGTCTGGCCTTTCAAATCTTATACCAGCTGCAAACTTATGATCTACATTCCTTTTTCCTACATCTTGTCACCTGGCATCATTTTCTATCAAACTCTCCTCCTGGCTACTCATCTGGCCATGCCATTATCCGATAAGAACAGTTCAATCATGTATAGAGTTGTTAAATCTGCCAGATAAATGAAATAAGAGATGGAATAGGTTTGAGATGTACAAGTTGATAATAGTAAGTGTAAGATGTCACTTATAAAAATCAAACAACGAGATTTGCATGCATATTTAATCATGTATATTTGACTTTTGATTTTGGCATATACTAAGTGGTGTTCTTATGTAGAGGCTGGAATTCCACCTAGCACAACAGCGTCTGGGTTCAAGGCTGCTTCTAACCCATTGTCGAATCCTATTGGATTGGCACCCAATGTATTTGATGAGGTGCTGAAAGCAACACCACCTGCATTGATATCTTTTTTAGCAAACTTGCCCGTAGTTGAAGGTAATTACTCAGACTTTAATACCATATATATCCTAGTAAAAATTTCAATTTCCAAGATTTTGCATTAAAAATTTCAGTTAACTGCTTGCATTCTTGTTGATATGATATGCGAGCAGTTGTGTATATCACTACTGTTTTTTTTATCTTTATGAAACCGCCCCACCTCCCCCGCCTCCCCCGCCCCCACCCCGTCAGTTTTGACATGAGGAGAGGTCTTGTAAATTGGGAAATCTGATCCTTCCATATGGGAATAACTAGGATGCTTGTGAGCAAACATTTCTTGCTTATTGTGCTTGGTGGTTGCTCTATACTACAGATTTATAGCTCCTTGAATTTTATGTAGGTTTCAACCTTTAAATTTTATTTGATTGCATGGTACATTTGTGCCGTACAGATTTGTACTTTACATGGTCAATTTGGAGAGTCCAAATCTCCAACTACTGCTGCTGCTGCTGATATCTATTTGCTATACATGGTTATTAATGTTTTTTTCTTGATTGTTTCTAGGTCCTGCACCAAATGTAGATATTGTATTATCAATTTGTTTGCAGAGTGACGTACCTGTTGGGAAAACAGGAAAGTCAGGGACAACCCAAACTCCAATGCTTTCTGGTCCTGCAACAAGTGATCTTTCTGGTTCGAGCAGATCACGTCCTGTCCCAAGCGGTTCATCTTTCAAAACACGGGATAGACAATCTGGGAAACGGAAGGACCGAGACAGTACGTTTATGTTTTTTCATTCACACTTAGTTGAAACTATGCTTATTGCTATCTCATTCATTTTGGTTACATACTGTATGTGCCGGTCACTGTGTCACATGCCCTTAAAGATATACTTCTCGCACTACAAAAATTTTCACAAGTTTTCTCCTTTTCATGTATTGAAGCAAATGAAATTGTAGTACTTTATATTTGAATAGCAATTTGGCTTTGGGTGTTGCTTGATATCTATCAGGGTTAAGATTTTAAAAGTCCATCCAAGCTTTGCACCTCCTAATTTAAAAAATCTTGCTTGAACTTCATCATTGCTTTTGTATCTTATAATGGATGCCGTGACTGTAGGGCAAGAAGAAGATGAAACGGCGACCGTCCAAAGCCAACCATTACCTAGAGATGTTTTCAGGATACGGCAGATTCAAAAATCGCGAGCTGCTGCTACCACTTCACAGACAGGGTCAGTATCATACGGAAGTGCTCTTTCAGGAGATCTGTCTGGTAGTACCACCTGATCACCATTCGGCATAAATGAATTGTCAGTGCGAGTAGATCTGTTTTTACATAGATGTATTTTGATAGTTCAAATTATAACGACCACACGCTACAGGGAAAGTTAGGATTTATAGTCTCCACAAGGTGTTGTGGAGCCGTTCTCAAAAAACTTTATTTAATTTTGTGGTGATTTAAAAAAAATATTTTAAAGAATTTCCATGATTCAAATTCTAGAGTAAAAAACCTTTTTTTTGGGTCAAAATTCTTTCTTTCTATTTATGCAATTCTTTTCTTTCTTTTTTTTTTGACAAAGCCATGACTTTTTTATTTTTTATCAACATGATTTTTTTAAATAAAAGGCTTAAATAAGAGTTTAAATGATTTAAATTTAGGAGAAAAAATGTATTTCAATTACAACATTAAAACACTATCTAATTAGTCTAGAAACTAACTCTAATTAATCTAAAGACTAAAAGCTAAGCCAAATAAAAAAAAATCGAAACCCAATTTACGACCAAAAAATAAACACTATGAAGGCACTGGCGAAAGCGATTTATTCGTCAATATTAAATCTTTGATGCCATTTCAAATATTCATTACGAAATAATGAAATTACGATGGAGACGTTTTTTTTTCCTTGATCAGCATTGTTGTTTAGGATTTTATTAAATTTTTTTAACCTTTTTTTTCAATCCATACATGACTCGTTTGATGTGTGGGGGATTTGTCTTTGCAACAAGCTGGAGCCACTCGGAAACGTCTTCCACCGCACCTCCGTGCAAGTTCTACGTTTCCAGTGTTAACTGCTTGCTTATGGAAATGCTGAACGGTTGCAATGCAACTTGATCCCCGATAAGATTGTTCCTGCATCGTTCACGGTTAGTGCAAGTGGCAAGGATAGCATAAAACTGCCTGCTGGTTACCATGGGAATGCGTTCACCTCTCCGGTTGCACTTACAAAGGCTGGATTGCCATGTAAAAATTCATTAGAGTATGGACTGGAGTTGGTCAAGGAGACAGAACAGATTGAGTGAAGAGTTGGCAATCAAGGGAAGGAAACAATATAGGACAGTCAGAGACTCTGTAATTGCCGATGCAACTCGTGTGCCGTTTGGAGAGATTGATTTTGGCAGGGAAAGCCAGTATATGGATCAGGGATTGATTTTGACAATGAAAAGGGGGGGCGAATAACAACTTTTCAAAGTTTAAAACCATGACCAAGTCTTAAATCAAATTAAATCCAAATCTTTTCAAATTTCAATTCAAAACTTAAATTCCTAGTTATTAGTATAAATTGAATAATATAGGAGTGTTTATTGATTGATTTGGTTTAGTTCGTGGAGCCCTGAGCTACCTCAAATTTGCCCATAAACTTTTATTTTATTTCAATTATATTTAATTTCTTTGTAATTTAGTGTTTTTTCTATTCTGTAAAATCTTTTAATTTCCTGCTTTAATTTTTTAGACTTGGAATCAAAACCTAGCGAACGGAAGAAGAATGTCACGATCATTGTACACAACAGCCAACATGAAACAACAACGTGAGGAACAACAATCTCGACAGCAGGTATTATAAGAGCTTGTTTAACAATTACAGAACATATTTAGCAAGGTGGACTAGTTAGTAAAGGTACAAGGAGAAAAAGCATATTGAGTCTCCTCCAAACACCTCCACGTGTAATGTTTAAGTATTGTTTGTGGTAGTGTTCTTTATCAGCGTGGATTTTTCTGAATAAAGCTTGTAGTCTAAGTTTTGCAAGTTGTGTGTATTTATTGTCTGTATCATAACCTCCTTTTATATAGAGATTATGTGTAATCTAATGTATCATCTATGTAGATAGTGTAGAATAAAACATTTTGTTTAGTTATGGAGATTATGTGTAGAAAATAAATGTATGGAGACATGGAGATGTAAACTAATCATCAAGACAATTATTTATATTCAATCCTAAAGAGATAAATAATTTGGAGGAAACTAAACATGGAGATAAATAATTTGGATACAATGATGGTGATGTAAGAACTTGGATGACATGAAATATGTAGGCAAGTCCATGGCAAACCAGAACTATAGTCAAAATAAAGCAACTAGTATTGCGAAACATCACCAACGCTAATGGAGGCATAAATTAGAAAATTTTCATCACAAAAATGAGGATTTAAAACCTGATGTTTCAATAGAATTACACCTTTAAATGGTTGGAGTGCCACGCATAGGGGAAATTTTTTATTTGCTTGTCCTACAGGTGATAAGTGTTAGCTTTAATTACTCGTACTATTTTGGCTCATCCCATTTTTGGCGCCAACTTTCTGCTTCCTTCATTGTTTCCTATTGCCTCCAATTTGAAGGCAAGAAAAATAATTAAAACAACAACTCTAGGTTTCATATTAGATGCTTCCGGATTTCTTCGCGGACTTCTCTTCAGACTTGGTCTTGTTATAACACCCTCATAAATATAGCTATAACACACTCTATGTCAAAAGCTCAGTCGATTACCTCAAATGGCACCCAACAGCTTCTCCTATCTTTCTGAATCACAGTATTGTGGAAATTCACATTGGCAAGGACCTCTAAGTACCTGCAGGGTCAAAGCTTATCAGTCCAAACATATTGAAGTTGTTTGTAATGGACAAAAGGAATTCTTGTTCCATTTCCAATCTGTTTCTCAAGGAAACCTAGGTCATAAAACCAATTTTCTAGCAAGTTGAGCCTTTTCAGGTTACTATACATGTAAGAAGAGTTCTTTTCACAAAACTTAATATGATAAAAAAATCGATAATCCAATCCTTGTTTGATGGCAATTGTTAGCAACGAATTAAGTAGAAGCCACAGTTTGTCCAAAGTAATTTGATATGCAGTCATTTAAAACCACAACAAATTGAATTACAGTCCATTAGTATCAGAACAAATTGAACAATCACACCTCAATTTTGTCAATCCCGATGCAGCATTTTGTTCAATATTCCTTCCAGGTATTTCTCATGGCATTTTTTATCCGGTTTTTAGGTCATGCACAGGCACACCTATACAAACACATTTATTTAAGGAACCAACTGTCTAGAAATACAAGCCTCCAAGAACAAGCAAACCAGTTTTACATTTAAACGCAACACAAGAGGCTCTCAGAACAAAAGAAACAAGTAAATTTTTCTCAGAAAAATGCTGCCATGGTGACTCGGAGAGGTTTCCTTGA
>Ga0307510_10004835_pt1 | contig 15927 bp, 13 predicted proteins | sample 12_EM_MG_FD_207224 | JGI IMG/M metagenome (GOLD analysis project Ga0307510, IMG submission 207224) | Populus trichocarpa ectomycorrhiza microbial communities from riparian zone in the Pacific Northwest, United States - 12_EM | ecosystem: Host-associated > Plants > Roots > Unclassified | place...
GACGTGCTGTTCAAAAACGCGCTCGACCGCATCCGCAACTCGGTGGTCAACGCCAACGAGCCGGAAAAGGACGGCGGCCGCGATCTCGCTTACGGCCTTTATGTCCTCGCCCGCAATGGCACAGCCCCGATCGGCGATCTTCGCTACCTCGCCGATACCAAGCTTTCCAATCTCGCCACGCCGATTGCGAAGTCGCAGCTTGCGGCCGCGCTAGCCTTGGTCGGCGACAAGACGCGGGCGGAGCGGGTCTATGGCGCGGCGCTCGATGCGCTGGCGCCAAAGCCGGTGCTCGAATTCGGCCGCGTCGATTACGGCTCGGCGCTGCGCGATGCGGCGGCGCTGGTCTCGCTCGCCAGCGAAGGCAACGCCCCGCGGGCGACGCTGACGCAGGCGGTCCAGCGGGTCGAAGTGGCGCGCGGGCTTTCTCCCTACACCTCGACGCAGGAGAATGCCTGGCTGGTGCTGGCCGCGCGTGCGCTGTCGAAGGAAACACTGGCGCTCGACATCGATGGATCGCCGGCCAAGGCCGCGGTCTATCGCAGCTACAAGGCCGAGGCGTTGGCCGGCAAGCCGGTCAAGCTCACCAACACCGGCGATGCGCAGCTGCAGGCGGTGGTCTCAGTCTCGGGTTCGCCGGTTACCCCGGAGCCCGCGGCTTCCAACGGCTTCAAGATCGAGCGCAATTACTTCACGCTCGACGGCAAGCCCGCCGACATCAGCAAGGCCAAGCAGAACGATCGCTTCGCGGTGGTGCTGAAGATCACCGAAGCCAAGCCGGAATACGGGCACATCATGGTGGCCGACTATCTGCCGGCCGGGCTCGAGATCGACAACCCGCATCTGGTGTCGTCGGGCGACTCGGGCACGCTCGACTGGATCGAGGACGGCGAGGAGCCGGAGCATACCGAATTCCGCGACGACCGCTTCACGGCGGCCATCGACCGCGCCAGTGACGACAAGTCGGTGTTCACGGTGGCCTACATCGTGCGCGCGGTATCGCCCGGTAAATACGTGCTGCCGCAGGCCTATGTCGAGGACATGTACAACCCCTCGCGCTACGGTCGCACCGGCACGGGTTCGGTTGAGGTGCGACCGGCGAAATGAGTGAGACGGCTCCCATAGCACCGCCTGCGCCCCGCGGAGGGCGCTGGCGGTGGATCAGAAAGGCGGCGGCGATTTCAGCCGTCGCCGGCTTGATCGCGGCCGGCAGCTTCTCAGCCTGGGTGGTCTCGCTCGGGCCGCTACCGCTGGAAGAGGCGCGAAAAGTTTCCACCACGATCGTCGACCGCAACGGCAAGCTGCTGCGCGCCTATGCCATGGCGGACGGACGCTGGCGGCTGCCGGTCGATACGAAGACCGCCGTCGACCCCGGCTATCTGAAGCTGCTGCTGTCGTATGAAGACCGCCGGTTCTGGTCGCATGGCGGCGTCGATCCGCTGGCGCTCGGGCGCGCGGCGCTGCAGCTTGTCACACGCGGACACATCGTCTCCGGCGGATCGACCATTACGATGCAACTGGCGCGGCTGATCGAGCCGCGACGCGAGCGCTCGGTCTACGCAAAGCTGCGCCAGACGGTGCGCGCGGTTCAGATCGAGCGGCAGCTGAGCAAGGACGAAATCCTCGATCTGTATCTGGCGCTGGCGCCGTTCGGCGGCAACCTCGAAGGCATCCGCGCCGCCTCCATCGCCTATTTCGGCAAGGAGCCGAAGCGGCTTTCGCTTGCGGAGGCCGCATTACTGGTCGCGCTGCCGCAATCGCCGGAACGCCGCCGGCTCGACCGTTATCCGGAAGCCGCGCATGCCGCGCGCGACCGCGTGCTGGCCCGGATGGTCGAGGACGGCGTGGTGTCGAAAGACGACGCGGCGCAGGCCCAGGGGGCGGCGGTGCCGCGGCTGCGCAAGCCGATGCCAATTCTGGCGCCGCATTCCGCCGATGCCGCGATGGCGACGGTGAAGGATACGCCGCTGATCAAGCTGACGCTGGATTCGGCCTTGCAGAAAACGCTGGAAGCGCTGGCGCGCGACCGCGCGGTGGCGCAGGGGCCGAACATTTCAGTCGCCATCATCGCGGTCGACCATGAAAGCGGCGACGTGCTGGCGCGCGTCGGCTCGGCCGATTATTTCGACGAGCGCCGCGCCGGGCAGGTCGACATGACCCGTGCGGTGCGCTCGCCAGGATCGACGCTGAAACCGTTTATCTACGGCCTCGCCTTCGAGGACGGCTTTGTGCATCCCGAGAGCCTGATCGATGACCGTCCCATTCGTTTCGGTTCTTACGCGCCGGAAAATTTCGACATGACGTTCCAGGGCACGGTGCCGGTGCGCAAGGCGCTGCAGCTCTCCCTGAACGTGCCGGCGATTGCGCTGCTCGACCGGGTCGGCTCCAGCCGGCTGTCGTCGCGGCTGAAGCAGGCCGGCGGCAATCTCGTGTTGCCGAAGGATGAAGCGCCGGGGCTTGCGATGGGCCTTGGCGGCGTCGGCATCAGCTTGCAGGATCTGGCGCAACTCTATGCGGGTCTGGCGCGGCTTGGCGCGGCAAAACCGCTGCGCGAGATCATGCTGGCCAACGACGACCGTGAGCTGATGCGGCTGATGGATCAGGCCGCGGCCTGGCAGGTCGGCAACGTACTGATCGGCACGCCGCCGCCGGAAAACGGCGTGCACAACAGGATCGCGTTCAAGACCGGCACCAGCTACGGCTATCGCGATGCGTGGTCGCTCGGCTTCGACGGCCGCATCACGATCGGCGTGTGGGTCGGGCGTCCCGACGGCGCGCCGGTGCCGGGCCTGGTCGGCCGCACCGCCGCAGCCCCGATCCTGTTCGACGCGTTTGCGCGCACCGGAAAAATCCCGGCGGCGCTGCCGAAGGCGCCGAAGGGCGCGCTGATTGCGAGCAATGCCAAGCTGCCGTTGCCGCTGCGGCGCTTTCGTCCCGTCGGCGAACTGATCCGCACCGGCAACGATCAGATGCCACGCATCCAGTTTCCCTTGAACGGCTCGCGGATCGACGTCGACCGTTCAGACGGCGGGCAGGCCGCGCCGATGCCGGTCAAGGTCGCCGGCGGCGTGCTGCCGCTGACCGTCATGCTGAACGGCGCCTCGGTCGGCGAAATCGACAGCCGGCGCCAGCGCCTGGTTGACCCGCCCGGGCCCGGTTTTGCCCGCCTGACGGTGATCGACGCGACGGGGGCAGCCGATACCGTCGTGATCCGGATACAGTGACGAAAAAGCGTCCAGCGACCACAGGTTAGGCTATTCTGTGGTGTTGTTTGCAGTGCGGTTTCATCGTATGCGAACAAGATGGTTGAAACCTTGCAACCCCCACGCTTCGGAGCGGGCCAACAGCCTGTAAAACCTACGCATTCCAGCCGCAGGCTGGCTGCTGCGTTCGATTACGCGACCGCGAGCCATTTTCGCGCCATTGTGTTCCTGGTGCTCTGCGGCATCGTGCTGTTCCTGCCCGGCTTCTTCAATATTCCGGCGATCGATCGCGACGAGGCACGGTTCGCGCAGGCGACCAAGCAGATGGTCGAAAGCGGCGATTTCGTCGACATCCGCTTTCAGGACGACGTCCGCTACAAGAAGCCGGTCGGCATCTATTGGCTGCAGGCCGCCGTGGTCGAAACCGCCTCGTCGCTCGGCCTGCCGCGGGCGCAGTTGCGCATCTGGCTCTACCGGATTCCCTCCCTGATCGGCGCCATCGGCGCGGTGCTGTTGACCTACTGGACCGCGCTCGCCTTCGTCACGCGGCAAGGGGCCGCGATGGCGGCGCTGATGATGTGCAGTTGCGTCCTGCTCGGCGCCGAAGCCCGGCTCGCCAAAACCGACGCGATGCTGCTGTTGACCGTCGTCGCCGCGATGGGGGCGATGGCGCGGGTCTATCTGTCCTGGCAGCGCGGCGAGGATCCGGAGCATCCGCCGTGGACGGCGCCTGCGATCTTCTGGACCGCGCTGGCCGGCGGCATCCTGCTCAAGGGGCCGCTGATCCTGATGTTCGTCGGCCTGACCATCCTGGCGCTCGCGATCCTCGACCGCTCGGCGGCATGGCTGTGGCGGCTGCGTCCGCTCTGGGGCCTGATGTGGACGCTGGTGCTGGTGCTGCCGTGGTTCGTCGCAATCTTCTGGCGCGCCGGCGAGGCGTTCTTCTCCAATTCGCTCGGCGGCGATATGCTGAGCAAGCTCGGTGCGCAGGAATCCCACGGCGCGCCACCCGGCCTCTATCTGCTGCTGTTCTGGATCACGTTCTGGCCAGGCGCGGCGCTGGCGGGAATGGCGGCGCCCGCGGTATGGCGTGCGCGGCGCGAGCCCGGTGCGCAATATCTGCTGGCGTGGCTGGTGCCGTCCTGGATCGTGTTCGAACTGGTGCTGACCAAGCTGCCGCACTACGTGCTGCCGCTCTATCCGGCGATTGCGATCCTCACCGCCGGCGCGCTGGAGCGCCGCGTGCTGTCGCGGTCCTGGCTGATGCGAGGTGCGGCCTGGTGGTTCGTCGTTCCGGTGGGCGCGTCCGTGATCGCCGTCATCGGCGCCATCAAGCTGACGCATTACCCGGCGTTTCCGGCCTGGCCGTTCCTGGCGGCGGCGATGATATCAGGGCTGATCGCGTGGTGGATGTTCGAGGATAGCCGCGCCGAGCGCTCGCTGTTGAACGCGGTGGTCGCGGCGATGTTTCTGGCGGTCGGAATCTACGGCATCGTCCTGCCGTCGCTGACGACGGTGTTTCCGAGCGCCGAGGTCGCGCGTGCGCTTCGCAACGTGGTCTGCGTCGGGCCGAGGGCCGCGGCGGCAGGTTTTCATGAGCCGAGCCTGGTCTTCATGACCGGCACCAGTACGGTGCTCACCGACGGATCGGGCGCGGCGGATTTCCTGGGGCAAGGCAGTTGCCGTTTTGCGCTGGTGGAATCGCGCACCGAACGCGCCTTCGTCCAGCGCGCCGAAGCGATCGGGGTGCGCTACAACGTGGCAAAGCGGATCGAGGGTTATAACATCTCGCAGGGCAGGGCGATCTCGATCGCCATCTTCCGCTCGGAAGGTACGGAGTAAGATGGCCGCGCCTCCTGCAGTCGGCGAAACCAAACACTATTTTGCGCGCTTCGGGACGCTGGCGTGGTTGTCGATGGCGCAGCTGGTGCGCGCGCCGTCGCATTCGCGGCGCGCCGAGGCGGCACGGCAGGCGGCACGACACGTGTTGTGGCTGTCGGCTGGTCTCGGCGCCGCCATCATCGTGCTGATGTACGCGATCGACGCGTGGGAAATCGCCCAGATGCCCAAGCGCGGCACCCCGTCGCTGTGGTGGCTCCGGATTCTCACCGATTTCGGCAAGGATGAATATGTGCTGGCGGTGCTGGCTGCGTTGCTGATCGCGGTCGCGCTCGTCTCGCCGGCGTTGCGCGGCATCCAGCGCTCGCTTTTGCTCGGTCTCGGAACGCGGCTGCAGTTCATTTTCTGGGCGGTCGCCTTTTCCAATCTGATCACGGAAGTGCTGAAATATTGCATCGGCCGCGGTCGGCCGTTTGTCGGCGAAGCCGGCGTCTTTCACTTCTCGCACTTCGCAGGCAATTCGGCCTATTACAGCTTTCCGTCCGGCCACGCCACGACCGCCTTTGCGCTCGCCTTGGCCGTGTCTGCCATATGGCCCCAGGCGCGCGTGGCGATGGCCATCTATGCGCTGATCATTGCGATGAGCCGTCTGGTGCTGCTGGCCCATCATCCGAGCGACGTGGTGGCGGGCGCGATGGTCGGGATCGTCGGCACGGTGTTCGTGCGATACTGGTTTGCGGCCCGGCGGCTCGGATTTGCGATCCAGCGCGACGGTAGCATTGTGTCCCTTGTCGGGCCCTCGTCCGGGCGCCTCAAAAGGGTTGCCCGGGGCGCTTTCGCCCCATAAAAGCGGACGCCGCCAGCCGGCCAGACATGCCCGGTTCCGGGTCCTCCCAAACCAACCAGACGAGTGCCGATTTGACACCTTCCGACACAGATGCGGTCGCCGTTTCCATCGTTGTGCCGGTGCGCAACGAAGCGGAGAACGTCGCGCCGCTGGCTGCGGAAATCGTCAGCGCGCTCGACGGCCGGTGGGTCTACGAAATCATCTATGTCAACGATGGCTCGACGGATGCGACCGCCGGACGGCTGGCGGATCTGATGAAGCAGCACCGTCAGCTCCGGCAACTCAAGCACGCCGTTTCGTCCGGTCAATCCGCCGCCGTGCGCAGCGGCGTGCGGGCCGCGCGCGGCGCCATCGTGGCGACACTGGACGGCGACGGCCAGAACAATCCGGTGTTCCTGCCGGACCTGATTGCGGCGGTCGAGAAAGGTGAGGGTCGCGTCGGCCTCGCCGCGGGCCAGCGCGTCGGCCGCAAGGATACCGGCTTCAAGAAATTGCAGTCGCGGATTGCCAACGGCGTACGCAAGGCGATCCTGAGCGACGGAACCCGCGACACCGGCTGCGGGCTGAAGGCGTTCCCGCGCGATGTCTTCCTTTCGATGCCCTATTTCGACGGGCTGCATCGCTTCCTGCCGGCGCTGGTGCGCCGCGAAGGTTTCGATATCGCCTATGTCGACGTGATCGACCGTCCGCGCCATTCCGGCGTGTCCAATTACGGCTTCTTTGACCGGCTATGGATCGGGATCATGGATCTTGCCGGCGTGTGGTGGCTGATCCGCCGCAAGAAGCCGACGCCCGCTGTGACTGAGGTTCTCTGATGCTGATTCAATATGGCCAGGCGCTGGGCGATTATCTCTACGACGTTTTCGTCGCCAAGTTCGATTTCTGGCTGGCCTTCGGGCTGATCGCGCAATTGTTTTTCACCGCGCGCTTCCTGGTGCAGTGGATATCAAGCGAGCGCGCCGGACGAAGCGTGATTCCGATTGCGTTCTGGTTCTTCTCCATGGGTGGCGGGCTGATGACGCTGGTCTACGGTGTCGCCAAGCGCGAGCCGGTGATCATTCTCGGCCAGTCGCTGGCCACGATCATCTATATCAGGAACATCATGCTGATCGTCAGGCATCGCGGCAAGGCGTCGAAGACGCTGGATCGCTGATCAGCAGCGGCGGCACCTCGTGTCCCGGATGCAGCGCCTCTTTGGCGGTACATCGCAGGACCAGACACAAAATCGCGAAAACAACCCCATGCAAAGTAGAATGGGACCCGGCTCGCAGCACTCATCCAGCTCTATTTCCGCAGTCTATTTTCATCCTCGTCAACGGGCGGCAGGCTTCCGCCAGAGATCAAGTGCCGCGAGGCGCGCCGGCATCTTTGCGTACCAATGCCACAAACGCACTGGCGGGCGATGCCAGCGTATCGTTCCGAACAGCGAGGTTGAGTTGGCCCTTCGGATTGTGTGAGCCCGACAGAGGACGGAACGCGACCTCATCGAGACGCAGGCGCTGCATCGACGAAGGCACCACGGAAATTCCCATACCCGCCGCCACCAGATTCAGGGTCGAAACGATCTGCGGCGCCTCGTGGGCGATATCCGGACTGAACCCGCTAACGATGCAGGCGGCGATCACCGAGTCGTAAAGTCCGGCACCGGCAGCGCGCGGATAGCCGATGAACTTTTCGTGCGCGAGCGATTTGAGCGTGAGCCTGCGACGCTCCTTCGCGAGCGGGTGGCGGGCCGGAAGTGCTACGACCATTTCTTCCTCGACGAGCGGCAGGACGCGGACGCCGGCGGGCTGACCGATTGCGGTGCGGATGAATGCCACATCGACCCGGCCGGCCTGCAGGCTCCTGATCAGCCCGGGCGTGCTGTTTTGCTCGAACTGGATCTTCACCTGCGGATTGGCGCGCCGAAACGACCGGATGGTGCGCGGCGGAAGTGGATGAAAGCACGCCGAGGTCGTCAGCCCGATGCGGATATCGCCTTGCTCGCCGCGCGCGACGCGAACTACGGTATCGACGGCGCGCTCGACGCTTGCAAAGATCGATGCGGCCTCGTTGCGCAGGGCGAGGCCCGCTTCCGTCAATTCGACGCCACGTGGCTTGCGCCGGAACAGTTGCACGCCAAGGTTCTTTTCAAATGATTTTATCTGCTGGCTGAGCGGAGCCTGCTGAATGCCGAGCCGCGCCGCGGCGCGCGTGATGTGCAGTTCCTCAGAGACGACAAGAAAATAGCGGAGCAGGCGAAGGTCCATGTGCCATATCCATAATATATGGATCTCTATTAAACCATATATTGGATATGCCGTCCAAGGATTGCTATCGTCACGGCATGAAGCATGGTCCGGATGCCCTTGTGCTCGATTTCGTGGAGTGGATCGCGGCCAGCCCGCGACGCTATTGCGATGTCATGGAAGCGTGGAAGACAAGCTGTCCGCGGTTGACCATCTGGGAGGACGCGATCGATCAGGGCCTGGTGCAGCGTTGCCGCACCGACGGCGACCTTTCGATCGAAACCACCGAAGCCGGCCGCGCTCTGCTGGCGAAAACACGGAAGCTGCGTATCCAGGGCGGGCACGATGCGCCAAACCCTCTATGACAAAATCTGGCGCGACCATCTGGTTGACGAAGCACCTGATGGCACGTGCCTTCTCTATGTCGACCGGCATCTCGTGCACGAGGTGGACAGTCCGCAGGCGTTCGCGAGCCTGCGGCGTGCCGGTCTGCCGGTAAAGGCCCCCGGCAAGACGTTGCTGGTGGTCGATCACAACGTGCCGACGTCGGACCGCAGCAAGCCCAACCCGGATCCCGAGAGCGCGGCCCAGATCGCCTATTTCGCCGAGAATGCGGCGTTGTTCAGCCTCGAATATTACGATCAGTTCGACCGGCGGCAAGGCATCTGCCACGTCGTCGGCCCCGAGCAGGGCTTTACGCTGCCGGGCACGATGATCGCTTGCGGCGACAGCCACACCACGACCCACGGAGCCTTCGGCGCACTGGCCTACGGCATCGGCACTTCCGAGGTCGAGCACGTCCTCGCGACCCAGACGCTGATCCAGCGCAAGTCGCGCAACATGCGCGTGGTCATTGACGGCAAGCTGCCGTCCGACGCCACCGCCAAGGACATCATCCTCGCCGTCATCGGCGAGATCGGCGCCGCCGGCGGCATCGGTCACGCGCTGGAATTTTCAGGGAGCGCGATCCGGGCGCTGTCGATGGAAGGCCGCATGACCATCTGCAACATGTCGGTCGAGGCGGGTGCGCGGACCGGCATCATCGCGCCGGACGAAAAGACCTTCGGATATCTGAAGGGTCGGCCGAAGTCTCCCACAGGCAAAATGTGGGACGAAGCCATGCGCTATTGGGAAACGCTGTACTCCGACGATGGCGCCGAATTTGTCCGCGAGGTCAGGCTCGACGTGAGCGCGCTCGCGCCGCTCGTCACCTGGGGCACCAATCCGGAGCAGGTGATCCCGGTCACCGGCCGTATTCCAAGGCCCGCCGAGATCGCCAGCGAAAGCAAGCGCGCCGCCGCCGTGCGTTCGCTGGCCTATATGGGGCTGGAAGGCGGCGAGAGGATCGTCGATATCGCGCTCAATCGCGTCTTCATCGGCTCCTGCGCCAACGCGCGCATCGAGGATTTGCGCGAGGTCGCCCGCGTGGTGGATGGCAAGACTGTGAACGCCAACGTTGTTGCAATGATCGTTCCCGGTTCCGGCCTGGTGAAGCAACAGGCCGAGGCCGAAGGCCTGCACGCCACCTTCATCAAGGCCGGCTTCGACTGGCGCGAACCCGGCTGCTCGATGTGCCTTGCGATGAATCCCGACAGGCTCCGGCCCGGCGAGCGCTGCGCCTCGACATCGAGCCGCAATTTCGAGGGCCGTCAGGGCTATAAGGGTCGGACCCACCTGGTCTCGCCGGCGATGGCGGCCGCGGCTGCGATCGCCGGCAGGTTCGTTGACATCCGCCAATGGGCCTGAGCGGGGGGAGATGGATTATCGCGTCGTCGAGGGCGCGGCCCCGTTCGGGATCGCGACAAGATCGCTCTCCGTCGAACGATAGGCGGCCAGTTCGCCCGCGGCATCCAGCACAGGATAGGCGACCGAGCAGATGTGCGAATGGATGCGCCTGAGGTCGCGCAGCACGTCGAGATGAAGCGAGGTGGTCTCGATGGTTTCGGGCCGGCCTTCGCGCAGGCGGTCGAGATGCCGTTCGGTCGCAGCCAGTTCGGCGTTGCGCAGCGCGGATTTCTCGGCCAGCAGCTTTCGCGCCTCGTTGACGTCTCCGGACATGAAGACGCCGAACGCGATCCGAAGCGAATCCATCGTGCGCTTGTGGAAGGCCGACAGCTCTTCCGCGCCCTCGGCCGAGAACTGGAACCGGCGCTTGATCTTCTTGGTGGCGAGTTCGCTCAAATTCTTGTCGATGATGTCGCCGATATGCTCGAGGTTGATGGCGAAGGAGACGATCTCCATCGCCCGCTGTCCCTCGCGCTCGTCGAGGCTACCGCGGGTGAGTTTTGTGACGTAGAGCTTGATTGCCTCGTCGAGGCTGTCGACGCTGTTGTCCATCTGCGAGACCTGGTCGACCAGCGCCCGGTCGTTGGTCATCATGGCCGCCATCACCTTGCGCAGCATGATTTCGACGTGATCGCCCATATGTAGCGTCTCGCGGGCGGCATCGGCCAGCGCGAGCGAGGGCGTCTCCAGCGCGCTCTCGTCGAGATAGCGGGGCCCTGACGCGTCAGCCTCCTTGACGCGCTCGGGCAGCAACCTCTTCAGCAGCCGCGCCATGCCGTCGAGCAGGCCGATGAAGAGAGCTGCGGTCGCGACGTTGAAGGCGATGTGGAACAGGGCCGTCGCCTTGGCGAGATCCGGCTGCCACGAGATCAAAAGGTCCGCGATCGGCTGCAGGAACGGCGCCACCAGCAGGATGCCGGCCAGCCGGTTGACGAGGTTGCCGAGCGGCAGGCGGTAGCTTGCCGGGTTGTCGCGGCGCGCGCCCTCGACGATCGGATTGATAGCGCTGCCGAGATTGGCGCCGAGTACCAGCGCCAGCGCTGCGTAGGGCGTGATGAAATGCGCATAGGCCAGCGACATTATCAGCAGCACGCTGGCGACGCTGGAATGCACCAGCCAGGTCACGATCGCGGCGAACAGGATGCAGAGCACGGGATCGCCGGTGATGGCGTTCATGAACACGCGCACGCCCGGCGCGTTCTCCGCCGGCGCCAGCGTGTTGAGCAGGATATGCAGCGCCAGCAGCATCAGGCCGAGCCCGATAAAGACGCGGCCGATGTCCTTGACGCGCGAGCGCGGCCCGCTGCGGAAGGCAACCAGGCCGACGATGAACAGCACGGGCGCCACGGCTGATATGTTGAACGACAGGATCTGCACGATCAGCGTGGTGCCGACATTGGCGCCGAGCATGATGGCGAGCGCGGGGACGAGGCTGACGAGCCCTTCCGAGGTAAACGAACTGGTAATCAGCGCCGTCGCGGTGCTGCTCTGGAGCAGGGCGGTCAGGCCGAGGCCGGCGCCGAAGGCGGTGAAGCGGTTGCTCAGGGCCTTGGCCAGCAGCAGGCGCAGATCGGGTCCGAACGCGCGCAGGATCCCGCTGTGGACCATATGCAGGCCCCACAGCAGCAGCGCGACGCCGCCCATCAGGTCGAGAAGAACCAGACTTCCCATGCGTTTTTCGTTTCCGCCAAATCGAGTCGAGGGGTCAGGCTATCGCCTAACGAGGGGGGATCAACCCTTTAATTTGCCGAAAATTGCACCGCGAAGTGCCGCCGCAGGCCGCAGCCTTCAGTCAGAGGGGCGGGTTCGGTAAACGGAGTTCGAACGCATCAGTTACATTGCGAGCCGTTCCGATAGGCCAATTCCAACAATTCTTCGGTAAGACTGCTCCACCATCGGGTGAATAACCATCGAGCAGGGTCAGGGATTGATATGTATGCGAATCGTCGCAGCAGCGAACGTCGGGCGTGTAGAAGCTTTGCAAAAATACAGTTCGCGACCGGGGGGCTGCCCCGCGACTGCATGATTTCCGACATGTCGGATGGTGGTGTGAAGATCATCGCCGAATATCCCGAAATTCCTTCCGAATTTACGGTGATCTTCTCGGAGGGCAGGCCGCGTCAGTGCCGACTGGCCTGGCGGATCGGCTGCGAGCTCGGCGCGCAATTTCTCGACTAGGCCGCGCAGTTGCGCCGCTACGGGACGGCTCGGGCAGGTCGCAAGCGCCCGGCCGGCGCGTGGCGGGCGGCAAAGGTCACCGATTACCGCAAGAGTGGGGGAACTTAACCTGAACTTAGGGTTAAGCTGTGAGTGTTCCTGGACAGTTCCCGCCGTGAGTCCAGCTACATGCGACAGAAGTTGCTCCATCCGTCCCGTCTTGCGCGACTTCTTGCGTGCACCTCGACCCTGATCCTGGCGTTGGGGCTCGGCAGCTGCCAGACCTCGGGACTTGCGGACATTACCGGTTCGATTGACGAGAAGGCCGACACCGGCCGCGCCAGCGATCCGCGCCGCGACGTCGATCTCTACCAGGAACGCTATCGCGCCAATCCGAAGAATGCCGACGCCGCGCTGAAATACGGCAAGGCGCTCCGCGCGTCAGGACAGCGGGCCCAGGCGGTTGCGGTGCTCGAACAGGCCACCATCGCCCATTCCGGCAACAAGCAGCTGCTCGCCGCCTACGGCCGCGCGCTGGCCGACAACGGCAATTTCCAGCAGGCCTTCGACGTGCTCGGCCGCGCTCACAGCCCTGACGATCCCGATTGGCGGCTGCTCTCGGCACAGGGAGCGACGCTGGATCAGCTCGGCCGGTACGAGGAGGCGCGGCAGTATTATGCGAGCGCGCTGAAGATCGCGCCCGACCAGCCGTCGGTGCTGTCCAACCTCGGACTGTCCTACGTGCTTTCGAAAGAGCTTCCCAAGGCCGAGGAGACGCTGCGCCGTGCCCACAGCCTTGCGGCGACCGATCCGCGCGTGCGCGCCAATCTGGCGCTGGCGGTTGGCCTGCAAGGGCGTGTCGCCGATGCCGAAAAGCTCGTGAAGGCCGACCTGCCGCCCGCCGAGGCTGCCGCCAACGTCACGCAGTTGCGGCAGATGCTGTCGTGGAAGGACAAGGAGAGCGCGCGGGCCGAGGTCGGGAAGATGCCGATCGCGGCCGCTGGACGCCTCGACTAGGCGCCAGCGCTCAAGGCGCCGCCGCTGTTGTTGTTTGCTCAGGCCCTGCGCGCCTTCGTGCCCTGCAGCTTCTTGATGAGCGGCTCCAGGAACGAGGTCCGGGACCGCTTGGTCACGGCATGGCCGGTCAGGCGCTGCGCCATCTGCAGGAACATCATGGTGGTGCGATGTTTGGCTGAGATCTGCGCGATCATCTGACCGTTATTGGCGGCGGTGCCGAACATCCTGGAGTCGAACGGAATGGCCGCGATCGGCTGGCTCTCGATCGCCTTGGCGAATTCGCGCGTGGAGATCTCCGGACGCTTGTGCATGCCGACCTGGTTGAGGCAATAGAGCGGCGGGCGATCGTTGGGCCGCGCCGCCTTCAGCACATTCAGCATGTTCTTGGCGTTGCGCATGTTGGCGAGGTCGGGCTCGGCGACGATCAGAATGTCATCTGCGCCGACCAGCGCGCGCTTGGTCCACGCCGACCATTGATGGGGGACGTCGAGCACGATGCAGGGGGTCGTCATGCGCATCGTATCGAAGATCGCATCGAACGCATCGGCGCCGAAATCATAGACCTGGTCCAGTGTTGCCGGCGCCGCCAGCAGGTTGAGGCGGTCGGTGCATTTCGACAGCAGGCGCTCCATGAAGGCGGAGTCCGGCCGTTCCGGCTGGAAGACCGCATTGGCGATGCCCTGAACCGGATCCTGGTTGTAATCGAGGCTGGCGGTGCCGAAGGCGAGGTCGAGATCGATCACGACGGAATCGAGCGCGAGATCGCGCGCGATCGCCCAGGCCACGTTGTGGGCGACGGTGGAGGCGCCGACGCCGCCCTTGGCGCCGACCACGGCGATGATGCGGCCGACGGCCACGGCCTCGGAGGCTGCGTAGAGACCGCATATGGCGCGCACGACGTCGATCGGTTGGACCGGTCCGGTCACGTAGTCGCTGACGCCGCGCCGCACCAGTTCACGATAGGGCGTGACGTCGTTGGCGTTGCCGATCACGACGACGCGGGTACCGGCGTCGCAGACGGTCGCGAGTTCATCGAGCCCTTCGAGGATGTCTCTGCCGGGTTCGGTCTCCAGCAAAATGACGTTGGGCGTCGGCGCCGTGTGGTAGGCGTCGATGGCGGCGGCCAGGCCGCCCATATGAACCGTGAGGTGGGCCTTGCCGAGACGGCGGTCTTCGCTTGCCGCGCGCACCGCGGTTGCGTTCGCGACGCTGGCGCAATAGGCCTGTACCGATACGCGCGGCGCCGGCGAGATGTATTCCTCGGGCTGCGTCGGCGTGTCGTCGAGTTGATCGTCTGAGTTTTGAAAGACGCGGCTGATCATTTGCCTGTATCGCTGAGTTTGGCCTTGTCGGCTTCGGGATAGTTGGTCGTTGTCGGAACGCCCTTGCGGTATTTCTCAAAGGCGACATTGCGCCGCGGCGTATAGGCGGGGCTCTCGGGACGCGGCTGCTCGAGATCGGCGGGATTGTCGATCATCGCAGCAAGGTTGCGCTGGGTGGCGCAGCCGAAATTGTGATAGGAGCGATTTTCGTTGTAGGCGACATTGTCGATGTTCGGTCCGAGGTCTTGCGGCCACAGGCCGCAGGGTCCCGCTACGGCCGTAATCTTCGGATAGCTGAGCTTGATCGTCGGCAGGGTGCGGGGATCGTCGGGCCGGTAGTGACGCAGGGTGATGGCGCGCGAGGGCACGCCGCCCGCCATCAGCACCGACTGGATTTCCCGGAACGACGCCGCGGCCGCGCGCGCGTTAGGCGTATCGATCGGGACATCGGCGACAACAGCACCGGTGCCTTCACGCACCCAGGACTGCGCCAGGCCCGTGACGTCGGTGCGCTGCGACCCGGAGAGGCCGCCGCGGGCATGACCGACGAACACCACGATCGAGTGGTTGGCTTCGGTCACCGCGATCGGATGACGATGGCGGTAATCGTCCGACACGCTGGCGGTCACAATTTCCGTGGTCTGCGGCGTGCAGGCGCCTAGCGCGGCCGAAAGGCCGAGCAGGGCGCCGAGCACATGCACGGCCTTGACGCGATGGAGCGGAATTCTCGTTGTCATCGTTCTGTCCTCGTCCCCACTCGGTGAACAGCGCTGCTGTCTCAATCAATGATGAAGCCGAAATTGCTCTGCATCCCACCGACCGGATCGACGCGGGCGGCGAGCCCGTAGATCCGGTTGATGCGGCCGAGCAGCGTGGATTGGGAATCGGATGCCGGCGCAAATCCGTCATCGGGCCGCGACATTTCTTTCTGCGCGACCGCGCGGACGACATAGGGCGTCACCAGAACCATCAGTTCGGTCTGGTTGTTGACGAAGTCCTGGCTGCGGAACAGCGCGCCCAGAACCGGCAATTGATCGAGCCCGGGCAGGCCGTTGACGGCCTGCTTGGTCTGCTCCTGGATCAGGCCGGCCATCGCCATCGAGCCGCCGGAGGGTATTTCCAGCGTCGTCTCGGCGCGGCGGGTCTTGATCGAGGGAACGGTGAGCGAATTGCCGGCCTGGTTCAGCGTGATTGCGTTGTCGTTGGAAAGTTCGGAAACTTCGGTCATCACCCGCAGGCTGATGCGGCCTTCAGTCAGGACCACCGGCGTGAAGTTGAGCGAGATGCCGAACTTCTTATACTGGATCTGCGTCGTACAGACATGCGTCGTCGGATCGCAGGAATAGCCGGCCGGGATCGGGAATTCGCCGCCGGCGATGAAAGTCGCGGACTCGCCGGAGATCGCCGTCAGGTTCGGCTCGGCCAGCGTCTTCACCACACCGGCGCTCTCCATCGCCCGCATGGTCGCGGTAACGGTGGGCAGTCCCTTGAGAACGCTCGAGCCGGTCAGACCGTTGTCGGACACCAGCGGG
>Ga0307510_10004836_pt1 | contig 15926 bp, 16 predicted proteins | sample 12_EM_MG_FD_207224 | JGI IMG/M metagenome (GOLD analysis project Ga0307510, IMG submission 207224) | Populus trichocarpa ectomycorrhiza microbial communities from riparian zone in the Pacific Northwest, United States - 12_EM | ecosystem: Host-associated > Plants > Roots > Unclassified | place...
ATGATGCGCCCGCCTCGACCCTGAGCGATCATCTGCTTAGCTGCGTACTTGTAGCACAGCATCACGCCACGCGCGTTCACCGCCATCTGCTTGTCGAACGCTGCCACCGAAGCTGTGACATTGGAAAATTGAGGCACATACGCTCCCCTGATGCGTGGCGTCACCCCATAATACTCACTTTCCAAGAATGGTTCCAAGATCACCAGACCGGCATTAGCCACCATCTGCATATAGGCAAAGCAACAAGTGTTTAGTAGACCATGGCGCGGGGGGATACCCAACCGGGACAGAAAGGGGGAGAAGGGGTTGGAGATAAGGGGAGGTTCAATTGTTGGAAAAACGTACGACATCTAGACTACCGAGTGTTTTGACGGTGCTCTGGACCATGTCGACGACAGCAGACTCATCCGAAACGTCTCCTGGTATGGCGATGGCACGCTGACCCTTTTTCACGATCATCTCGATAACCTCGTCCAGCTCGGGTGTTCCTGGGAGGTCGTTCACCGCGATATCATGTCCGTCGTCGGCAAGTCGAAGCGCGATGGCGCGACCTATGCCTCGCGCGGCACCCGTGATCAAGGCGACCCCTTTGCTGAGCTGAGGCTGGGACTGGGCTGAGAGCATGTTGGTTTGTCTCCGTCGCACAGTGGGAAATTGTTTATATCATATATGAGTTTATGAGCCTATCGACCGATCAGGGCGGTTGGAGAGGGCCCAGGCCCTGGCGAGTGAGACCCTCGACGGGGATTGGCAGTGACGAATAAGAGGTGCAGACGGGGCCATGGGTAGATATCAGGTTGTAGAAGGCGAACAGTTACTGATTTCAAGGCGTCACTGAATCACTGGCAGGAGAATGAAATCTCCTCGTCCGTTCAACATTTTCCGGATATGGATGACATATCAAGTGTGGTGACAGTTTAGAAATATATATAATATATATAAATTAGAATGGCTTCGCGTTCGCCGCGGCTGATGCTTCTCCGCTTCCCCACGCTGCCACGCACACAAGACAATTACAGTACACGCTCTATGTAGAGCCCGGGTTATTGCCAAACGCCGGGGGAATGAAGAAGAACAAGACAAGCAATGGAAAATCAAGACCCGGCTCTTATACAGGCGGGACAAGTGGCGCGATCTCTGCCGCGTTGTCGCTCGTAGGCCTCTGGCATAGTCTGCAAACTGAAGATGGACTGATCGGCGGGATGGATCGGATCGTTGAACGATCGATCATTCTGTGGACATCCGACGAAAGGATCACACCCAGTGACCCACTGCCCGAACGGTCGGTATGTGTCCGAATCCTCCATCAGTGGTGAATTCCCTTGGCTCACCGTCATTGCGGGTGCGTTTCCTGAAAAGCATTCGATGCAGCGCCCGACGCTCTTACGAAAGTCTCGCTGAGCGTGGCCCGACCTTGTGTCCAAAGTTCCCCGGTTCTCCGGCGCCACCAGCTCTTCAGCGTCCAATGGCACTGAGGTGTCCTCCAACACAGTTGACCCAATTTTGCTCATGAGTACCGCGGTCACCACCTCCCCTTAGTGGGCCAATTCTTCGTGTAGGGACCCCGGGGGGATCGTGCGTACTCTCTGCGTGCTACAATATACTCCGAAGTTATTGTCATCTGCGCTCAGGCTGACGACTCACCCTGCGCGCACAAGGGCTGAGGATCGCCGTTGCTGGCGAACTTCAGAGTGTGATACTAAAGGCACATCGCACATATAGGAGCGCGGCAGGAGACCTAGATAGAGTATCACGATCGGCCTCCTTCCCGGCTTTCGCTGTACAGTCCAGATTTTACAATAGATAGGAATTGGGTTTGTGTGCTCAGTATGGTAGTCTCGTTTCCAGACCAGCAGGTCGGACGTCGTTCTGATCTTGAAACTGCGAGTTCGAAATGGTGGCTCAAATTTTCGCTTCTAACGGCTCCACCTTGGATCCCTTGTGTTACGTGTGGCGCCTCCGCCACTGAAACTAGAACTTGATGACGTGTGTGGCTGAAGATTCCATACCTCTTATTCGCTTCGAGTTCTGCCTCCCAGAGCGACGGTGCCAGCGAACAACATACCACGGCAAGACAATTGCCGTGATCGAAACGTGGAACAATACAATTGCCATTGTAGCACAGTAAAGACTTAGCTGCCTTCAGGGAACTCGACTTTCTCGTTTAGTCCGTTTTCGCGATGACCTTCACGCAAAAGTTGTCGAAACTTGAAGCACCTATGAATATAAGCTTTTCCGCCCCTCACCCACTTCTACATCTTCCGCTTTCACACAGCAGCGCCTGGCCTCATTCCAAAAACATTCCACCATTGACATTAATCTGTTGTAATATTAGATCGACCTAGATGAGGGAAGGAAAATAGGCTTACGGATTGGCCTTCACGAACATAGACGATAGAGCGTGTTGAATAGGTGGGACGGTTTAGGAAGGGCCTACTCACCGGTGACGAAACTACCGCCGTCAGAGGCGAGATACGACACGAGGGCAGCTACTTCCTCTGGAGTCCCGATGCGTGGAATTGGCGTGGACAAATCGGGCTACAGCAAGTGCTTTATTAGGTCCAGTCCTTTGCAGAGATCGAGACCGTACTCACTACGCCACTTTTACCCTCTGGATTTGCATCACTCCTAGAGCCTATTATGGCACCCAACTCATCAACTGGTGGAGATGGTTTAACCCTAGCCTAAAGTGCTGCTGATGTGGAAGAAGGGGCTTACTCATGCGAGTATCTATGAGACCAGGAGCATATGCGTTTACAGTAATGCTGTGTTTACCGAGTTCTTGCGCTTTAAGACCCTCTCTTCAATCCACGAACAAGGGCATTGGTTCTATAAACGACATACCAGCTGCTTGCGTCAGACCGCGGATAGCAAACTTGGATGCTGAGTATCCCGCAACAATGCTAGCACCTGCTCTCATGACGTGAATGAGCTCTTCAAGTTGTCATTTCATATTGCAATAATAAGAGATAACCTTGTTTGCCTGCTGCCGAACATGCCCCTGATTATAGTGACCTTAGATCAGCAAGTGGCGGGGAGAAAAAAAAAAAACTTGGCACCGATGATACGACCACCGTGACCCTGCGCAATCATTTGCTTCGCGGCATATTTGTAACATAGCATCACGCTGCGAACATTGACGGCCATCAAACGGTCAAACTCCTCGACAGTGGCTATATACCTTTCAGCGGATAGCTGTTGGCAGGATCAACTATTGTAAACGTACTGTCTAGCAGTGGTCGATACAGGATTATGCCCGCATTTGCAACCATCTATGATACGCTTCAGCGCGTTTTGTCACTAGGCGTCGGAAGGGACTCACGACATCGAGGCTGCCCAACTTTGAAACGACGTCCTGGATCATCCTCGCGACTTCTGGCTCCAGGGACACGTCCGCAGGTACGGCGAGTGAGCGCCGCCCTTTGCTCTGTATCCCTTCCAGGACGTCGTTCAACTCAGGGGTGTTTGGTAGGTCATTAACGGCAACATCGAAACCATCCTCTGCAAGGCGAAGGGCGGTGGCACGACCAATGCCGCGAGCTGCGCCGGTGACAAGTGCTACTCTAGTCGTCGAGACCATAATAGGAGGGTATTCAGTAGTAGATCAGTGGAGAACAATGAGTATTTTGCCACTAGTTGCTCATATATACCCGATCTCCCAAGAGAAACAAACAAAGCAGACCAGGAAAGGCTGATGAGCTGGCAAAGGGATCGGTTCCTGGCTACATCGCATGCTTTTCGCTTTGCTGGGACTCAGATCATGTTCGGACGGTACGTCCATTTGCCATGTCTGCCGAGGATGTGCTGAGACAGGTGAGTGTCACGAGATACATTGGGCGCTCCAGCGCGTCAAATAGCAGTTAGTTGTTAGCTAATTTGAGAATAAAGCTCCTCTTTCGTCCAAGAGAGGGATAACTGACGAAGCCGTTCTCGATTCCACCTGGGACGTACGCGTTTACTGTAATGCCGTGCTTTCCAAGTCCAATGCTAGAGACGGTATCTGAAGCGCATGAGATTGGTGACAATTAATTTTTTAAACGAAACGTAGCCTTATAAACACATGCCCCGGACGGCAAACTTGGTCGCCGAATGTGCCAGCAACAAAGTCGGTAGCGGCTACGGGGACGTGGTCTCAGTACAGCCTTCCCAGATATGTGGATGCCGCCTGGACTCGGTGTGCAGAGGAGGGAGAGGAGTGGTCACCTTCCTTGTGATGCCCCTGGAGCAAAGGGGTGTCAAGTGAGCTATGCTAATGTTCACGCGCATACATTCAATACGAGACCATACGCACCTATGATGAGCCCGCTACCCTGAGTGATCATCTGCTTGACTACGTACTCGTAGCACAGCGTTACACCGCGCGCATTCACCGCCATCTGCTTGTCGAACGCTGCCACCGAAACTGTGACATTGGAAAAATGAGGCACATATGCTCTCCTGATGCGTGGCGTCACCGTGGGTACCGCAGCACCTTCTTCCCTTGTTATACCAATTCGCGTCCTTGGATCCTTTGTGTTACGTGGCGCCTTCACCAATGACTCTAGAGCTTGATGACGTGGCGGGGCTCAGGATTCCATTACTCTTATTCGCTTCAAGTTCTGTCTCCGTCCGAGAGACAGCGTCAGCGAACAACACACCACGGAGAGACAGTTGCCGTGATCGAAACGTAGAACAATATAATTTCATTGAAGACCAAGCCGTCTTCATAGGAAACTCGACTTTCTCTTTTAGTCCGTTTTCGCGATGACCTTCACGCACAAGTTGTCGAAAGCACTCGTGAATATAAGCTTTCCGCCCCTCACCCACCTCTACATCCTCCGCTTTCACACACCAGCACCTGGCCTCATTCGAAAAACAGTCCACCATTGATGTTAATCTATTGGAATCTTAGATCGACCTAGATGGGGGAAGCAAAATAGGCTTACGGATTGACCTTCGGGAGCATAGACGACACAGCGTGTTGAATAAGTGGGACGGTTCAGGAACGACCTACTCACCGGTGACGAAACAACCACCGTCAGAGGCGAGATACGACACGAGCGCGGCTACTTCCTCTGGGGATCCGACGCGTGGAATTGGCGTGGGTAAATCGGGCTACAACAAGTGCTTTACTAGGCCTAGTCCTTTGCAGAGGTCGAGACCGTACTCACTATGCCACCTGGAAGGGACCTACTCATGCGAGTATCTATGACACCAGGAGCATATGCGTTTACAGTAATGCCGTGTTTGCCAAATTCTTGCGCTTCAAAACCCTCTCTTCAATCCACGAACAAGGACATTGGTTCTATAAACCACATACCAGCTGCTTGCGTCAGGCCACGAACAGCAAACTTGGATGCTGAATACCCCGCAACACTGCTAGTACCTGCTCTCATGACGTGAATGAGCTCTTGTCATTTCATATTGTAGTAATAAGGGCCAACCTTGTTTGCCCGCTCCCGAACATGCCCCTGATTATGATTACCTTCGCGTCAGCATGTGGCATATGGCGGGGAGAAGGATATGGGATATGAAAACTCGGCACCGATGATACGACCACCGCGACCCTGCGCGATCATTTGCTTCGCGGCATACTTGTAGCATAGCATCACGCTGCGAAGATTGACGGCCATCAAACGGTCAAACTCCTCGACAGTGGCTATGTGCCCTTTAGCGGATCGTCGTTGGCAGGAACAACTATGTGACTTACTGTCCAGCAGTGGTCGACACAACATCATGCCCGCGTTCGCAATCATCTACGGTAAGCTTCAGCACGTTTTGCCACTAGGCGTCGGAAAGGACTCACGACATCGAGGCTGCCCAACTCTTGAACGACGTCCTGGATCATCCTCACGACTTCTGGCTCCAGGGACACGTCCGCGGGTACGGCGAGTGAGCGCCGTTCTTTGCTCTGTATCCCTTCCAGGACCTCGCTCAACTCGGGGGTGTTTGGTAGGTCATTGACGGCAACATCAAAGCCATCGTCGGCAAGGCGAAGAGCGATGGCACGACCAATGCCGCGAGCTGCGCCGGTGACAAGTGCTACTCTAGTGGTTGAGACCATGTTAGGAGGGTATTCGGTAGCAGGTCAGTGGAGAACAATGAGTATTTTTCAACTGGTTGCTCATATATACTCGATCTCCCAAGGAGGAAGCTGATGGGCTGACAATGGGATCAGTTCCTGAGATCATGGAATAGGGCTCACCCGGATTCACGTGACAAGCAAGCATGGAAACCTGTGCAACGACAACATTAATTAAAGAAACAGAAACTACACAAAAGTAGATGAGTACATTTAGGTCATTTGTGCGCTAACATATGGTCCATAAATCTAGTATTTGAGGAGTTATAGTAAGTTGCATCACCTAATGGAGGACTTTGTGTGGTGTCATCCCCATGAGCCCTACATTACACCCATTTTCCATTTGCCATCGAGTCTGCCGCCGAGGTGCTGAGACAGGTGAATGTTACGAGATACATTAGGCTCCTCTTTCGTCCAAGAAAAACCAGATCAGCTGATACAAATAAATCTATGGGATAAGTCTCTCCTTATAGCTCACTGCCCGAATCCATATCTCCCCTGGGCGACTGTAAAGAAACACAGTTAGTAGACAAATGTGATCACAAAGCTCATCCTCACCTGCGCTCGCGAAGCACGCGCCATACCATCCGCTCTCTCTCACCAGACGGGGGAGCAACATCACCCGCCCGGGGTTGAAATACTCCCCGACAGCGGGCGTGAAGATCTGCAAGTCCCTCATTAGTGCCCTCAGCCTCTACGATGACTGTGCCGCGCCAGCCAGGATCTACAACACGCCGGTCTCGATTAGGGAGTATGATCACAGGGGCGCCACCGGGGGGTGGTAGGACGGTGAATGAAGAACGATGGACCCATCGCACCACGGTGTGATACGTGCCCTGTGGCCTGCGAACGCATCAGAAAAGGAGTGTTAAGCCAGAGGCAGATTACTCACGTTTCTGTTCGCACGCGATCCTGTAGCAATTGCAAATTAGCGATGATTTCTTCTCCCCAGAAGCGGATATCGAGATGGGTGATGGGATTACGATCTCCAGCCACCCGAATAACGCGATGGAAGTACGATGGCGGAAACGCAAGCCCGGGAAGCGCTGGTGGCACATCACCGATTTGTGAAAATGTGTAATCAAGATCCTAAGTGATTGCGTATGGGTGAGGTTGAGAGATTAGCAAGTATGGAAACACACGACCCACAATGAGGTACCGTCCGTCCCAAACAAGTCGTCCGACGTTGCCTTCATCACCAAGCGCTGTATCCCACACGACGTCACCAACACGAAGCAATGGTAGGATGCCAGCTTTGCGCAGCTCGGTCTCGCATTCGAGCACGCCAGCATCTGACAGCCAATCTCCTTCAGGAGATGGTATAAACACACGAAGCAAGGGGGCGCGCCGCAAACGAAACAGGGGTGACTTAAATCCGCCCGACGTGGAAAGCGGAAGATGCACCTGTGAACCTGCGCCCTGTGACCAAGCCGAGTTTGTCGGAGATGGGGCACGGCTCGACTGTCGCGACACCGAACGGTGCTTGCCCTGACCCTGTGCTGCGCCTGCACTCCACGACAGCGGCGGCCCGTTGTGTTGTTTTTGTGGTTGGGGCTGTCCAATGCTTTGTCTCCGCCGGACAGCTGCGCCCTGTTCTGAATCCGCTTCGGCCTGTGCTCGGAGGCGAATGACGACTCGATTGAAGGCTCGCGTCTCCTTTTTCATTCCCCGGATAAGGTGAGCATTCTCCTGTGAGGGCGGGGAGGAGAGTATCGAGAAGGACGTTTGTGAGTAGACATGCGCGGGCACACCCACACCGCGCATGTACGCGTGCATCTCCGCAAGGGTGATCCGTATTGGTTCAGGGCTTGACCACGTCCATAGCGAATAACCGACAGTGCCTAGGTAGCGTTGTAGGGCAACATCACAAAGTGCGGGGTCTGAATCTAGGGCCTGACGTATGAATTTATTTACGCCACCCCAGAGAATGAGCCATTCGTAGAACGAGAGATGTGTTAACAACTCTGTCAACAGTTCTGGGTTCTGCAAATGCTGGAGAAGAGGATAAAATGTAGGCTTTGTTTCTTCCGCTAGTTCTGCAATGTCCGCTGGGACGGACTTTTCCAACCATGTACCGCGTCTACGTGCGCGAGCGCGGGAGTATTCCTCGGGTGAAGAGGGTGAAGGTAGTACTCGGGGACGGCGACGAGCTACGGTCTCGATATCGCCTACATAATCATCTTCCAAGTACTGAGTGGTATTTTGGGGGCGGCGAGGATAATCGATGTCATCTCCCTGGAGTTCCAAGGGGTCGACAACACTGTTAGAGGAACTGTTATATGATTGCCCAACTGATGCAGGTTCCTGTAAGGAGTCTTCATCATTCGAGCTCGCAGCTCGGGTTGGTGACTCTCGGATAGAAAAGCCATTGAGTAGATGCGGTTCTTGAACGTCCTCCTGGCTATCTTCCTCGTTCGATAATGGCGATTCGTCTTCATCAGATCGTCCATCTGTAGAAACAGGGACTGCCCAGATTTTGCGCACGTCATGACGTGTTTCGATCTCAATATCATCGGCCGGTGCAAGAGATTCGGGAGGGTATCGGCGCTCCATGGCATGAGACCACCCACTTCGAGCGTTGCGTGGTGGTGACTTCTCTGGGGGTGTCGGCGGTCTTGATGATTCAGAAGGTGACCTATCTCGTCCAGGGAGTGGATGAGGTTGAGGTGGTACGGGTAGGTCCCCATCCCGATAAGTTTGCCATGATGGCTGCCGATTCTCTCGCGCGAGTGCAAGGTTCGATGCCGAAGAGGGATCGGCCACCGGGGAGGACTTGCTACGAAGATGGCTCCTAGGCTTTGGCGTTCTTGAATGCTCAGCAGAGGGCAGCCTTTGATCCTCCAGGAGGGGTTGGGGAGCATGCATTCGGGCCACAGAGCCTTTACTAAACCTGCGAATAGTGGGGTGGGCCACAGGGGGGACATCGTCCTCATAAGAAACAACTGCCCGAGGGGGAGTACCTTGTTCTTGTTTATAAGGCAGGGAATGTGATAGTGATCGATGCGGCGCCAGCTGAGAACCAACGTCTGGCTTGCCCGGGACTGTGCTGCTTCGAAAAGGCTTCGCAAGACCCTGAGGCTGTTGGTAGACCCTCTGTCCAACCTCGCGGCGACTTTCGTCTTCGTGGGGGATGGGAGTAGTTTCGGCATCCTGAGTGGCAAAAATGCGCGGACCACGTCGCACTGGCTCGGGTGCAGGTTCTGGCTCAGGATTTCGTACGGAAAAAATGCGTGGTTGTCCCCGCGTCGGTGTGTTGACGTGACGTACAGTGGTCACGTGGTTTTCCGGGGACTGCGGTGGTGTGACGACGAACGGTGCTGGAATGGTTTCAGTCACGAATGATTGAGACATACGCCGATAGCCGCTATCCTGGGGTGGTGGCGTGCCCGTGGTGCGATTTGGGGGGTCCCTCACCAGCGCTCGCGACGTCCTGCGGTTCAACTTCTCTTGTGAGGTTTGGGTGTCTGGTGGCAGCCCTGGAAGTGGTCTGATACGCATAGATCCATCGGCATGACTATTCGGTTGCGGAACCAGGGCAGCCCCTTGATGGGATGAAACTGATGTGATGGGTAGCTGTTCGATGTCGTGCGGTGCCTGCGGTGATTAAGAAAGAAGTGCATTAACAATGTGTAAAGCGCGTTTAAGGTGCAAATGCCGTTATGTCGCAAGGGTATCAGGTACTGTGAGAGAATCTTACCTGGTTCGGAGACTGGGGAAGTCCCATTGTCGAGAGGTGGTCGCTAGAATTGTGTGGCCCCTGCGAAAGAAGTATGCCGTTATTAGCATGGTAATGGGCCGGAATCAAAGGACAAGGCGGAGTGCGTATGCTGAAGCACCATCATGCGTGAGACGTAAGACCCGCACGGAGGATCGCCCGCGGAAAACAACGGGCAGAAACGGTGATCTGATACTGCGCGTACCTCTGTGAGATTGTGCTTCATGGCACCGGAAATGGATACATTCGTGGAAAGAGGATTCGTAGAGGCCCGATTTGTCGGGTAGCGGGGTTCCTTATACAAGCGCTTCGTGACGGCAGGGACTTCTGTCGCTGTAGCATGTGACACTCCAACAGTAGGGGTGGAAGATGAAGTAGACTGGTATACAGGTGTGCGTTTCACTGGTTGAGAGTAGGAGGATGAGCGGGGGGATAACGGGGGTGAAGGGAGGAAATCGCGGGCATGTTGTACACCTTCTATGGCTGCGGCATGGTGATAATTCGAGGGAGCAAGTGGCTCGCCTGAGTAAGCTGGTTGTTGAGAGAGAGTCAGCAGCAGCTTCCGATATCGACGTTACAGGATCAATGGAAGAATGCAGATGGACGGTCAGTAAAGCTGCGGAACGAGACCGAGCCCATGCCCAGATGCTCAGATGTCCTCGACGTGTCTCTAGCTACCGAGGGTGGCACGTTGACGTAGCGTAGAACTGCACATGATCGGAGAGGGAAAGTATGACTTACAAGCCGTTTGTGCCTTGATGGGCTGCCTTGCCGCTTGAGTCAGGTTGACACGCGCGTCTTGATATGGTGTGTCTACAAATGACTGACCATCGCGTGGGCCTGGTAAGGAGCTGGGCGGAGGTTGTGAGCTCGGAGCGATCCCTTGACGGCCATTGCTGAGCTTATGTCGCGGAAGAGCAGCTTCTTCACGTTTTCGGCGATTGTCGTCGACTTCAGAATTGGCATGACTCGGTCGGCCAAGGCGCATAGGCCCCGATACGTTTGGGCGGATTTTTTCTTGGGGTTGCACACCCGGCTTGGCGCTAGCGAAACGTGCATATAAAGGTGTCGGGACCGTTGACGGTTGTCGAATACTTGGCGTAGAAGGGGGAGAAGGTTTCTGGATGTCGGTGTGGGTCTTTTTTCGCAAAAGGGACTTCATGACAGTTCTTGCAAGACTAGTACAACATAATGGGAAGATTAAGAGGGTATAAGAGAAAGCGCGCAAAACGTGAGACCAGAGCAACAACGCCCTTGCGTATAACCGCGATTCCAAAAGTTTGCCTTGCCATATATGGTAGTCAACCACTTCGGCTGAAACTTGCCGATCACCGGATAATTTGCTTCCCCCAAACCAAATCGTGATAACGTCAGCAATGCTCCCCGTGGAATTTATTTTTATCCACGCGATCTCGTTTGACCTTTTGCGCATCCCGTCATCGGGCTCTGTTTGTGAGTGATCCGGTGCAAGAGGCCAGAGGGTAATCAGGGAAGCGATAAATGATGTTATCACTCGTAAATCTCAGCTTGGTTACAGAAAAACGTTTCTCACATCGTCATTACGAAAAAAAAAAACAGTTTCCGGTCTTCTGCTGGACAGCGCCGAGCGTACCAATGTCGGCCAGTGAAGCCATCATACAGATTGAGCCCCGAGTCCGGGCGCAGTCATGGAACTCTTTGGTGCACTTCAATTGCTACGGTCATGCCCTAACTCGCCGAGGGTTGCGTGTGACCGTGGCGGCTCACAATCAAAACAAAGGTGAAGCAGGACCGTGTGGTCTTCGGTGTGAGATGACACAACAAGAGACGCCAAGTCTGATATCGACAGAAAGAAGTGACTGCGTGGGACCAATAAAGTGGAACAGCCGAGTCGAGGAGACCATTAAGCAAACGAATCGCATGACACTGCCTGGATTCGGGAGTGATGGGGAGGCGAGGCGAGGCATGACATGCAGGACCGTACTACTACCGTGGGGCAAATGCACGTCACACGTCAAGAAGAGGTGGCAACAAAAACAACCGGTGCAGTCGGGTTGACGTGGTCGGGCTCTGGGGGAAATCAATACCAACCTGAAGACAGGTTACGATCAGATTCATACAACGATGGCCAAAGCCATAACAGGCCATATAGCTGCCATTTTAACACACCATTAACTAGGGGTGAGACCTGCGACTTGAACGACGTCGTACAACCCCAGTAAGGGCCAGAAATAGCGGCGCTTAGTAACGGTGCACCAAGCGTCGGTCACACGATGTTTGTTCTAAGCCGGTTCCATATTCTCTTGCGCCACGCACGCTAGTGTCCTTTTCTACACAGACTCAAACATCAGACACGCGGACCCATACCCGTTCGAGCCATACCCTGAAGCTGTCGTTGTCTTGGGGTGTAATGAAAAATTACAGCTTCAAGCCGAATGTTGCAGCTATGAGACACATAGTAGTCTTGGAAACCAGAGGGGTCAGTTGACGAAGGTCAGAATGAATCCAGACGGCTTCAGGTTGCTAAGACAGACTCGCTCAAAACTGCAAAGTCAAGGTAACAGGACCACCACTCTTTACACCAACAAAGTACTCTTCAAGATGGTGCTGTCGGTCTGATGGAGGTTACGCAGAGACGCAAGCCATCGTAAGTTACATTGTAAACGACGCACGACTCTCAAAACCGCAATCATCGGAGAGGATAAGGCCATCACGCCATCACATTCATTCCGGAGCATAGTAGTAAGTAGGTGGGTCGATCCGAGTCTTGTGGCTGAGCTCCCCAAACCCAGCGCGCAGTGGAAACACCGAAAGGGTGGGAAGGATGCACGGTAGCTACGTGTTAGAGACTTGAACCAAGGAGGCGAAAGGGGGGATCGAGACAAGGGTAGAGAGGACCTGAAAGTAAACATGCCGTTCATGTAATATTATTGATCTGGCTGGGAAGGAAGAAGCCCCGCTGGTCTTGCCGAATTAGTCGCGACATCAAACTCCCAGAGTGAAACTTGGCATCTGATTGGCTAGAACTAAAATCGCATTCGCATTTCCTATTTCTTTATCACCCGAGCCCCAACAAACCGTCATGGAGAAATACCATGGTAACAAAACTCAGCAATCCCACCCATACACAAATCCTGCGGGTGTCCCATTTACCCTTTTCTCCTCGTCCAAAGGGCAGATGCTCGCGTTGAACTTCTCCCGCAATAACAAATCTACAATATTGCGGGAGGAAACCGTCTCTGTCTCCATCGTGGAGATAAAGCTGGAACGGGTTAGTTCCACGCGAGAAGGAGAACAATGGGCACTGTACTTACGGTTCAAACGAATTCACATAGTAAAGGCCATCATCGAGCTTGATGGGTGGGAACTTCGTTGTCGGGGGCGACACAGGGTACGGTTCCCACTTGAAGGTCGTTGGTCAGGTACTCATTCGCAGAGCAAGTTCACACGAACATACCTCTTTACGAAAGACCCAGCCGACTTGATTTTGGAACATGGTAGTAAGCCACTCATCTGAGATGCGTTCCATAGAGAATATCTTCACGACCCATTCGTCGGTTTCTTGCCCACTATGGGTCCCATTTGTGGCAGACTGCGCCTTTCCCAAATAACTGAGACTGTTGAACTCTGGAGCTCTACCGCCGCGACGAGCACCCTCGAAAGTAGTCAGGACGGTCGTTGGTATCTTGGAACCAGGCTCCTCGCCAAAATATACAGGGTTAGGCGTCGCCGCAGTGGTTGTAAGCAGGGTGACATGAAGATGGATATACGGCTGGGGCGGAATCAAAGAGGACAGATCGGGTGGCAGGGAGATATGAGAAGTGTGGTAAGGTGCAGCGATGACCACCGCGTCGTAATCACGACGTTCTTCCTTGGTAACAACTGTCCAAATGTCATTCGAGCACCGCCCTATGCCAACCACCTGGTGTAACGTTAATACTAAGGATTTGCTAGAGAAAGGTAAAAGAGCCGACCCACCTCGGTCTTTAAGAAAAGCTGAGCCCCAGATCGGTTTACAAATTGATCGAAGATTTGCCAGTTTCCTCCATGGACGCTCGCAATGCCGTCCGTTACAAGGGAGGCTACAGCTTCCAGTGCATGTATGCGGTCTACATTCTGTGTGGAAGAAATCGTTATTCTAACGAACCTTATAATTAGCAACAGGAAGTCTGCCCAACCTGTGAATAATCAACGCGAGTCATTGCTTCAACGAACTCATACGTATATCTTTCAGAGACGCCATGACTCTGGAGGTATTCGGCACCAGTTTGGGAGACTAGCTTTGTAAAATTTAAGGTGTCATCGAGCTCCTCAATGGAGGACCAATGTGGCGTATCTGGCTCGTAAAGCGTGAGAATCCCGCCGACTACATCCACGATTCTGTACCACTGATAAGGAAACGCATGAATGTGGAGATTCGAACTACTTACAAGCCTTGCGTTATCGTTAACGACTGATTGCCGTAGTGGGCATCAAAATCGTCTGACGAGCTGTCAGATTCTGTCACCTTTCCATCATGATGATCGGTGTCAAAACGACCAAGTAGGACCCCACGTGAGATCATACCTTATATACGATCTCTTCCCCATCCCAGAAGGCCTCATCTCCGCCTTCGAAATCGTCCACAGTCAAATTGAATTCCTTTACCGCCCGCTGCATGTTCTCGTTAGCGGTTACAAAGATGGATGCGCCAAGTTCTACGGGCTCGTAGGCAGTGTTATTATGCGGATGAACCGTAGTGCTCCCTTCAAAGAAGTTAGCCAAAGCTGAAGGGAATTACACCAATAAAATAGCTTACGGCCCCCTACGTAGTCGCTGCGCTCAAAAATGTCGACAACGACATCAAGGCCATAGCGCTCTTTCGCCTTAGCGATCCAGAACGCTGCGGACGAGCCGCCAGCACCTGCACCAATGATTGCGATGTGTGAAGATGAAGATGGTGCAGCATCAGGCCCCCGTGCGAGCTTGTTTGTGAAATGTTCACTGTCGTGAATTGCAAGAGACAAAGACGCCCAAAGCAAGGCGCATGACGTTATTGTACGCATGATCTATGGGGCGGGGGTTGACCAACTATTGACAGTAAATCGTCCTCGGGAGTCGCATTCTAGTGGGGCGTAGCTGTCGTACGCGTTCGCCTATTTATATGTCGGCGAGAAGCTGCGTTCCTTCGCACGCACTTTTGTTTGGATTTCACGCGTGCACTTCTCGAAGTAACTTATCAATATTGATGGCTGGTCATCCGAGTCTCAACCCCAGGAACCGGACTCTACTGACGGAGGAGCTCACCTGTCCAACTGCCATTTTTGAGGTTCCTAGAATAAAGTCTACTGGACATTCCTGGAAGCACCACTGTCCATGGTATTTGGGGTCCTTGTAGAGCTACCAGACCAACCAGTCCTGGTGTGCCCCGCCACCCAGAGACCTTGCCATATTAATACCGCTCGAACTAGAACTTTCCTCCAATTGGCTCGCACTAGCGTTGCCAGAGAGTTGAACTGAGCCGAGCTAAACTCTGGTCAACCCCGCTAGGCCAGAGTTGGGCAAGTGAAACCGCGAAGCGCAGACAGAGGCGGGACCGCGGCCCACCTTGGAACTGGAACGTAATATAATAATATAATAATCATAATAATAATGTGTAATAAGGGGCTATCTTATTGTGATGTATGGAGAGCAATGCGTAACTTGAGACCTCAGCTCGACAGCTCGTAGTCGACTCTGGTATAGTACCAGAGGAACGCCGGTGACCGAGCTCATAACCCGACAACTTGACAAGCTCGGTTCTGAGCTGGCTCAACTCTCCGGCAACACTATGTCTCCGCTTGTCCCTCGTCGCGCCCAAAAGTAGACCGATGCACCAAGCCCCAACGGAAAGGATCATCCGACGCGAACAGGACCACAGCGAAGTCGTGGATCCAGGCGTGCGAAAGGACCACCGCTGGTGCTTGCCGCACGGACCCATGATAACATCAGCTATTGTCAGGTGAACAGTTCCCAATTGCATCATTATTATTGTGAGCGAGGCCCGGGTTAAGCGAGCTCTTGCAATTCGTTCGGAAGACAATATAGTATACATGGTTGCTGCTGGACGTTTGGGTACACGTAAGGAATTTCTCGGTTGATAACGTCGATTTTCGACACAAGATTTACCTGGCCACTGGCCCGACAATGGGT
>Ga0307510_10004838_pt1 | contig 15923 bp, 7 predicted proteins | sample 12_EM_MG_FD_207224 | JGI IMG/M metagenome (GOLD analysis project Ga0307510, IMG submission 207224) | Populus trichocarpa ectomycorrhiza microbial communities from riparian zone in the Pacific Northwest, United States - 12_EM | ecosystem: Host-associated > Plants > Roots > Unclassified | place...
AATCAGAAGACATCGGCTTAAAACGGTATTTTTTTTTTTTTTTTTTTTTTTTTTTTTTTGAATTTTTGTTTATTGTCCTTAGCCTAAGGCCATCAGACATGCTACGAGAGCTAATATACATGCGCGAGAGGGTATTCATCGTAGACTATCGGGAGAAGGTAAGGTAGGTATAGAAGGCGGTGTGAAGAGGTGTAAGGTGAAATGTGTAGGGTAAAAGGGACAGGGCCAAGCTGTCGACTCGGCACTTACCAATCAAGGAGGGTCCGGTCGGGGGGGCAGGGGGCGTAAAAGACGGTTGGTGGCGCGTTGGAAGTCGCCGAGAGAAACTCCGCCATCAAACGTGCCAAAGACGTAGGCGTCAAAGGGGCGGCTTCCGAAGAAGCGATGGCGAGGGGAAGAGAGGGGGGAGCATTCGAACAAGACATGCTGTGTCGTGTTCTGATGTCGGGCACCCGGACTAGGCCGCTGTGACCGACTCCGTCGACTCGGACTAAGCCGCTGAGGACGGGGAAGAGATGCTCGAGAGAGGGGTGGGGAAGGTGATAGAGAGGGTGGGCGGAAAGCCCGAGGGTCGTGGAGTTGATCCATGAGGCGATCGAAACGGGCTTGTTCCGATGCCGGTGAAGATGGGCGTGAGGGGTGAGGGGTCTCGTGTTCGGGACATATTAGGGTGTCGCCAGCGTTAGCGCGAAAGGTGGAGGAGTAGGTGCTGGTGAAGGCGTGGTCGAGAGAGAGTTGAACGGCCGAAGAGAATGTGCGGCGATCTTTACGTGAGATGGCGCCTTGTATGAAAGGGGGTGGTTTGCCGTCAGGGGGGATGATGGACTGCCAGACGCGGGAAATACGAGGGATGAGGTCGTAATGATCCTGCCAGTCACGTAGAAGTTGTGCTTTAGGGTTAAGAAGGGAGGGGGGAGGGAGCGGGAATATAATGAGTTGTTGCTCCTCCGAAAGGGAGTCGATCTTCGCCATGCCCGGTAGACCAGACCACTTGATGGAGTACCTGAAAAGGTCAACGTGATGCAGTGGATCTGCCGAGAGAAAAGAAGAAAGTGCCAAATGAAAGGCGTGAGAAAGATTAAGTAATGGGTGTTTATGAGAGCGAAAGAGATAGGGGGAAAGAGATAAGTCCGGAAGAAAAATCCGAATATGATTAGATAGGGAAGCGTACGTAAGGCCATTACATAAGGCCATGAGAAGCGCACGAGGGCGGTCCGTGTCTCTAGCTGCACCGTAATGCACTAAAGTTTGCCCTTTGAAGAGCAGAAAGGACGCTGCAAAAGGAGGGGAAGGGAGAGTTAGTATGCGGATAAAAAGATGGAAGGTATCGTAAGGTGGTTGTTTTATGATTAGTTTTGTTGCCTCCTTGGATTCGCGACTTAATGCAATGACGGTATTGTCGCGAACCTGGGGATGAGTCCAGAAACTCTCGTAAGTAGGAGACGGGTATATAAAAGGGGGAAAGGAGTCTGGGAGGAGGCGAGAGAGGCAAGTGGAAGGATTAAGGGAAAGATGCCAGTCTGCGGCGGGATTAAAGGTAGTAAGGGTACGAATGAGGGTAGAAGGGGGAAGTCGTTGGATGCGTAGGCGGTAGACCGAAGTGAGTTTAGATATAGTAAGGGGGATGGGGGGGATAGCCATAAGGTAATGTAAGGGAACGATGGGGGAAGTCTTGAATGCCCCGCTCATTTTCCGAACTGCGTCGTTTTGGGCCACTTGGAGGATATCCAGGAGTCCTTTAATACGAGGTTGGGTGGAGTAAAGGGGGAAGCCGTATGTGAGGACTGGAAGGATGAGGGAGTGGAAGACGCGACGCCAGTTGGCATAGTCGAGACCTCGGACTGAGTTCCCGAGGATGCTGAGGGCGCGAACGGTGGAGCGGGCTCGGTTGGCCATGATGGTCACGTGATGTGTCCAATCAAACCGGTGATGAATGAAAACGCCGAGATAGCGTATGATGGTGGACCGCTCGACAGTGTAAGAACTGGAGCTGGAGGTCCGGGGGTGGATGGATGTGATAAGACGGCCAACAAGGTGTTTAGCAGCGCGAGGGGGAGCGAAAGAGATAAACTCAGTCTTATCCGTGTCACACTTTAACCCGTTCCGTCCTAACCAAGCCGTGATCTCCTGTAGACCACGCGCAGCGTTTTGAGAGGAGGCGAGATGATTTTTGGCGTTGGAAAAAATAGCGCCATCATCGACGTACATATTAAGGCCGCGACGGGCCCAAGTGCGGTTGATAAATTGAAGGAGAGGAGCAGTATAAATAGCAGATAAAATAGGGGAGAGTGGGGATCCCTGGGGGGTGCCGTGGTCTAGAAGGATAGGGTCGGATTTCATGCCATTGAAGGAAAGGTGTACATGGCGGTCGGATAAAAAGGAGCGAACCCAGTCACATAGAGACGGTGGGAAGCCACGGTTCCGAAAAATTTGGACAATGCGAGCAATATTGATATTGTCGAAGAAGCCCTGAATGTCGAAAAGTATCACAGATGCAACGAAACCGGCCCGGACGGCGGCTTGTGCATTGTGAACCAGACATAGAGCGGCGTCGACAGCACAATGGTAATCGCGGGATCCGAACTGGGAAGGCGGGAGAATGTCGTATTGGTGGATGTCATGGAGAATACGCTTGGCGATAATCTTCTCAAGGAGTTTTCCACAACATTCGAGGAGAGAAATTGGGCGGTAAGCCTTGGGGAGGCTGTAGTCAGGCTTGGCTGGTTTGGGGATGACGATGACTAGGGCGGTAGTCCACGGGTGATGTCCGAGGGAGGTAGCGGCGTTAAAGAGATCGAGGAAACGATCGGGTCTCGAACGGAAGGCCCATTTGATCAGTTGATAATTGATGCCGCTAAGTCCAGGGGCGGACTTGTTAGAGGTCGTGGCGAGGGCGGATGCGATTTCGTCGGAGGTGATCGGGGTGAAAGAGCGGGGAAGAAGGGGAGAGGGGTCTTCATCCTGGAAGGGGTTAACTTCAGGGTGATCGGTGAGAAAAAACCGATCTTTGAAGGCTTCCGTCATTTCGCCGACGTCATCCGAGAGACGGAGAGGGGCGACAAGAAGTGGGGGTATGCGTTTGATAGACCGGCCTTTACGCCAGGCTGCGGCCTCCCATAAGTTTTCAGAGGTGGTGTGATGAAGGAAGCTATGCGCCCATTCACGTTTCGAGCGTGCGATGACGCGACGGAGGTTCTTGACGGCGAGCTTTTTAGGAGGGCCTGACGAAGCGTAGACTCCAGAGAGAGCAACGTCGCAGTCAGGGTTCCACCAACGGACACCTCGGGGGTCGGGGGCTTTTCGGCGAGAAAAAAGTTGGGAGGATGCGTGGTCAATGTCGTGATGTAATTGACTGGCGGCGTGGTCGAGGGAAGCGATATCAGTGATGGTTGGGCTCGGGAGGGGACCGAAAATTTTCAGCCAGGAGTCCATGTAGAGATCATCGACTTTGAAGCCGGTAAGGGTGGGAGGGGGTGCTAAGGCGATCGCTTCTGCGGGATACCACAAAAGGCGTAGCGTCGCGTGATCAGAGGAGATTGACTCCTGAAAGGAGATCTGCAAGTCGGAAATCTGTCCGGAGATTGCCGCTGCTTCGTTGATAAGGGCTAGATCGAGCACCGAAGGGCGCCGATCGTCACGGCCGCTCTCCCACGTCGCAACGCGGGGTGGGTTGAGGAGCTCAAGTCCCTGATTATCAAACCAGTCGACGAGTTCCGTGGCCCAGGAAGAAATAGTAGAGTACGGAAAAGACCATATATGAGAATGAGTATTAAAGTCACCGAGGACTAAGGTGGGTATAGTAGGGTCGAGATCATGAGAGAAGAGATGAAGAAGATTGTGCGTACGAGGTTCGGGTGGGACGCGATGATAGACATTTAGAATACGTAAAGTCTCGTCTTCGAAAGAGAAGGTAAGTACCATGGATTCGAGAGTGGCGAGGGGATGGGTGGTTTCATTGTTAATGGTAAAGGTGCGGGCAATGTCATAGCGTACGAAGGCCGCGACGCGCACGGAGTCAGGGTTAGTGAAAGCAGGTAAAAAACAGTCCCACATGTTATTATTGGTTGCGCCAGGAATGGCGGAGCCGAGGGGGTCAGTGTCGGAGCGGGCGGTGGTAACCGTCCCGATCCAAGGTTCTTGGACGAGAATTATGTCAGCAGTAGTGGTTTGAAGGAGGGTATGAGTCAGGTGACTCTGTCGATTCAGATTAACCGACATGATCTGTAAAGGGCGTTCAGACATTAGTCATAGACTGGATGAGGTCTGGAATGCTATGGATGCCAAGGGAGAAAGCCTTGGCACGGCCATACTCAGAAAGGGAAAGTAAGTCGTCGATCGAGAGCGATCGGAAGTAAGCAGGGTCAGTGATGGGATCAAATCGTTTCATATCCGCGAGGATAGAGGTAAGGCATGCTGGCGCGACACGCTCCGTAGGCGGAGGTGAGGCGGGTTGGGTAGCAGGTCGGAAGACAATCTGTTCATCGTCAGTGGGTTGGGAAGACGGAAGAACAGTGGGAGGGAGAGGAGGGTCAACGATCATCGGGCGATCGAGTTCCTCTTCCGAAGAGGCGCCAGTGCGATTAGTTTCGCGGCGGAATTTCTTACGGAGAGGACAAGAAACATCGCGGGCAAGGTGACCTTTGCTCGGGAGTTTAGCTGTAATACAGTTAATACAGGTAGGGGGGCAATTGCATTCAAGGGTGGAATGGGTAGCACGGCCCTTACAAAAGCCGGCATGGTCGCGCGAGGCATGGCGGCCTCCACAGATTGAGCAGATGATAACGTTAGGGGACATGCGGCAGTACCCGGTAGAGTGTCCGAGGCGATGGCATCGATCACACTGTCGGATAAGGGGAAGGGAATTGAAGAGTTTGGCTTCGCACGGAGCGCCAAACATAAAGATGGGGTTTCTAGTGATGCGGGCAAGACGTGACCCATCTGGATCTAAAAAGGAAATGATGACAGAAGAGTGAGTTTGAGAATCAGAAAAAGAGGCTCGGAGCCATTTGGGAGGGGAGACAATAATGGCGCCATTGAAGGCCTGGTTGGCCTCGATTTCTCGAGAAAGGATGTCCGTAGAAGGACGGTTACCTTGATCATCATATGTGATCGGGACAAAGTTAATAGAGACGCGGGTATAGCCGCGTTGAGGAAGAATGGTGGCGTCAGAGCCAAAGGGGGAGCAGAGAACAGCGCTGTAGCGCTTGATATCATCATTAGATGGTTGGCCTGAGAAAGTGAGGACAAAGTTAGAAGAGAGTTGGGAGCTCCAACGGCCCCCAAGGAGAGTAAAAGGTGGGGGGCCGCCAGGGAAGGCTTGGCGGATGCTGGTCTGAAGCGACCGAACGATAGCAGCAGGGTCGCCCTGTGGGCCTTGAATAGCGCGTGTAGAAGGATCACGAGTGATCGTGAACTCAGTCGTGGAGATGGGTCGCGCCCGGGGCCGCTGGGTAGCGGGCTTGGCCGGTTTGACCGGGGCGGTGGAGATAGCGGCCTCAGATTCGAGGGCGCGCTTATACGCCTGTTGGAGAGCAAGTTTACTTACGTTACGTGAGGTGACCGTGAGGCGGAAGCGGGCTTCGTAAGCCCGTAAGAGTTGATCACGTGACATCTGTTGGAGCTGGGAGTGAGTAAGATCGCCCGGACGAGGGGCGGTCTGAATAGGAGAGATGACCGCGGGAGAGGTGCGGCGAGGAGCAGCAACAGCTGCAAAAGAACGGGGTTTACCACCGCCCTTGCCCATGACGTTCCATGGAGCGTTGGGGGGGGCAGAAGGAACGGAGGTAGTGGGAGCAGCAGTAGGAGCAATGGGAACGGAAGCAGCATTAGTAAAGGGAGCAGCATCCTCATGGGCGACGCTAGGTCTAGCCCGGCCCCGAGCGTGGTCGCTTACGGGGGCGCAATGAGAAGCGGAAGGGGGGTTTAAAGTGGCAATGGGGGGAAGAGAGGGGGCACGAGGAGGAAAGAGGCGGATGGAAGTGGAGGGAAGGGAAGGGTCGGGGCAAAGTGGGTGTGGGATAGGGCGTTCTGGTTGGTCGGGGGACCCAGTGGGCCCGCCGCAGAGGGCGTCAGAAACAGCGCATAGGGGGTCACGGCCTTGGGATTCGATATCTTTGTATTCGTCAACAAAATCCCAGAAAGGGAGGATGTTGAATTCAGAGAGGTGGCGGTGAGGAGAGATATGGAATCGGTTACAAAAGGTTTGGAAAAGGCCTGGGAGGGTGAGAAGGTAGTCGCGCTGGGAGGCGGTAAGAATATGAGAGGGGGGAAGGTAGAGGCGGTGAAGGTAAAGGTCGCGAAGGTATCTATCGAGCCCGCTGGGCTCAAGAGTATCTGCCATGTCAGCATCAGTATCGGAGTAATACCAAGTCGGGATGTCATCGTTATGGACATCTTGGGCGAAGGTGACATTTTCGGCCGTAGCCGGCGGGCCTGAAGTGGGGGGGCGCCAGTTAGTAGCTAAAACAGAAGGAGAGTAAGGAGCGGGGGGTTGTTCCAATTTTTGGAGCCGTTGTGAAAGCTCTGAAAATTGGGACTGGGCGGCGAATGAAGACTCCTGTAATTGGGCCAGGAATTTCTCAGACATCCCACGGATGAGGGATTCAATAACGGAAGTGTTAGGGTCAATGGACGAGGAGAAAGAGGAATTAGACTGGGTGGGTGCAGGGTCGGCAGTCAGCGTGTTCGGAGGCCCTTGAGGCTCGAACGCAGACGGAGCACGGGGATACTCAAACGCCGTGAGCGTCGTAGTATCCACATGCATCATAGCAGTCTCGAAAGAGTTGGATGGGGGCCCGACCGACACGTCCATAGGAGGAGCGCGAAGGGTGAGGGTCGGTTGTTCGGTGTTGGCCCGAGTGGGCGGGAGGTCACAGACAGGGGAAGCGCGGGGGGTCATTTGGTCCGGGGACCGGCCCGGAACAGCAGAATCGGGAGAAGGGGCAAGGGAACGAGAAAGAGAAGGGGATCGGGAAGGCAAAGGGCCCGGGGAGGGCCGGGAGACGGAGTTGGATCGATCAATGCGAGCCTTACGGCGGGAAGAGCGGGCGACAGGGAGAGAAGAAGAAGAGGAGGAAGACTTAGGGGCACGAGATTCGAAATCGGTCAGAAGGGCGGCTTTGCGCTCCTCATTCTTTACCTTAAGTTCATGTTTGTAAGCCGCGATCTCGCGTTCAGAACGTTCAAGGGCTTCGGCTTTGAGGGCGCTAAGGGTGTCATTGTAGAAGGTGAGTGCATCAGCGTTGGCCGCAGCCTCGGCTTTAGTGCGCTCATCTCGGATGTAGGCGGAAAGATATTCGGCGCCCTCAGTGTCGACTTTGACTTTGGCGGCCTGGAGGGATTCAATGAGGATGGGGGAGACTGTAGTGGCGAGAACTTCCTGCGCAAGGAACTGTTTCGCTGTGTCAGTGAAGGAAGTGAGAGTACGGGTAGCCCACGCCTCAAGGCGAGGGTCGGAGTTAGTGGCATCATGTAGAGAGGAGAGATCATCAGATGTGACGGCTTCTATGAAAGCCTCGCGGATTGAGGCACGGCGCTCATCAATCCATTGATCGGTTTCAAGGGTGAGGGAGCGGAGTTTGTCATTGATGATGGTGCGGTGGGCAGCGTGTATGTTCTGCGCGCAAGACATGAGGACGGATTGCCAGGCTGCGTGAGTGACTGGGTATTGACACTCTTCGAGGCAGCGAAGACATATCTCCCAAGTGTCAACGTCGGGGTCAGTAGGATCAGTAATGAGGTTTTCGAAACGGTTGTCAAAGAAAGAAGCGAGAGACGAAATGGTTCGGGCAAGAAGAGAAAAGGAGTCAGATTCGGTAGGGGAAAGGTCGCGGAAGGCATTGGGGCGGGGGTCTTGTCCATGAGAGCGTCGAATGCTGTTATGGAGGTGGACGAGGATTTGAGATGTAGTGGAGAGCCAGAGCTCTCTAGTGGGAGTGGCGTCAGAGACCTGATCGTTGGATGGGTGGAGAAAGCCGTGAGAGAGGATTTCGGAGACTCGTTGGAGAGCAGTATAGGCCACGGCGCCTTGAGGGGTGTCGGGAAAGTCGGAGAGGAGGATAGGTTCAGTAATGGAAATGGGGTGAGAGGGGGTGAGACTTTCGGCAACAGCGACGGTGAGCTGGCCAAAAGGTATGGGTACAGGAGGGGCAGGGACATTGGGGGTAAAGGTCTCCATCAGAGATGGGGGAGGAAGGAGTTCGGAGAGTGGGGTGAGGGGGCTGGAGAACGACGACAACTCGGGAATGGGTTTGGGGACGGTGGGGAAAATGTATATTCGACGTTAGAGAGCAAACAACCAGCAGTAAGAGTCGCGAGATTCCTGTGGTACAGAGAATATGCAAGCGGGATTCTTAGATGATGGTGGTTGAAGGAAAAGGAGGATGTACAACGGTATTTTGTGTCGCAGCAAAAGGGGTTGAAAGGAATGCGCAGCCGGTGCGAGAGGGAACGAGTGCAAGAAGAAAAGAGTGTTAATGGAAGCTGCACACAAAGGACTCAGTAATGGCACAAACGGGTGCACAATACTCTATTATTCACCTGCACACAAAGGACTGTGCAGGGTAAGTACTGGTAATGAACGCAAAGGGAATGTAACTAAGTGCTCACCTCAGTAATGGCACAAACCGGTGCACAAGACTGAGGGAGTGGCAGCGGTAACTACTGAGTATAAAACGATTGTCTGAGAGCACAAAAGGGGTACTCGACGGAAGCAAAATGAGGGTAGAGTAACTAAACTAGTCTGTGCAAGCTGTCTATGGCTTGCGCTAGCACCATGTGCACTGTGCTCTATGTACTTTGTGTGAGATCTCGGGGGGCCGATCATCATATTCGCAACACTCCCCCTCACTTTGCGCGCAGTCCAAGGGATGCGGTGAAGTGCCTCTCCTTGGCATCGGCCTCCGAGTTGTCTGCGGGGCTGCTGGGGCGGTGCGTGAGGCGGGTGAGCCCCTCTTTGACGACCTGATGGGGCCGGTGGCACTGCACATTGATGTGCTCGGTGCGCGGGTGGTGTTGACGGTTGCGCGTTGGCGCAGTGGCTGCTGGGGTGTCGGAAATGAAAGTGGTGGGGTCCTTGAGGCTGCCAAAGATTGCTGAGATGAGGCTGCAAGGCCATGATGCCTCCTTGCTGCCATGCGTCGCCGCAACGTGGTCGCTCTTGTTGGTGCTGGGCGAGGAGATGTCCTCCTGCTGCTTCGAGAGGAAGGGGATGGTGCCGCCGTCGATGAGGGACGCGCGCCCCGATATGGCGCACCAGTCCTCAGCTGCGCTGTCGTTCGCGTTTGCAGAGCCTGCCAGTGGGTTGCAGGCCTTGCTGTGTGTGAATAGAGGGTCGGGTGTGTCGGAGAGGGTGAAAGGGATCCGCTTGGAGGCCGCCCAGTGAGCAGGCCTGGGATTGCCTGCAAGAGAGGGCACCATTGAGGGTGTGTCACTGTTGTTGACTTTGCCTGTGTGGCTGAATCCTTGCACGACTGGGCGCGCCTTGCATGCGGCCGATTTCTCTGTGGTAGCCTCCCAGAGGGGCCGGTCGGGGGCATGCTTTGCCTCTGTGTGCATGCGAGGGTTGAGCGCATCTGCGCCTGCGGTCTTGGCCGCAAATGCTGACTCCGTGTCGTTGGGGGCGTTGAGTGGTGCTGGTACACCGTTTCCCATCGTCAGCACTCCCCCTGAATCTCCTGGGTCTTCCGCAAAGGCACCAGGGCGTTGTGAGCAGGGCGCAAGGTGAGGGTCATGGCTGCCCAGATGGGCTACTCCTCCACCGGGTTGAGGGTTCGACTTGCGCATGATGCGCGAGGGTTTGGGGACACGGGCGGTCCTTGGCACTTGCACTGGCAGGCTGTCTGGGTCTCCAGCATGCTTGGGGGCTGGTGGCATGTCCTTGGCAGGCGTGACAGGCGATTCGGGGGCGTTGGAAGTCGAGGGTGTACCCAGCGCAGCAGTCTGCTCGCTGCCTGTGGTCGACGTCCTCTTTTCCTCCCCCTTGAGCTGACTTGCTTGTGCGTCATGTACGTTCCCCTCGGCTTGCGGGGTCCGGTACAGGTCTTCGATGCTGTACTCAAGAACGGCCAGGATCTGCAGGGCCGCGCCCCACAGTGGCTTCAGTAGCCAGGCCCAAAGGGCATACCACAGAATCCAGAATCACTCCGGGAGCATCTGGTTCTGTCTCTTGATGGCGCGTTCTCCGCGCGGGGTGACGGTTCGGAGGTGATCTTCCTCCTCATCCGGTGCTCCTAGGGACGCCAGGGTGCAAGTGGCTGTGGGCGCGTGCAGCGCATTGTGGGGAGTGGGTGTGGGCTTGACGCAAGGGGCGATGTCCACCTCGTAGTCCCCATCATCGTCCCAATTGAGTCCGCCTGTCCACGGATTCTGGTCCGCGCGGTCGGCGTGCATGTGAACTACTTCTGCGGCGGCTGCCCAGAAGTCGCCGTCGCTGTTGTCTGTGAATGCGACGTTGGCGGAGCCGACGGGCTTGTTCACAGGCTTTGGGGTGGTGGTAGTTGTCTGTGTGGCCTGACCACTCTGGTTTGCAGCTGCTGCTGCCTCCGCCTCCTCCTGTTTCTTGGTGCAGCATTAGCGGACCCAGTGGCCTTCCTTGCCACAGTGGTGGCACTTGCCCTTGCGGCGCCTCGAGTTTCCGCCCTCGGAGGGACTGGTAGCGGTGAGGGCCTTGTCTGGTTGGCCCTCCTTGTTGCTGTTGCCTCTGCTTTGACCTTGGGATTGGTCCTTCAGCGCGTAGCGGTTCCTTGTGTGGTCAGCCTCCTTGGAAATGACATGGATGATATCCTTCATCTCCAGTGTGTTGCCATTGAGGCGGGCGCTCGTCAGCATCTGTGAGGCGTAGGCGGAGAGGGCATCCAGTATGCCATCAAGGACCGTGCGCTTGAAGTCTTCATTGTTGATTGTGACGCCAGCCGCTAGGAGCTCGTTGTGCCGCATCTTCAGGTTCGTCAGGAAGGCACGAACGTCACCTCCCTTCGGGCACCGCATGTCGACAAACGAGCAGTGGAGGGCGTTCCTTGCATATGCGCTCTTTGCCATGAACTCCTGGGTGACAACATGCCACCGCTCCTTTGCAGTCTTGTACTGCCTCACTTCCAGCATCGTCGTGTCTGGGAGCTGCTTGTTCAGCAGGTTCCAAGCGATCTGGTTGTCGCGATCCCAGTGCCTCGCCGCCTCTATCTCCATGTCCGTTGGGTTGGCGATATCTTTGGGGACAGGGCATGGTTCTGAGCCATCAAAGTGGCCCCACCGGCATGCGGTCTCCATAGCATCCTGGAAACGGGCCTTGAAAATGGCCCAGTTCGTGCCTTCGGGATTAAGGTGCGGAACATCGGTGGACAGCTGTTCGATGTGCAGAGTGGGAGGTGTGGGTGCAGAAGACATGGCAGCAGAGGAAGGTACTGAGGAAAGAGATGAAGATGAGGATGCAGCGGATGACAATGTAGCTTTGGCTTTGGACTTGGAATGAGTGACAGGAGCTGAAGGGGTAGTAGGGCTAGTAGGTGCAGGGCCCATAACCTGTCGCAGCAAAAGGGGTTGAAAGGAATGTGCAGCCGGTGCAAGAGGGAACGAGCGCGAGAAGAAAAGAGTGTTAATGGAAGCTGCACACAAAGGACTCAGTAATGGCACAAACGGGTGCACAAGACTCTATTATTCACCTGCACACAAAGGACTGTGCAGGGTAAGTACTGGTAATGAACGCAAAGGGAATGTAACTAAGTGCTCACCTCAGTAATGGCACAAACGGGTGCACAAGACTGAGGGAGTGGCAGCGGTAACTACTGAGTATAAAACGATTGTCTGAGAGCACAAAAGGGGTACTCGACGGAAGCAAAATGAGGGTAGAGTAACTAAACTAGTCCGTGCAAGCTGTCTACGGCTCGCGCTAGCACCATGTGCACTGTGCTCTATGTACTTTGTGTGAGATCTTGGGGGGCGGATCATCATATTCGCGACATTTTGGCCTCAAGTTGACTTCAAGTGACGCTATCTGATCAGCATTTGGTGAGCCACATGACATCAAAATTCGTCACATGGCGTCAACAGATTTCTTGTAGGGGGCAAGTGGTCGCGAATGTTGCACTGATGGTGCCTGAAAGCCTCTTCTGGAGAGTTTTTAATGCGATACATGCAAAGCCGCGCAAGGCGGAACACAAGCTGGCGGATAGCGTGCTCTAGATGCACCTCTTTGCAAGCTGTGTTTCCATCCCTTTGCTCAAGCGCCATGTGCAGATGAGTTCCGCCACAGACAGGCTCCCCTTTACCAAGTAAGACGACAAAGACGATTTTGATCTATCATTCATCACAACTCTTGAAGCCAATGTCATTCCTTGTCTCAGTGAATATCTCATTACCCAGCTAGCCAAGGTCTTAGAAAAAGGCTCGCATGTCTTGCAGTATGAACAGGACCATGGTCACTCGCTGATATCAGGTAATCCACTTCAGCCGAACACCACGTCTACTGCACGGAGTAGCGAGGCTGACACCGCAGTAGTGGGCAGAACGGCACCCATTGGGGAGGTCTTGAGGGAACGTTTCTCCCCTTGGTGTCTCAATTTAATCTTTCTTGTTTGCTCTGACACCTCGAAAGGTAGGGTCCCATGGCTCCTAGGTGATATCACCAAGCGATTTAAGTATATCTCCTTTCTTAGATCATGAATCGTCGCAGAGGAGGGTCGCCACGCTGTACCTACTTGCACTCATTGACTGATGTCTCACTAGTTAGTACACTCGCTGGTTACGTCGAGTATGAAAAGATTTTTCGCGGGAAACCTCCAACTCCTGAGGTATGCTACCTGATTTGTGGAATCAGATGCATATCTTTTGTCATTGTGGCGTTATCCACTGTGCAGAATTCAAGAAGAGTAACCGATATATGTGCAGCACAAGCCTCAAGAGCTCCAACTATCACCGGGGTCGCTCTGGGTGGCTTGCCGTCTAAATATGCAATGGAGTAGCCTGGTATTTAACAACATCCCTTCTGCTGTCGTTGGTTGATATGTGGAACGCCCAATCTGCTCCCAACACAGCCATCAACGCGTCTCTACCAGCTTCGAGCTGATCGCAGACGCAGTAAAGCTGTCGTCGCACGCACACATGTTTCACTTTTACGTTTTGTTCTGCAAGACCGTGATGAGATTCACCAAACAGGTGGATTGTGGTGGATCACCTGGGAACATCTAGTGAGCTTACTGCCGGCAAGGAGAAGGCACGAGACACAGGGGCTCAGATCAACCACGGTGACAGGCTGGCTCAGGCTTCAACATCTACTAGTACTATTACTACTGGTAGCGGGGCAGGCTCAAACCTAGGCCATATGGTGTCATTCGGCGCTCAAGTGTTCGGGAAGGAATGCTTGAAGCAGGTTGGGCGTGAGTACACGTGAGTAGGCGTGCCATGATGCTCTATCGATCTATCACTTGGGAACGTTTACTGACTCGAAATTATTATTATTTTGGCAAACACTGAACTGACTGCCACGCTATACAAGGAATACAACGAATGGCTAAGAACTTCGAATTCATGGGAATTATTTGTAGTACTCCCTAGAATACCTCTCTGCAAGATTCATTTTAGAGTGAATAAGATGCATCATACGATGTACAGCATTGTATGCAATGGGGTGTTGAGCGAGGAACATGATGGCAATGCTTTTTTCCCTAAGAAGAGAGAGCAGCTGGAAGGTGTATGAGGCAACATCAGGAAACCCATCCTGTGATAATTTGGATTGGTTAGCAGTAATCAAGACTAGTTTAGCAGTAAATTATATTATCGCTCGCTAGCTTGCCACCAGTAATTAAATCTTGGTTATTGATAAATTATTGCTAAATTATTGTACTTTCCATGCAACATTGTTGAATACTATGGGCTACTGTCATTTCGGCACTTACCATCAGCTGCGCTGTTTCCGCAGGACATGTCATGCCCCAAAAGAGGTAATTCCCCCCATAGTTTGGTATCCACTAGTACAGCTGTCAAAAATTCATACTCAGCCAAAATAAAAAGATCTCAGAATGATAGATGCAAGTAAAACAAACATAAAGAAAACACATGCTGCTAAATGTCACTAAGGCACCCCATCGTTAAGCAAGTGGAGAGGAGCCCAGGGGATAAATGGGCACATGTGAAGGCATTCCCAGGTAGGGATTGGCAAGGGTAAACCCAGGGTCACTCAAGGCTGACCCCGATCCCAACCCCAAAAAAACCCCACCCCAGCTCAGGGTTGGGGTTTTTCTGGGTTGGGGGTCAGGGTCTGCTGGGTCAGTTGGGTCAGAAAACCCCATCAGGTAGAGACAAGGGGTAGCACATACTTTGTCATCATAAAATGAGCTAAGTCTTGATAACTGACCAAGAGAGTTTGAAGTTATGCTTTAGAGAGGAGAGAGGCTGCGATCCTGAAATAATGAGAGTGTGCAGGATGATGAAAACGGGAGAAGTGTGGATGCTTGTGTGTCAACACCGACATTAGTGAGCCCCCTGATGTTGACAAGATGAGGCAATGGCAATGGCAATGTGACACTGACAGTGAGTCCATGCCCATAAGTCCAAGGAAGGAGGGATGGGGGAAATAGAACCAGCATCACACCCAAAGTGGGGACATGCAATGGTTTTTATATGTTGGGGCTGGAGTGATAAGAACAAGTATGCTACGAATAACTTGTGTTTGGCAAGGCAAGAAGAAGATACAAGAGCGAGGCAATGAGGGCAAAGCAACGGGTGATAACAATGATGCATAGATGAGGAGGCAATGGGATGAGGCATGGACATGTTTGACTTGTGAGGCAGCACCATCATGTTTGCTAACAAGGGTATAGAAAGTTGAATATGAATGCTCAGTTCCAAGCTATGGGCCTATGCTGTGTGGATAACATCCCAATTGGCAGGGAGCTCATCCTCCTCACCCAAAATCTTGTCTGGACTCAGTGCACCTTTGATATCACTATCCCTGACCAAACCATGAGAGCTCCATAATCCAACGCAGAGTGATGCATGCGTGGATTGGACTGCAAGGTGGCCACAGACATGAGGCAGGACAAGACAGCCACAGCTGAAGACTCGTTCAATGTCGACAGTTGTGGCTATGGGATACAGGTTTCAGCACCCAAGGTAAACACAAAAAAAGAAAGACTCACCAGGGATGGAAAGATAATTATTAGGGCTGAGAACTGTACTGTATATGGCATATGGCTGTATACTTTACGGTACCAATACGGTTATGGGTACCTGTAAACCATAACCATACAGTCATCTCAAATTTTTGAGACGGTACGGTACGGGTGTATATGAGCCCATGTAGCATATATTGTCGTAGATGCCGGTAGAACCCACATGCAAATCAGCCATATGTTACGCAAAAAACAACATGGGCCCAGTTTCAGTCCAAAGTGCATTTGTTTGTATGGGCCCATGAAGAGTTGCCGTGCATATTCACACATTGGCCCATCAAGCACACAATGGGCTGCCGCACAGGACTATCACATGGGCCCCCATGATTTTAGTTAGCAGGACAGCTGCCGGACCCTATGCTCGAATTGGCCCACGGTGTGAATGCAATTCCATTGTCGATGAGCTCGACTTGGCCCACAGCAGATCAAAAGAAATCATGTGCAAGCACAGGCATGGGCCCATTTCATGCACAGTCATATACACACAAGCAGCTCGCATCGGCCCATCAAGCACACAATGGGCTGCCGCACAGGATTATCACATGGGCCCACATGATTTTAGTTAGCAGGACAGCTCCCGGACCCTATGCTCGAATTGGCCCATCATGATGCGAATGCAATGCCATCGTCGATGAGCTCAACCTGGCCCACAGCAGCCCAAAAGAAATCATGTGCAAGCACAGGCATAGGCCCATTTCATGCACAGTCATATACACACAAGCAGCTCGCATCGGCCCATCAAGCAAACAATGGGCTGCC
>Ga0307510_10004839_pt1 | contig 15922 bp, 20 predicted proteins | sample 12_EM_MG_FD_207224 | JGI IMG/M metagenome (GOLD analysis project Ga0307510, IMG submission 207224) | Populus trichocarpa ectomycorrhiza microbial communities from riparian zone in the Pacific Northwest, United States - 12_EM | ecosystem: Host-associated > Plants > Roots > Unclassified | place...
CTGAGAAGGGTTTGGCTGAAAGGGTTAGCTCAGGACCTGGTTACAGGTGGATGACCTTGTCAATTCTTTTTGTATGTAGCAGCCAAGGTGAGGACACGAGTACCTTCTGTTGTGAATGCTTTGGTGTAGTATATTAGATCTCCGCTCTGGCCAGAAGTAGAGGATAGGTGTGTGGAAAATAAAAGCGACTGAGAATACTTTACAAGACAGAGAACATCCAGATGATATGAAGTACAACAGTATCAAGACACCCTTCGGCAGCTTTACCGGTCAGGTCATGATGCAAGGAGACATGAATGCTCGAGGAACCTTTGTGAGGACTATGGAGGACCTATTCCATGACCAATTAGGCAAGAACATATGGGTCTACATTGATGATATTTTTGTCTTCAGTGACAGCTTTGAAGAGCATGGTAAGGAAGTTACAAACGCCGGCAGTAAGCGGCAGAATGCCGGCTATTATGCCAACCCAAGAAAGAGTGTTTTCTTTGCCACAAAACTCCATATCCTAGGCAATCTGATAGACGATGATGGCATCCATCCTGCACCAGACAAAATCCGGACCATAATGGACTAGACAAGGCCAGCGAGCCAGAAAGAACTGCAGCGATTCAATGGTATAGTTAATTATATCTTGCAGTTGCTTCCCCACATCGCCACTATCACAGCCGCGCTCACTGAGCTGAGTGGGAACGCAGAATGGCAGTGGACAGATGTGCAGGAAGCAGCCTTCGAAGCGGTCAAGCAAGCTGCAGATAAGCACAAAGTTCTGAGACCGATCGACTATAATAAGCAAGATATGATATGGCTTTTTACCAACGCATCTCCTACAGGTACGGGCGCATGGATAGGCCAAGGACCAACGAAAGATGCAGCCAGACCTGCAGCGTTCCACAGCAGGAAGCTGACACCTTCACAAAGCCACTACCCCACACACCAACAAGAAACGCTCACAATCATGGAGCCTATGGAAGAATTCGCTCCCCATTTGCTACACAGGCAATTTACAGTAGTTACAGACCCCAAGAGTCTCACCAAACTCATCACAAAAAAGAAACTCAATGGATGACAGCAGAGATGGCTAACGCCCATCAGTCACTTTGATTTTAAAATAGAATACCAACCAGGAGCGAAGGATTTCCTAGCAGACTACCTATCGAGGATCCATGAGGGAAGCCCAGGGCCGTTAGATATAAGCCTCAAGGACCCCACTATCGATTATGACAGCCTTGAGCTACCTGACCCTACCCAACCCCTACAGATCAATACAAGCTACGCCTCCTCTACTGATTATAGCATTGAATCAGACAACGCCATGTACCACTCAGGCGAAGCCCAAACCTCTCCCACCCTTACCATCAGTGACTCTATCTGTCGCTGCCGCCCTGAATACCTTATGGACGAAATTACTAGCAATGCAGTAACCCGTTCCCAGAAGCGCAAGGCTTCTGCCTCCTCGCCAAGGACATCAAGCGCAGCCAGCAACGATAGCAGAATATCGATTGGAAACTCTTGGGGTGATAATAGAACTCTCCCAATCTCGTGTGAAATAGAACGACGACACTCAGAAATGAGCTGGATGTCATGCACTGACGATGGGTGTGAAATACAGAAGAATGACAAAGAAGGTGCAGGCTACTGGCAAAAGGACCATAAGGTCCGGAAGCAGAGTAAGAAGACAAAGAGACAAGAGCAGGATAGGACTTCAATATTGAATACAGCCCTTGAGGAAGGCCAGCCCTCGCTCCCCGATATCCCATACCTCTCAGAGAACCTCTCACCCTTCCGCATGAATGACACTATCCTAGCCACACCGCCCATTGCCTCGCCGGCCTTTAGTCCCCTTTACAGCCAAGCAGGGTATGACTCCGATGAGGCAACCAAAGCCAACCAATTACTAAGCACCCTACACTCACGCCTCATGGGTATCCTTGCCCGGCGAGTTAGAGAAGCCCTTAAGACCGACACCCTATACACCCGGGTCAAGGAAACCGATAACATATTGCACTATTCTGTCCGCGATGGCCTTCTACTTGCCCAGAACACCAATGGGTACGAAAACCTTTATATACCGGTAGGACCTGTTGAGAAGAGGGTATCCCTCCGGGATTTCATCCTCACAACTGTCCATAAAGGCCTCGGGCATTTGTCAGCCTACAACTGCTACTGCTATGCGGCTTGCTTCTTCTGATGGCCACAGATGCGCCAGGACTTTGTCCTATACTGTCGGTCATGCGACAAGTGCCAGATTAACAAGGAGCCCACCACCCTACTCTATGGACGATCCCTTACCCTCCCTGACCCCGACGAAGCCTACCAATCCCTTGCCATAGACATCGCTGGCCCCTGTAACAAATCCCATGGTTATACATCTATCATGGTCATAATGGACCGCTTTACCTCCTGCACACAGCTCATCCCACTCAAGGACCCTGCTACCTGTGAGAAGATCTTCAAGAAACTCAACAGTACTGTCTTTGATGTCCATGGCCTCCCTCTCAGCATTGTCCTTGACCTGGACTCTCGCTTCACCTGTAAATTTTGGTTACAAATGATGAAGTCCCTTGGTATCCAGGTCTGGATGGCGACTGAATACCACCACCAAAAGCATGGCCAGGTTGAGCGAAGGATCCGTACCTTCAAACAGCTAATGAGGAACTTCGTTAACCCTAGACAGAACAACTTGTCCGGCGCCCTCCCAGCTATTGCAGCACCCATGACTGGCGCCCCCCATGAATCCCTAGGCATCTCGTCATACGATGCCCTCTATCGACGCCCCTGGAAGTTATTCAACTCTCTACAGACATTCGCCGCAAAGTACGAGCTGTGGACGATTAGAGTTCGTTACAGGGCGGACGGGGCCTGGAAAAATGCGGGCCGCCGGCCCTTTTCCCTGCCCCGCCCCACTCAATGGGCTGGGGCGGGCTGTCTTTTTCGGCATCGCCTGCCCTTGTCCCCGCTCCGGCCCCCGCCCCACCCATACCCCAGACGGGTCCCCGTTAAAAATAGGTGGTAACAAACGGGGCCTTGTCCAGGGAATGAGTGCAGGTGGGCCCCAAACGGGGGCGGGGCGGAAACTACCCACAACATACCCCCCCGGCCCGGTGTAAGGGCGGGGTCTGGCTAGTGAAAACCCGCCCCTCCCCGCCCCGTAACGATCACTATGGACGATATCTTAAATGCTCATGAAGCAACCAGAATGGAAGTTGACATGGCAAGAAAGCATGCTACCTTCCGCCAGACTGTTCAAGCTGACAAACGCAGCAAACCCCTAACGGAACCCTTCAAATATGGCAGCAGAGTTCTAGTTACAAGCCGCCCTTATGCCTCCTCCCCGGGACGATCCAAGAAGGTAGAAGCACGCTGGTTCGGACCTTTCAAGGTCCTAGAACATCTACCTGATACAGAAAACTACAAACTTAACCTCGCGCCCAGAATGGCCATCCAGAAACCCTACTTCCACGTCTCCTCCCTCAAGGAATACAGAGAGAACGATCACGATAGATTCAAGTCCCGCAGAATGGACAAGCCAGCACCCATCCTAATCAACAATGCAGAAGAATCGCAAGCAGGGCAGATACTCAACTACCGCCGCCAGAACAACAGCCACGAATTCCTGGTTCACTGGAAAGGCTATGAGCCAGCAGATGACTCTTGGGAACCTAGCGAGAACCTCGACCACTCTCTGGAACTCATACAGGAATACGGGGACGCTAACCACTCCACAGAACCGACGCCTCAGATCACCTCCCACTACATTAACGCTTCCTGGGCCCTGATGGAAGTTTCCTCCACACCCTGCACAGCAAACAATTGCCCAGACGACTTCTGGGAACCCTATGACGATGAGGAATATGATTCTAGCAGCTCTGAGGAGGACTATTTCCCCACAGATGACGACAGCCTCCTATGGCACACCGACGAGAGCGCTGACGACAGCGAAGACTTTGGAATGATTTTTGATTTTTCAGAATAAGGGAATGTAACATGTGTACATGTTCCGGTAAACAGTACACAGGAGCGGGCAGTGCAGTATCTCCTATGTTTAGTTGATTTATATTTGGTTTATTTGATTTGATTTCAGCTGCGCCACTGTCTCTGAGTCAGATAGGCTATGCTATTGTATTGCTATGTTTAGTTTGCTTTGTTGGAAGTTTATATTTAGGATTCCGGGTATGGAATGGTCATGTAACACTGGGGAGGAGTGAGGATTGTTTATTTCTTTCTTTGGTCTTGCAGGATTACAGGATTCCGGTATGTGCGCACCTACTGGTAATGATCGTGATTGTAGGAAGGCTATTGCTCTTGGGTTTTGATATTAAACCAGTCTCCTGGCCAGCAGGAGACAGCAGACTTCGACAGACCTTCAGTCTAAGAATACACTTGGTTGAAAGGCAATCCCTGAGTTCTATTTGTCCTTCAACTATTATCCTTCTGGCTACCGGTCCCTTGAAGCCTCCCTTAGCACCAGCGCTAGCAGGTCTACCCCAGGTCCCATTGTACTTTCGTTAGACAGCAATAAACCTGTTGCACTATAACAACTTGCGCGGTCAGGCAGGTCATTACATCGATCCAAGGCGTTGGACAATAGCCACGGAGGCAGTGCTATACCACGACCAGGCGTAAGCGAGAAAGGATCAACCAATCGGAGGAGGAACAGTAGGGTGCCAGCATGTGAGTAGCAGTAGGGTGCCAGCCAGTGAGTAGCAGTAGGGTCCCAGCTGGTGAGTAGCAGTAGGGTGCCAGCCGGAGGGGAGCAGTGAGGTGCCAGCCGGGGGGGATCTGAAGCAGTAAGGTGCCTGCTTATAGGGCAGTACCATGCTAGGGGACAGAATCAGGAGGGACGTGGAGGAAGGATCCCGGGCCGGTGAGCCACAACCGACTAACGGGCTATAGCAAGGCCCGTTGGGTAACAAGCGAAACCGAGCGGGACCGTGAAGTTACTAACCAAAGCTTTCCCCATCAGAGCTACCAGCCCAGCGGAACACAGGCCTTAGTTCGACCCAGAGTCCGGAAGCCATATCGCCGACCATGAACGAAACGAGAAGCTTTGCGACCCCGCAACATGCCAAGTGAGGTGCAAAGCAAGTGCGGCGTAATGGAGAGAACCGAACTTCATCAGTGGGTGTCAATGATGAACGGAAACAAGAACCCCAGGGAGGGAAGGCACGCGTGCTCCAGCAGAGGACGGAAGATGGCTTCACGTTAACGCCTAGGCAGTAGCCATTATGGCAGAAGAGAGGTGGGTGGGGGCAAGTGACGATCATTTCAGGTGCTGTTGAGATTTCAATCGCCGGAGGTGGAGGAGAGATGGTTCGTGGCATATTTCTTGGTATTCTTTTTTTCCTTTTTTTTTCTTTTTTCTTTTTTTACAATCATGTGTTATTTGTTTCTAGGTACAAAAAGCCTTAAGCAGCGCGAGCTATGAAGAGAAAAAAACCTATAAATGCAAACCACTGCCCACTGCACCACTTCATGGGAAAAATCAAACCCCCCGAGTCAAGAGGAAAAGCCTCCCCCGCCTAGCACCTAAGATCATACACCCCAGACACGTAAGGAAACACTACCTAGACACGTACTGGTCGAAAGACCCAAACGCTTCAGCAGGCTCCCCAAAACAACAGGAACCGCCTCTTCAAAGACCAGAAACGCTGGCCTCAGGGGCGTGGATAGATGATCGTCGAATGGAGAAAACACTGGTACTGTGGGCCAACCGTAACCGCTCACGTGGTGGGGCAGCTCATTACCTCAATCCAAGGCATTGGACAATAGCCTCGGCGGCAGTGCGATACCACGACTAGACGTAACTGAGGAAGGGTCAACCGATCGGAGGAGGAGCAGTAGGGTGCCAGCAAGAGAGTAGGAGTCGCGTGCCAGTGGAGAGCAGTAGGGTGCCAGCCTGAGAGGGGTTTAGCAGCAAGGTGCCAGCTTCTGGGTCAGTACGGTGCCAGCAGACGGAACAGGGAGGTGGATGGAGGAAGAATCGCGAGCTGGCTAGCCACACCCGACAAACGGGCCATAGCAAGAGCTTTTGGGACACCGATGAAACTGAGTGAGACCGTGATGTTACTAACAGCGGCTTTCCCCATCAGAGGTACAAGCCCAGCAGGCTGAGGCCTACTTCGACCGAGAGTCCGAAACCATAATGCCGACCATGAGCGAAGCGAGAACCTTTCCGACCGCGCTAAATGCTAAGGGAGATGCAAAGCAAGTGCGGGGTATGGGCCAGAACCGAACATCATGAGGGGGAGTCAACGACCAACAGGAACGAGAACACCAAGAAGGGGAGGCCGAGGCCACAGGAGAGGAGGTAAGACGGCTTAACGTCAACCCCTACGCAGTAGCCATAAAAGGGGAAGAGAGGTGGGTGGGGGAAAGTGACGATGATTTCCCGTGGTGTTGAGATTTCAATCGCCGGAGGTGGAGGTGAGATGGTTCGTGGCCTATCTCTTCGTCATTTCTTCTTTTGTTTTTTTTGTAATCATGCGTGATTTGTTTTAAGGTACAAACAGCCTCATGCAGTGCTAGCTATGGAGAGAAAAAAACCCCTAAACCAGTGCCAGGATCCGCTTCACCTCTTCAAGGGGAAACATCAAGCACCCCGACTCCATAGGAAAAGTCCCCCTCACCCGGCACCTAAGATAGAAACCTCAGACACGTAAGGAAACACAACATAGAAACGTACAGGTAGAGAGACCCAAACCCTTCCGCCGGGTCACCAAAACAAAAGAAAAGACTCTAACAGCCAGAAACGCTGCCTGCAGGGAGAGGTTTATTAACCAGCGACATAGGAAAAGTCCAGTGCAGTGCCCACCGAAACCATGTTGTACGGTCAGGCAGGTCATTACATCGATCCAAGGCGTTGGACAATAGCCACGGAGGCAGTGCTATACCACGACTAGGCGTAACCTAGGAGGGGCCAACTGATCAGAAGGGTAGACGGCGAGCGGAGCCACCGGGCAGAGGGGACGCCAGCCAACGACGATGAGCAGTGGGGTGCCAGCCGATGAGTACCAGTTGGGTGCCAGCCGGTGATTGGCAGTAGGGTGCCAGCCGCTGAAGAGCAGTAGGGTGCCAGCCGGGGAGAGGATGGTAGCAGTACGGTGCAAGTGGACAGAACCAGGAGGAGGAGAGAGGAAGGATTGCGAACAAGCTAGCCGCAGCCGAGAAACAGGTGATAGCAAGAGCTTTTGGGACGACAACGAAACCGAGTGAGCCCGTGATGTTACTAACCAAGGCTTTCCCCTTCAGAGGTACAAGCCCAGCTAGTCGAGGCCTACTTCGACCGAGACTCCGGCACAGTGACGCCGACCGTGACCGAAGCGTGGAGCTTTCCGACCCTGCAAAATGCTAAGCAAGGTGCAAAGCAAGTGCGGGGTAAGTGGGAGAACCGAACTTCATGACCTGGTGTCAACTAAGAACAAGAACGAGAACCCCAAGGAGGCAAGGCCGTGAGGCCACAGGAGAGGAGGGGAGATGGCTTAACGTCAACTCCTAGGCAGTAGCTATCCTGGGAGAAGAGAGGTGGGTGGGGGACAGTCGCGATGATTTCTCGTGGTGTTGAGATTTCAATCGCTGGAGGTGTTGTTGCGATGCTTCGTGGCCTATCTCTTCGTTCTATTTTTTTCATTTTTTCATTTTTTTCTTCCTTTTTTTAATTCATATATTCTTTGTTAGGTACCAGAACTCGCATGCAGCGCTAGCTATGGCGTGAACAAAACCTTCATCCCAACAACGGCCCCCCTCACCTCTTCATGGGAAAAATCAAACACACCGAAGCCATAGGAAAAATCCCCCTCGCCTAGCACCTAAGACAATAATACCCCCGACAGGTAAGGAGACAATTCATAGAGACGTACAGGAGAGAGACCCAAACCCTTCCGCAGGCTCCCCTGAAACAAAAGAAACAAAAGTAAAAACCACACCAGTGGCATTGAGGATGGGTGACCGTCAAGGCGAGAGAAAACCACTGGACTTGTACGCCGACATTTGTAACCATAGATGTACGGTCCCGCCGGTAATTACATCGATCCAAGGCGTGGGACACCAGGCACGGAGGTAGTGCAATACCATGACTGGGCGTAACAGAGGTGGGGACTGACGATCGGAGAGGACGATAAGGCAGTAAGGTGCCAGCTCCTGTAGCAGTAACGGTGCAAGCGGAAAGAACTGGGAGCAGGAGGATGGAAGGATCCCAAACCGGCTAGCCACAACCAACAATCAGGGCATAGCAAGGGCTTTTGGGAAGACGATAAAACCGGTGCAGGACCAAGATGTTACTAACCAAGGCTTTCCCCACCTGAGGTACAAGCCCAGCAAGCCGAGGCCTACTTGGACCGAGAGTCCCGTACCGTGACGCCGACCGTGAACGAAGTGAGAAGCTTTCCGGCCGCGCAAAATGCTATGCGAGGTGCAACGCAAGTGCGGGGTAAGGGGGTGAACCGAACTTCTTGAGCGTGTCAACGACAAACAGGAACAAGAACCCCAAGGAGGGGAGGCCGACAGGCCTCAGAGGAGAAGGGAAGATGGCTTAACGTCAACTCCTAGGCAGTAGCTATCGTGGGAGAAGAGAGGTGGGTGGGGAAATGTGACGATGATTTCGCGTGGTGTTGAGATTTCAATCGCCGGAGGTGGAGAGGAGATGGTTCGTGCCTATCTCTTCGCGAGAACCAAGCCACTTATATGCGCATCTTCTCACAACCCTAACCCTGGTCACTCATCAGCTCATATAACATAATCTCTGTGACTTATATCTTATGATGTACTGGACTGTTGGTCAAAATAAAAAAATAAAAATAAAATAAAATCCTATCTAATCTTATCCCAAAACGCGAATCTAGTAATCTTGTTAATCTGTGATCACAGATGGTATACTCGGTATTTGTGATCACACCATGTGATGAGGCTCAAATGTTAACCTGTTTGGTATGTACCGGAAAGCTTGCGTACTTGCCAACCGTGTTTGGTAAGACCTGCAATTTTACACCTCACTTTCAACCTTATCACTACCTGATACTGACAACATTTCTGACCCAAACAGAATAGCAGAAGCAATCCAAGAAGGGTCCATGTTGCCGAGAACCTTCAACAACCTGATTTACGAACACCAAACATGAGAGGTACAATTATTCATCCCTCTATAATAGATCATATCTGACAGTATCATAAGGATCGGTGGATGAAGCGCCGTTCGGAGAAGCAGTGGTCAGGCTGAGAAATGCGGGAGCAGGTATGAGAGCCATCTTTAGTATAATCACTTTTACTTATATGTGGAATAGTGCATGAAAATGGGGGAGCACACGGAGGAAATATTGTGGAGCAGGGGCAGAATACGGAAGGTAGATTTTTCATTAACCATTATTATAGTAGTTAATAGCTGATATGTAGAAAGGTGAGAGGTACAGACAGTGTAATGGGAGGACTGCAGGTTGTGCTGGATAAGGTACTAGACTATAGGCTGAGTTCACTCAGTTCTGAGAAACAGTTGCTAACAATTCATAGAAATTGCAAAGGTAGGGCAGAAGTGCAGACGCTGGAGGCAAGTGAAGCCGAATGGAGAGTTTGATATTGACAGTAGAGGGGTGCCATGGGTGACGCGCAGAATATGTCTGGTGAGTGCTATACACTAGAAAATATACACGTAATACCCGACAGGGTAGACGCAGCTAATAGGTGCTAGTACAATACTCGTATCGGCACGAGCAAACTGAGTAGCTGTTGGGCTAGAAGCCGCAATAGCAATGCCACGTGGAGCTGCCCATAGAGGTCCACGGATGCAACGCCAGACACCTTTGGCCTTCTTTGACCAGCAAGCCAAGTGGAGAAGCCATGATCTGGGAAGGATGAATATCCTATACACAGTCTGCAATGCACAACACTGGGCCTCAGAGTCTTCAGCCAAGAAGGCTCATGATGGTGAGGCAAGCTACGAGTCCTGTTGCAAGCAGCGCAAGGTACGCATTCAGGCAATGCGTCCACTACCTGAGCCACTTAATACCTTGATGAGTAGAGATAATGCTCGCTCAAGGTCATTTCGTGCTATTCTGCGGAGGTGGAATGAGCTATTTGCCTTTGCCAGTATCAAGTTTAATATGGACACCAGGAAGAATGAGATTGGTACCGGCTTTCAACTGTTCCAGGTACATGGTGCACTCTATCATAGGCGGGGACTACTGGTCCCAATCGGTGCACGGGATGCTCTCTATTCCCAGTTTTACCTCGATCATCTTGCCTACGCCACACAGGAGAGATCAAGATGTGACCCAGAACTCGGTGCCGAGATCATGCCTTCCTTGACCTTGATGCTCCAGGAGTGCAATCCAATGATCAGGATGCACATTACAGCTCCGTAGTGGTTAGCAGAGATTCCACTAGCCGATGACCACTTTCGCATAATTCTCAACCCACCACTACAACTTGTTGTTGAACGTGGTGCAGATTTTCAACACGAGAATCTACCTACGGCAGATGAAGTCTCCATGATTCTGCCCAATGAGCATCAAAGTGCAGGATTCTGGAATCTTGTTTTGGCAATAAGGCTGGATGATGATGATCATGCCAACCCTTTCACATACATCAATTCCAATCATGCATCCTATCTTCCTCTTCACTATGTTCTCCTTTTCCCATATAGGGAGCCCAGTCGGCACTGGGGAAGAACACATGAAAATTGGGTAGAATCTTCAGAATAAGAACCTATCGCAGCGTACATTCTACCCATTCTGCCTGCATACCAGGCCCAGTGAGCCATCAACTCTCTTTCATCCACAAGGGTTATTCCAGCAATTTATTCTGGATGCTTGGGCAGTCTGCGATCAGAATAAGCTAAGCTGGATACATTCTCATCAGGCCAATATCCGTGCAGATCTCTACAGTGGTCTTGTTAATACTTTAGTAGCCGGTGATGCTGATCTTGACTGCATTGAAAAGAGGGTTGTACTGCCATCGAGTTATGTGGGAGGCGATAGAATTATGCAACAGCTGTACCAGGACAGTATGGCAATCATTCGCCACTTTGGAACACCATCGCTTTTCATAACCTTTACCGCGTACCCAAAATGGGTGGAGATTGAAATGGAGCTCTTACCCAATCAGGGCTCTGCCCAGAGGCCTGAGCTTGTTGCAAGTGGGTTCAATGTCAAGGTGCGTGATTTGCTCGATCAGATCCGACACAAGGAAGTCTTTGGTCCTTGGCTGGGTTCGGTTTGGACAATCGAGTACCAGAAGTGGCGGCTTCCACATCTACACCTCCTAGTATTCCTCAGAACTGACAATCAATTCCTCACTGCAGATAAGATAGATGACTTCATTAGTGCAGAGCTTCCTGCAGCTGATGATGCAATCGGTCAGGAACTGAGAGGTATTATTGAGACAACAATGGTACATACTCACTGCGTAGTACACAATGGAAGCGCTCTTTGAATACAAGGACTGGACCAGTTCCATGTAGAGACCTGCCGCAAGCATTATCCACCTCCCTGCACGGCAGAGACTATTATCAATGAAGATGGATATCCTACATATTGGAGGAGAGATACAGGCCAGTTCTATAAATTGTCAGTTCGAAGAGGTGGAGAGGATATTAGTGATATCATCGACAATCGAAGAGTGGTACCCTACAGTCCATATCTGTCTCTACGCTATAAGGCAGATATAAATGTCGAGGTGTGCGGGTCAGTGACAGCTGTCAAGTACATTCATGAATACATTTACAAGGGAGGTAATCGCGCTACAGTCATGTATGACTCAGAGCAGGATGCGATAAAACAATATCTTCATGGTAGATATATTCGTCCAACTGAGGCAATCTGGTGTCTATTCGAATTCTCCCCTCATGGAGAGGAACCACCCATGATGCATCTCGCCTTACATCTTCCCAATGAACAGCCAATATACTTCTCGGAATGGGAGGATCCTGCTATCCTGCGTCCGCGAATCCATAGCTCCCTGACTACTCTGATGGCCTACTTCAAATACAATTCCAAGACGGCAGATGGAAGACAGTACTTGTATCATGAATTTCTTTACACTATGTGTATACGCGCAAGGATGGATAGAAACCAAGGAGTCACCGTAGCTCAATTGACTGCATGTATGCAGCTAGCCCCTTTATGGGAGAACGCTACTACTTGCACATTCTCTTGACTATTGTTAGGGGTGCTACTGGCTTCGAACACCTGCGTACTGTGGATAGAGTTGTTCATCAAACCTTTAAGGCAGCTTGTATTGCACTACACCTCTTGGTGGATGATGGAGAGTGGGTTGCTATGTTCAGAGATGGTCAGGAGTTTATGACAGGCCTTGCATTGTGTCATCTCTTTGCCATGGCGCTGCAACATACCACTATGAGCAATCCTCTCCAGATCGGGCAGCAGTTCGGGAACCAGTTTTGCGATCACCTATCTCACCTCTTAGCTACAGGTCGGGTTGTTATTCCTGTGGTTGGGGTAGATATGGATGCTGAACTTGCCTGAGACTATGCACTCTACCATATTCAGCAACATTTAAATGGGTATGGAAAATCCTTAGCTGAGTGTGGCATGCCACATCCAGTGTTAGACTGGGGCAATAGGCAAGGACCGGTAGTAGGGAACATATTGGTTAGAGATTGAATACAAGGTAAAGCAGCAGCGTGAGCTAGCTGGTATAATGAGACAACTGTTGTAGGAGGAGCACGTTGCCAGTTTTGATAAAATTGTTGCCGCAGGGGAGAGCTATGAGCAGGATCCACACCGAGAGGAATCACAGACAGGCTTCTTTCTACAGGGCCCAGCTAGAACTGGTAAGATGTTTCTCTACAACAGCTTGTGCAGTCACCTCCGAGCTCAAGGGAAGATAGTATTATGTGTCGCATCCTCCGGGATTGCCGCCCAGCTCCTTCAAGGCGGCACAACTGCACACTCAATATTTAAGATGCCTCTCTCGAATGATGTCAATGCTGTTTGCAATATTACTCCAAACTCCAATCTTGGACAGTTGATTCAGAAAACCTCTCTGATTATTTGGGATGAGGTTCCAATGCATCATAAGGCTTGCTTTGATGCTGTAAATTGGACTCTGAATGATGTTTGCAACAGTGGAGAGCGGCTAATCTTTGGTGGAATTCCAAGAGTACTGGGTGGTGACTTTGCTCAGATATTACGAGTTATTTGTTGTGGTAGCTGGCAGGCAACGGTGCTTGCCTGTATTCGCCATTCCTCAATCTGGGAAAACCTAAAAGTTCTCAAACTCACCAGAAGTATGCGTATTATTGCGAGTAATGCCAAGCTGGTATTTCTGGCCTTCCTGAAGGTGATGGTTACGAACCCACTACTGCATGGACATCTTCAAGTACCAAGCTATATTCGTCGAGTCTCTACTGTTGATCAACTCTGCCATCAGGTGTATCCCCAGCAATTATTGAATAATGCAGTCAATCACCACGATGCACTGATTGGACAGGGAATCCTTGCATTCCGTAATAATACTGTTAATCATTTCAATGATGTTCTGGTGGACAGGATGCCTGGCGAGGAGTACCGTTTTGAGGCTGCCAACCATGTTGAGGTTCCAGAGGATGCTGCAAGTGCAAAACCCTTTGCAGTAGAATATTTACAGAGTATTAGTCTGGCATCTATTCCACCTTCATGCCTTAGACTTAAGATTGGAGCCCCAATTATCCTCCTCCACAATCTGAGTGCAAGAGAGCGTCTCTGCAATGGCACTAGGATGAGGGTATGAGGAATCTGACGTACCTGCCTGGAGGTTGCAATTATGGATGGAAAGTTCAATGGCAAGAACTGCCTTCTCCCGCGGATTAAGCTTACCACAACTTGAACCCATGATAATCTCCCCTTTATCCTCCAGCGTACTCAGCTTCCGGTATGTTCATGCTTTGCTATAACTGTGAACAAGTCTCAGGGCCAGTCATTGGAGCAGGTTGGTCTAGATGTACGGAATTCTGCATTCACTAATGAGCAGCTCTGTGGCCTTATCTTGAGTCATATTACTTCATGGTCTAATACTTCTTCCATCTGACAATACACCCTACCATACAGCGAATATTGTCTATCCTGAAGTTTTACTTTAACCCGCATCCTGTAAGTTCACATCTTTTTTAATATTACCCGAATGATTTGCTTGCTAACCACTGCTTGTATCAATTACACAAACTATCCCTCTACTATACCCCTAACTCCAGTACTCTGCATTGATGCATACCTACTCTACTCTTAATACTTCCTGGTATCTCTCTTCTCCTACCAGAATTCTCTCTCTCTTCATTTATATTTTGCTATTTAATTACCAAGTACTGTGGTAATGGATAATCTTATTATTGTGTTAGAATAATACCAAGTTATTCTGCACCACCAATTTGTATTCATTAGTCGTGCATATTCGGTATGCCAAGCTTGACGGATATGAATCTTTATTAGTAAGTTACGAAGATTATATTTGTTTTTAAGGAAATTTACACTCAGTGATAAGTAAGCAATCAATTATAGGATATACCAGGTAAGTTACACTTGCTTAATATAGGGATGATAATTAAACATTAGCTAATTTTTGAATAGAAAAATGCGTGAATCAGGCATGGGAATGATGTGAGATATATGGATATAAATTGTATTAAGCATGAAGTATATAGAGAGAGTAATAAAAGGGATTAGCATTCTGCTTATCCTAATTAACTAATTCCCCAATTTCAAGCTATGGGTAATAATGTCTTTCAATTGATTTTGTTTTATAACTGTTGTCATATATTTTACTGGTAATAAACCAAGTTAATTTGTCAAGCCATACGGTACATTTTATCAATGCAATAGTTTGGTTTAAGACTGTTCTCTTGTATTTGGATATGGTACAAGTTAATCGGTCAAGCCATACTAGACATTTTAATAATACAATGAATTTTGTTTTACGACTGTTCCCTTGTCCCTGACGATTGGACAAGTTAATCGGTCAAGTCATAGTGCACATTTTAGCAATGCAATATATTTTATAAAAGTTCTCATACACCTGGCTATAATGTACGGTACTCTGCAGGAGTGTATAGGATAAAAATAAAGAGGAAAGTGAGTGTGTAAGACGTGGTTGTAGAAATTAAATGATTGTGTGTCTTATATAGATTTTACTTGGTTGATTTGTGTGTACTATACCTACCAGTGTGACTGCTATATTGTTGTGTACTTTGTGACTATTTTGTGACTGCTACCCAGATCCTGGTAGGGCAAAGAATGTTATGTGTGTGTAAAAACCAGTATGACTGCTGTTTTGTTACATGTTAGTGAAAATATTATTCATGGTATAACAACTGGGAAGCATGGAATCCTACTTCAGTATATACTTGTTCTACTAATAGTTCTATAAGCAATTAATACAGATATAAATGAATATACTATATGAGAGAGCAGACAGCTCGAGGTGTCAAGCGGGGGGATCCTAGTTGAGTCATAGAGTGCAATCTATCAGCTGACTTGCCTTAGGTAACTGCACAACATCCTTTAACCAATCAAAACTCATATCCCAAGTTATGTGCTCTAATGAGCCACATGTGTGAAACGCATGACTCATAATCTGAGTCATGTGCAAGAGTCATTACATCATATGACATCACCATCGTGAGTCATGAAACTATCAACCAATCACAACATAACCATAACTCGCAAATGCATAGTCATATAAAAACCATGAGTCAAGTGACATTATAGTGTACAACTAACATAGCTTATGACTAATAAGTATTCGTCATGTGAAATCTGCCTTGCTTAGTCACTACTTGCGACTCCCAACAAGATTCATCAAGATAGGCTCAGTGGGGGAGAAGTCCACTGCTCCCCAAAGTTTACCTCGTGTACTAACCCACTACACCACAAAACAGGTGCTGAACATGCCAGTGGGAGTGATCAGTGAGGTATCCTGGCTAGCAATCATTGGTGTGGGG
>Ga0307510_10004841_pt1 | contig 15919 bp, 22 predicted proteins | sample 12_EM_MG_FD_207224 | JGI IMG/M metagenome (GOLD analysis project Ga0307510, IMG submission 207224) | Populus trichocarpa ectomycorrhiza microbial communities from riparian zone in the Pacific Northwest, United States - 12_EM | ecosystem: Host-associated > Plants > Roots > Unclassified | place...
TAGGCCATCTGGGGCTGCCGGTTCTGCGAGGGGCGGCGGGCGTAAGTAGGCGTAGGCGTAGTAGGCGCAGGCGCGTGTGTACGCCTCTCGCTGACGTGTCGTTTCGGTGCTTGAGTGTACGGCGTTTTGGATTGGGAGCGCGAACGACGCGAGGTTACGGGTGCGGGAAGCTTGCCAGCCTTCTTGGAATCGCGATTGAACCAGTCATAAGTGGTCACAGGGGATAGCCAGACATCTTTACGACCATTCGTGTGGTGCTTGAGGGCCAGGCCAAACAGGAAGAGCAGGAACCCCAAGACTGTGAACGAATACCACTTCAAGTCAACGGACACGGACCCCGGGTTAGTAAAATGAAAAGCACGCACTCAGGATAGCATTGAAAAGTGAAAATGCTTCTAGAACGTGGTACTGTGCTTGGTAGGTTTCTGTCGAAACTACGCATTCTTAATGTGAAGTCACGGAGTGGCGGCGCAAAGAAAAAGCTCACAGCCACCATCGATAGGCGTGAGGTCGCTTTCAGACACAAAACACTCCACGCTCGCCGTTTCGGAATCGGAAGACGCCAAAAACGCACCGAGGGCTATGCGATGGTAAGCAAAGTGACAGGAGAAAAAACCTAGGTGACGACGCACCGATCCAAAATGTGCCCATGAGACCCAAGCAACCGAGCTCGATTCGTGTCGATACAGGGTTCATGTTTCTTCGCATGCTAAATGCGGAACTGGACAAGTGGGTTAAACCTTCGTTTTTCGAGGCGCATGGAGATACGGAGCACGCACAGTACGAGAATGATGGCAAGGGTTGCCGAGGATACGAAAATTGCGAATGGTACAAAACGAGCTGCCAGAAAGGGTCAGTTGTCGGTCGTTGGGCTCAACCACGCAAGTAGGACGCACTGAGATCGGAGGGGCTGAGCACGCTCTGGAAGTGTGCCGCGATAGCTAAGCAGATAATACTCCATAGGAAAACGAGGGCTATCGTGGCAAAATAAACACGATCGACATTAGCCCCGCGGTAATCGAGAAATGAGAAAAAACGTACAATAAATAGAGGCGCGAAGGATGTTAAAAGACGAGAACATTGCGCTTGGTGCCCGCAGAAACGCAAATCGAGGTTGAGGACGAGAAGGGGTACGATGGGAATGAGAACGAGAATGAGAATGGGAAGGGTGTCTGTGGGCGGGACGAGATGAAGAGCGCATCTTGAAATAGGAAGAAGACAATGAGTCAGATCGAAAGGGGGCGTTGTTGTCGTGAGGCGGGTGTGTGGTCTAATCGTAGAATGTGCGAATGTGAGTGTGGATAGGACACACGAGGAATGTGGTCTGCAGATGGTCCCCACGCTTATATGGGGTGAAAACTGTGCACGCTTAACAACACGTGGACGTAAGGGGTGCTTTAGGGTCGCATTATCTGGGGTTAAGGCGGGCCCTTTGATGGGCAATGTTGCCCGTGCCCCGTGTGCACCGACGGCGGGTCTCGTCGTTTGCCTCGAGGCAAAGCCTGGGTCCCGGCGTGGTCCCGTGTCCTCCATTGGCAAATGGAAATGCAACGCCGTGCCATTGGCTATGGCCTATCGATGTATCTTATCTGCACATTAGGAAGGTCACAGATCTATCGGGCCACGTGGTTCCGAACCATGGATGTCATGCCGTCATTCTCGGTCTATGACTCTATGCTCTGTCCGCGGCGTACAGCCAACGCCGAACACCGACTGACAAACGCGTGAGAACACCGGTCGTTTACACAATTCGATAAATTAATGTGACGCGTAGACCCAACGCGCGAGCTTACGGTACATTCGAGCCAGTGCTGATAATGCGAATGACTACAGTGGCATGAGACAAAGTAGTACAGAGAGGTACAGTACAGAAAAATTATTCGCCACGACAATGGACGCCAATAATAAAGAATTTTGCATGCATGACTATCATATCCTGATCTGTCGAGGAGGCGAGAGATCAGGAACAGCTCGCTCACCGCCAGCGGAGCTGTGCAGAGATAACAACACGGCGACATTGTCGTCCGAGTCAAGAACGTTGTGCAGAGAGCTTTCCGCAATATGGCAAATCTGTGGACGGTTTTAGCGGTCACCCAGAGGATAGGTGGGCAATAGACGTACCCGGCTATAGCCGCCGGGTGCCAGCGAACTCCGTGCTCTTGCAATGATGTTATGGATGGCATCGTACGAGTAACGTCGCCTTTGAGGTACGGTATGAGTGCCACATCCCCACCAAGCATACAGGGCCACTTACAACACGTTTCGGAGCTCCTTCCTGGTGCGAGGGAAGAATAACAGGTCTGCACCAGTGAGATAGCGACTCAGGGCCTGGTAGGATGCGCAACCAGCGATGAGGGTCTCGTTGAGGGAAGGGTACTCCATGTCCCACGATACAGCGCTCTCACTGTGGAAAGAGATCAGTTGCTTGTTTGGATTGGGTATTAGAGTCAAGACGAACGTAACGAGAGAGTGGGCCTGAGCCTCGGGAGAGTGAGGGGCAAGGAAGCGGTCCATTGGACAAGGATAGGATAAAGACAAGGGTCGGGTAGAAGGAGGGTGGGCGGAGGGGTGTCACAGGTCTGCAAGTGTATTTATAAGAGTGCAGGGCTTATCGGTGATGTAGGGGCACAGCTTGGCACAGTGCTTTAATCTGAGACGCGTGTAAGACACGGCGGGGGGTTGCGAACAAGGGGACGAACGTGAACGCGAGAGACAACAAGTTGAGTCAGTTTTTATCAGTGAGGACCCCGGAATTCGCACGTTCGACCCGATCCACCTTGATGACGGATTACGAACGTCTCGGAACCCAGATGAGGCGCCAAAGCCAAGCCACCGGCCAAGCCGCTGTAATTGATTACGGAAATTTCCGTGGTAAGTGTCTTGTGATTCACTTGTCAGGGTTATCAGCCCATTGTATAACTGCGGTTTTCGGGGGTCGTGTCTGTCGAACGTGTGTGGCTCTGCCCCACAAGCCCTTAACCACACGTTAGGGTGACAATGTTAGGGCACACTGGGTAACCCGGTGCATACTTGAATGCTAGTGCCATCCAAGTCCGCCGCTTGGAACGCTTTAGCATGTTTTCATTGACAGTTCTCATCGCTTGGCTTCCTTGGCTGGCTCGGGTCCATTCTCGGCCCGTCCAAGAGCCTTTGTTAAGTATGTGTTAGCTCTTTGCCGCATTCCCAACTGATATTTACTTACTGGACTAGTCCAATCTTCACTAATTAACTTACATGGACGGTTTCTTCACATCACTGACGTGCATCCAGACCCCTACTATATGGTCGGTGCGTCACAGTCTTCTGCATGCCACCGGAAGAAGCCTCGAAAGGAGAAACCGCGCTCTGGATACTATGGGACTCCATTCAGGTTTGGCACGCGAGCTCCTCGTTGACTCCGCGCTAATCAAGTAGGCCTCAGTGATTGCGACTCGCCTTTGCGATTGGTAAACCTGACTCTCGACTTCTTGGACAAGAATTGGGCCTCCGAGATCGACTTTGTGGTCTGTACGTCCGAAAGTTATTTCTGGTCCAGACCACTTCGATAGTGTTTTATTCCTAGGGACTGGTGACAGCGCTCGGTAAGGGAATGTCTCTGCGAGTCTCAAGAGGCACTCTTATGGAAGATTGACTTTACAAGTCACGACAATGATCGGAAGATTCCCCGGACTGTGAAGGAGATTTATGACACCAACACCATGATTGCGACGGAGATGGAGAATATCTTTGTCAGGAAAGGTATTCCCGTTGTACCTAGCTTGGGTGAGTCCGAAAAGATTCATCCTGGAGAGCCTCTGACTCGATTAGGACTGCTTTGACTCCAGGCAATAACGATATATGGCGTATGTGATTTCACCTAAACCGATTCGTGTCGCTGCTTACAGTCGGGTCACGTTTAGCCCATGTAGTTTACCCTTTTCTACTGATCAACGCTGATATCTGATTCAATGATCCTACAGAACATTCTTCCTGCAGGCTAGCGCTAACGACGTCCGGCACCGTGACTTATCATACTGATCCGGTCCTTTCAGGTCCCAATGATATTATCGAACGCTTTTCCTCGTAAGGCTTAGTTATCACGTAAAAGTGACACCCCCTTATACCCCTTTCGCAAAGAATATGGAGCGCTTTCGTTCCCTTCTCATCCTATCAGGTGTTTCGACGTGGGGCATATTACTCTGTGGAAGTTATTCCAGGCGGGGTTGCAGTCATAAGTTTGAACACCTTATACTTTTATGACTCTAACAAAGGTCGGTACTGAGCACTGATCACGTAGGTTATCTGCTTAACCTAGAGCGAATAGCCGTGGGAGGATGCGAGTATCGTGAGCCCGATGACCCAGGGAACCTCCAGCTTGATTGGCTTGAAGTCCAGTTAAGAACATTTCGACAGCGGGGAATGCAGGTACCTTGCACGATAATTCCGTCTGGGCTCTGTGCTAAACAGTGTTTCGAAAGGTCTGGCTGACCGGTCACGTACCACCATCGCCAGGGAATTACTTCCCAGAATGTGTGAGTACCCCTGGCAACGTTGCGAAAGAGGTCCCTTCTAACTTTCCTTTTGCGATAAAGTATGTTCGTTATGTGGAGCTGTCCCTTCGGTTCCAGGACACGATTCTGGGGCACCTGTACGGGGTGAGTTAAGGTAACCAGTGAGGGGACGATCCCTGATGATTCCATCATTCTGCCTCATAGCACATGAATAAAGATCATGTATGTGTCATTGCCTCTCCCATGCCCCTGGTTGCTGATCTCGGGCACGCAGTTCTTTCTGTTAGAGGCTGATGACTTGGAATTCCCATCGGAATCCAATCTAATACCTGACAAAGTCGCGTCGGAGGCACGTGCTGGGTTATATGATACTCTCATCAATGACTTTGGCGACCTCCCAAAGAAAGAGAAGACAGACCATGACAACTACGGTGTGGTCAACATCTCCCCCTCGGTAGTTCCGAATCCGTACCTTCCATCGTTTCGCATTTATACCTACAACATCTCACATGCTGGAAACATAGCGGATATGAAGAAAGAGACGAAATCGGCTGAGCGGAAGCATGGACACCGACGTGGGAAGAGAAACAAAGCCGAACTATGTAAGAAGAAGCGATACAAGGATTCATGGAGGTGCAGATTAGATGAGCCCTGGCACTCTGACCCGAAGGCGCCGAGTCGGGTCAACACACTTTGGTCCCCACTGGGATATGGCCAGGTGCGCCGGCGTCTACACGGCGGAAGAACGACTGACGTGACAGAGTGTTGGTAGTACTATCTGCCAGAGGGTCGTCTCCTAGACAGGACCAAGAAACCGAAATTTAAATTGGAATATTTGACACACCGACTGGGGGCACTACATCCCGGGGATGGGGAGGAAACGGAGGATTTTCGATATCCGATACCACCGGAGCAGCTTCCCAAGTCTCTACGAGAGGGGAACGTAACCTCGTCCAAATTTGCGCCGTACGAGATGGATGACTTGACGATACCATCGTGGGTGGGACTGGCACGACGATTGGGAGATCCGTCGTGGAAGAAGCTGCGGAAGCGTTTCAAGCGATATATGTACATGGGAGCAGAAGAGGGTTCGTGATGGCGGAATTGGATAATGATGGATCAGTGACTGGGTGAGAAAAGGACCTCGTCTCGGAATGCGGTACGGGCGAGGGGTGATAAAGGGAGCCGGGTTGCCTTGACCACCAACAACACGATTGACTCCCTTTACTGTACTTTCTGTAGTGCCCTCGCCATCCTTGTCTCTCTTGTCCTCCCCATTTGGCCGGGAAATATATCCCTCTATACTAGGGGCTGTGCGGTCCCCTCCATCTTTTGACGTGTGTGCACACTTAACCTTTTTTTTTTTCGGGTTTTTTTCCCTCGCCTTTGTGTATCGCCCTCGTTTGCATCTCTCCCTCCCTCTCTTTCTCTTTTCTTCTTCCCATCTCAATCTCTCTTATCCTTCTTCACCCTGAACCCGTCTCCCGTTCATCGTCTTCCGGCTGGTCCGCATTTAGACCCCACGAGCGACTTCCACTGTCCTTTACTCGACCATACAATCCACAGCCACCGACCTTCCCGAATTCTCTCCCTCTTGCGTATTCCCCCCATTAATTTGCATGGCCACCGCCATCAATTTTCACCCCATGGCCTCGAATCTGCCTCTTGACTTTATGCCCATACACCACAACCATTCCCGTTCAAACTCGGTCTCATCCTCACCCAATTCTAGGCCCCAGTCTTCCCAGGGTGGGGTTTTGCGCACCATAGGACCGCTTTCTGCCGAGGACCTTTTTCGTGCTTCCTATCATCCTCGACCGAATCCTGACCCCCACGCACGCAACACCTCTCATACATCGTCCACCTACTCCCTCCATTCCACCGATCTCATTTCCCCCGCAGACTCGCCACCGAACCACAACCTCACGAATCCAGCCCTGAAGAACCACATTCGCGCTTCACATATCCGGGCCCGGGCTGCTGCCTCTCCCTATCCCCGGGATGCAGACAGTGTCCACTCGTCCTCCAGCGAGACAGAAGACCCTTCCATGTTCCTCACCGCAGGATCCCCCGCAGACTACCCCTCCATGTTTGCTGGTGGCCACATCGTTTCAAGCCAGGACGCTGTACATGCCACCGGCGCATTTGGGCGCATGACGTTGAGCCCTGATCATACCCTCGAGAAGCTCGCTGCCAACGTTCGCGCCGCCACAACTACAAGCGCATCAGACCGGGCAAAACAAATCTTCGTCCAAGCTTGGTGAGTTGCTTACTAACTAACCCCCGCGGTCCCCCAACTAGATCCCTTTTTTTTTGTTACAGGTTGACGGCCAACTACGCACCCTACCCTGATGGCAATGTTCCTCGTCAGGGATTATATTTTTCTTACCGGAGGGTTTGCGATCAGTATGGCATCCCTCACATCAACACTGCCACGCTGGGCAAGGCCATCAGGCTCTGCTTTCCCACGATCAAAACGCGGCGCTTGGGTGTGAGAGGCAATAGCAAATATCACTGTGCGATCATCAAATCGTTGATTTCGTGCCATGATACTCACTATGCTGTACAGACTGTGGCATTCGGCCGGCTACCTCTGCGGAAGCCGAATGGCTCCAAGATTACATCAGGAAATCCAATAATACCGCTGCGCAGCAGTCTGTTAATGCTGCTCGCCTTGCGAGCGAGCAAGCGGAGGCATCGCTGCGAGGAGAGGAGCGTTCCGACGAAGACGATGAGGAGGACTCGGAGGGTGCGAGCTCTGGTAATGCGTCGAAGCGAAACTCTCTGGTGCTGAACAATGGTAATGTCAAGAGCCCAATTCTGTACTCCGAGGACCTCGTCGAAAAGACGCCCACTGCTGCTACCATCCTTGCGCATGCACAAGCGGCCCCTAGGGCTGGTTCCTTTCCTCCTCAAGCCCCGATAAGGCGCCATGCGGGCCAAGACAATGCAGTACCAATGCAGTCTCACCCTGCATCGACTGTCGCATCCGGCTCTTATCCATCCTCTCAACAGTCTGGGTCTGTACGCCATATGCCCCACTTCCCGTCCATTGAGGAGGCTCTTGGTTCCACCTCTTCTGCGTCATCGCACAGTGTAGCTGCCCGCGAGTTGTGGGGATGGTTCATGGACCACTTGGATGCGTTGCTGGACAGCGTCCGCTTTTTCCGCTTCGACCAGTTTGAGATACAAATACGATCGTTTTGGACTAATCTGAATGGCAGTCACCGCGAGGTGGCACAAGCTCCGGCGATCGCTGGCCTGATGGCCAAGGGTGACGCTATTGTCTATGATGTGCGCCCCCATCACTGATATCGTGATTAATCATCTACTAACATGAATGGTTCAGGAAATCTTGGAACAATTACGCTCGCAATTGCTCTCATCAATCCCGTCGGCCTCTTTGGCAAGTCTACGTCAGCTGGCAGACAAGATGGAGAAAATTCTACTTGTGTCCCTTGAAGGCTACAGAAGTATTTTTGTGGAACCCAAAGTCGAGCTGGGTGCTCGGTTTGGCCATCTCGTCTGTGAGTTGTGTGTTACTACCGGACTTACCCTTGACCGCTGACCTTTGCCAGTGCGATTCCTCGACATCTACCAAATTACCCAGGCTTTGAATTCAGTCCTCACCAACCAAAAGCAGCTTGCAGAGATGCGCCGTTCTTGGGAGAAGATCGACTTTGAGTCTGTCAGGAATCAGTCTGCACTCGTCTGCAATTGCCGACACGAAGATCTCATTCAACTGCTGGAGGTCGAATTCCGCGGCTTGATGGATAGTCTCGCGAAAAGCGCGGAGCCTGTGCGGGATGTAATGGCGTGGGCGGACAAGTGCAGTGAGCGGCTCATGAGCTCTGGCTCAGGGACAGACGACCGAAACACAATGAGCTCGCGAAGCGTCCTAGTCCGCTGGGGATATGTGACAAGCCAGCTCATGAGGGATCTTGTGCGCTACCTTCTCCATCCTCAAATTTGTTTGCTGACTGCGCATTTCGTAGACGATTCGCAGTGACCCGACCTTTGGTGCATACCAAATTCTTAAATTATTCTTGGAGTGTGTACCCAGTTGGTTTCTGTCGAGAGTTGGAACTTACGCGCTTGCCTTTTACAGCGACTGGATCGCTTTGAATGTTTTGCGACATGTCGCCCTCTCGACGACATCTGTTGCTGCATCTGTCGAGCCTGTCATGCAGCAGCATTTCGTCACGCTCTCTCCGATGATCGGTCAAGACTCGTTTGGCAGCAATCAGCCAGGTCATCTTATGAATCACACGCCAACAACCTCGAGTATGCTCGCTGCACTGCAGCAAGAATCATACCCCTCCGGTCCACTCGATCCATCCTCGACAGGCTTCGCGCCTGACAACTATGGCCTACCTCCTTTCATGGACACTTCGGGGACGCAGGATGATTCCCTCGGGGGTGTACACGGGGGAGGATTGGCATTCCCTGACTACGTAACCAGCTCTGGGGGCGCTTTTGATGTCACATTCACACCACAGGACCTAGGTATCAGCGCTAGCGGCCCCTCGAGCGGAGAGCGGGGTCCAGAGGGGGAGGTCGTTAAAACAGAAGGCTGACTTGCCGTCTCCAGTCCCGCGCACGAGGGTGGAACAGTCTCTAAAGCCACGTTTTTGCCATGAATTCTTGTTGGGATTTCCTTATCATACCTGCCGTGCCCGTCGAGCCTAGCATTATCTGGGCCATAGTACTGCCGTTCGTATTTGCTGCTCTCATCTTTGTTTAGTATTTATATCCCCCATCGCCGTGCTCTGTATCCTCGAAATTTACCAGTTTATATCTCCTTTATCCGAGACGAGTATGGTCGTGGCCTTCTACGGCACACCGACGCGTGTCGTCGTCGGTATTGCCTCCATCGCTCCGACGGAATTCCTCATCGCCGCAGAGTACGTCACTTGACCCACCGATCTTGCGGACCACTGACCTTGATTGCGTCGTTCTGGGAACCAGGGTCAGGTCTAGGTCAGGCGTTGAGAATCGCTGCACCGCGTTCGATGAAGGCACTCCGACAAACGGCACGCCACTCAGATACCCCATCCATTTCGAGAAGTTTCCCGTGTTGGCCAACGAGTCGTCATTCAATTATGTTGCCCTACGCCCCCGCGTTTCCTTGCGTTTATCATCATTATCGGTTAGGACAGGTGTATGATATAATATAAGCCGTTGTTGTCCACGGATCACACCCACTGGACGTATGCTGATTCGAAAGTTCCACCTGGCGTACATGACTGACCCTGAGATTCTGTATGTCTGGGTATCCGTGGGTCCGGGTCCGGTGATGCGGGGTTGCACCGCACGAAGAGCCCAAATTTGGTTTGGCTCCATCCGGGATTGGCACCTCCCGTGCATTCTATCGTATCGTATCGTGTATCGCACAAGGAGGTGGCGCTGTACTCTCCGACTCGCCCACCATCCTCAGAAATGGAAATTCATCAAGAGCGCTTTTTGTACGGCATTTCGTCCGTTGCTATCAGCAACGCGAGCGCGAGCGTCCGACGACCCCCTTGTAACCTGCGACCGCCGACCGGATCAGGCCCACTCTGAACGTCCGCGTCTCGGGCGATTCAATTCAATACAGTACGGCGTTGTACTGAATAAACTCTGCCGCGGTGCCGCCTCTTGGCATACCTTAACTTGCATCTGTCCGAGTCCGATCCCACGCTACAGGCCCGCTTCTGATGGATTTGTTGAATTCGTGTGATGATCATATGCATACGTTCTCGCGTAGGCGGCTTGATCATCTTACCATCATTGACACTGGATTGACAGCCGTCGGGGGGGCGCATCTTTCGGGGATGGTCGGTGCTTAATGTGTTCAACCAACGGAAGTAATTATTTCGTGAACTGTAAGTGCAGCTCTAGCTCAGAGACTCGGCAGAACCAATGATACGAGAAGTTGCCTGCGACGTTTATTATGACAATAGAATACCTCAAAGATGGCAGATATCCGTGGACGAATCGATCCAAAGTCGCGATCAATTGCAGAATTAAGGCTGGTAGTCAACGTTTAACCCCCCACTCAACTCCACGTCGCCGCCTGCCCATAACTGGATAAGTAATGAAATGATATGATGTGCCCCGTCCCAAAGCAAACAATCCAAAAGTGACCACGTCACGACGCCGCCTCCGTCTCCTGCAACTCCTCGGCCTTCGCCGCCTCGACGTCCGACGATGGCTCGTAAGTAGCCTTGAGTGCGGTGGCAGACTCTGCGGCCTCCGCAGAATCCTTATCAGGCCCGTCGTCCTGCGATGCGGCGCCGTCTCCCTTGCCCTTCTTCGTAAGACGCTGGATCTCGGCTTCCGCCTTTGCGACGGCCTCGGCCGTCACGCGGACCTGGTTCGCCTCGAACCACGCCTTCTTCGTCTTCAGGTCCTCGACCACGCGAGGTACGTCAGCCTGGGAGGACGGCGGAGGGATGGACATCGAGAGGAGGGCGGAGAGCGTAGCAAAAGGGAGGTTGACGTTCGAAGAACTCGACGGCGCCTCGGCGGCGGCGGTACCGTTGGCCTTGGGGCCTTTCTTCCCTTTGCTCTTGCCCTTTCCACCGACGAAATAGGCCTCCTCTTCATCCCCCTTCTTCTTGCGCGCCACAAAGTTGTCGGGAGCGGCCGCCACCTGCCGGATTTCTCGAGCCGGTTCCGCGTACCCAGCCTTCTCACTCGACACGATCGCGGTCGTCGACTTGCCGGAGAAGAAATCGATTAACGTCTGACAGTCCTCGATTTGCAGCTGGAACGCAGGCTGAGATGCCTCTTCCCGCAATTGAAGTACACGGGCGTTCCGCTTCTCCTCCTCCTCGGCTTCCTTCTGCGCACGCCATCGTTCGGCTCGTCGAGCCCGGTCTTCGTTAAGCTTTTCGTAAAACCGGTCATTAGCTTCGCGGAACCGCGCAGTCGACTCGCGTCGCTCGGCGAAAAGCGCGTCGAGCTGTTGTTGCAGCGATGTTCGCTCCTCGAAGAGCTGCGAGCGATTCGCATAAAGTTCGTCTTCTTCCTTCTTAATCTCGTCCAACTCGGCCTTGATGGCGTCGTAGCGCTCAGAAATGGCCTTCGCCTCAGGATCATCAAGCTGCTTCTTGAGTTCTTCGACGGCTGCGCGGTCCGCGTCGATTGAGTCGGAATTGGCTTTGAAGCTCTCAACCGTCTTGCGCATGCGCTTGGTTTGGTTGATCTCTTGAAGCGCGCGCTTCTCGTCCGCGAGCTTCAGGGTACCAGAATCCACCTGCTTCTCAAGATTCCTAAACTACGCCTTTAGGTCATGTTTCAGAAAGAAGGGGAATGAAGAAAACGTGCCGAATGTGCGCGTCCACATCCTCGACCGTTCTGAACCGCACTTTGTCCCTGGAAGCCTGAAGATCCTTTACCTAAGACATGTCGTTGTGTGTTGGTGTGAGACGTAAGGCGCTTAGAGGGACGTGCCCACCTTCTTTTGAATCCCCTCCTGGAGGGCCTTCATTTGATCAAAAATTTTACTGCGAGATGACTTGTTGCCGGACTGCTGTGAGCGCAGGTCATCCAGCTGAGAACGAAGGGCATTTCGCTTCTCGTTTCCTGAGCCGTCTTTAGTGGCCAGAGATATTTTATCCTTCACAGCAGTCTAGGCATTGTTTTTGGAATGAGTGCTGTTAGAAAAGCATACATGCGAGACGCCACGTACCAACTTTTCTTGCAGCAAGTCAATCTCGGCCTTTATTCGCTGCTGCTCAGCGTCATATGCGGCCCTGTCCGGTTTGCCTGATAATGAGACTCCAGCCTTGACTGGCACGCTCGGTGCGGAAGCAGAGCTGTCCGTCCTCGCAATAGGTCCCTGGGACGTTTTGGTACCGTTGGCAGCAGGCTTGGTTTTTGGTGCGGACATGGCGGTGAAGCGTGAAGCGAAGAAGTGGACAGGTTAGGTCGTAAGAGGAAGAGTGTCGTGTTCGTATTCGGTAAGACGTGTCGAAATTTCGTGAGAATGGAATGATCGCAAGACGTCGCGCCGCATGAACCCGACCACGCACTGGCAAAGTCGACCAACTAACTAAAATACAACGCGTTGGTCTAGCTTGGCTACCTCCCCACAACATTCGTCGTAAAGCTCCTTATAGTCCTTATCTTCATCCCCCGCTTTACTCTTACTCCCCCGCTTCGAATCTGGGCATATCATCACGCAACTTGTCGGGCGTTTGGTAGAACTTGCGTGTCCCAATTCTTCTTTTGATGGTATGAAAATATACGGTATCTGTGCCTCCTCACTCAAGACGGGGAGATGTGAGATGATGTCAATTGGCGTGATGTCTGCAGCGAGAACCAATAGTCTGTTCATGCGCTTCAGTTAGCGACGCGCCGTCTCTTCGACGGATAAGAAATTTGGATTGACGCACCCTCGCTCCCCCTTGCGTATAGCCTTCGCAACTTCCTTCACTCCTCGCTTGACCTGACGGGCTTTCGAGGCTGTTGGGGGTTGTGAAACACTTGAATCGCAGACCATGGCAACAACTCACCCCTTTTGATTGTTTTCTGAAGCTTTTTAAGGAGTTTCTTTTGAGCGAGAGGATGCGCTATTGGTGAGAGATCCTCTACAGGGATCACAATCTCGCGTTCTTCCTTCTTCGGTGACTTCACCTTGGCCTTACATTATTGGGTGTTTATCCAGACAGCTATGATTGTTACTCACCTTCGTTTCTGTCATCTCAACGTCCTCTCCGACTGCTGGGGGAACATCTTCAGAAACGCGCTTTTTCTTTTTCTCTGACTTGTCTTTGGCCATGAGTCCAGAGTCAAAGTCTCTGAGAAGTCAGCGTCCGACGGTAATTCTTGCCATTCCCGGCCCGACGACTTCCTCAAACACGTGACCGTTTCAGACCTCATCTCATCGGTCTGATGTCACCCTTAGCAGTTAATTACCTACTGCCTACTGTAGTTCCACGAGAAACCTGTATGGGAGAGAAAGCGTGAACACCTGGGTGGGACCTACTTTGAAATGAGAAGAACGGGCTCTTGATTCTTCGCCAGTTTGGCATACCCGCTAGGACACTCATTTGGCATCCTCAGCGTTCCAGTTTACATGCCTATTTTCTGCCCCCGTCAACCTGAAAGTGACACACCCGCTGTATTCGATCTACCCAAGCTCTAACGTCTGGGTATATACTGTCATAGCACGGCGGACCTAGAAACCTGCCCAGTTAACTGAGTTTCTTGCCTCGTGTTATACACCATGGTTTAGGCTTGCCAGTATAAGCTTACACAGAGAACGAGGTGATGAAATTAATTCAACCCTAGGATCACTTGGCGCACTACAGAGTGGGTGGATTCGACCCGGACGCCGACATTAGTTGCCCTTCTCAACGGGACGTATAACATTGCAGACTGTAGTCATTGACGCGTTCATCGAGGTAAGTGCGTGGACTGCCGATGTGCAGGTAGAAGGGAGAGGCATGCCAGATACCGCGGCGCAGCAGCTTCTAGTCTCTGTTGATGACTGGAGTGCCGCATGGCCTGGAGTCGCCGTTTCAACAAAAGCACCCTTGTTTCTAGCCCGATTGCAGTCCCCTTCAACCTAGGCCCCCACTGGGGGCACAAACACCGTGTGGAACGCTGTTTCCACGCGGTTCCCAGCCGTGTGCACTCAAAATTGGCCTGGGTATCACGTTGCGTGTCGCCTATTGTGACGGTTACTAGTAGCTTCACGCCACAGCGGAAGGGCACTCGCTCGGAATTTCACTTCGGAGTGACGGAGCAACAGTGGATTACTTTCCATCCCCCCCCCCTCGAGACTGGACACGGGATGAAAAGTGATCCGCAAGTAGTGACACGAATTGAACGTACTTTATTGGCAGGTCGGCACGGCACGTACTTTCACCCAATCCGACACGGTCCCTACTCATCCGCTACTTCCCCGTCCGATGCCCCAACAGCTACTCCTCTCAGAAGTCTCAACCATACCCACGCTTGTCCCCGAGATTCAATATCGTACCACCAGTTAAGTGCGATCGTCAGGCCAGATTGTCGGACATGGTGCCACCAACCCGCTGGGAGATACAGCGTCTCTCCGGCCTTGACATCAATTATCATGGGGTGCGCCGCATCCGGAAGAGATCCGGCTCGTTCGGGGTGTGATATCGATGACCAACGCACTAGTGGTGTTGTGGGAGGTGAAGGTTTCAGAAGAAGCGGGGACTTCTCTGACTCCCGCTGATATGTGGCATGAGGATACAGGCGTTCTAGATGCAACGTTGCCACTGAGCATTTGCAAATTAGCGCAGCTCTCCGACTGTCAAACCTTTCACACACCACCCTTCGGTGGGCGGAAGAAGCAGAAACGTCTTGGACCCCCGTGCGACGTGGTATATGTTCTCGTACGGATCTGCTTGCGTCGTTACGAGGGATCCTCGGAGATGTTGCGAAAGGCGAACGGACCGCTGTGGATGCTAGTGACGCTTCTGCTGTCACCGATCCAAAGGTTTACTGCGTCCGGGCATCTGCCTAGAGCTTCACTGCACCACGGGATTTCGGCTGGGACGTCACCCCTTAGACTGACCAGTTCACAGTCGTCCTCTGTGTCTGCAGAGGTAAAATAACTGGACGAGAACAGATTACCATTTTGCGACTGGAGATAACGGATATCCTCCATATCGTTCCCCCCTGGGGGGAAGACATTAGCCAGTGTTCCAGGTCCCATTCGAAGGCCCTACCTGATGATCCTAGCTTTGAGAGAAGACTTCTCATAGTCATTTTTTGATAGTGTGGCTCAGCAAAGTACCGCTTCCCATCAGAATGTTGGGTGACTGCATCAGCATACCTGGTATAGATTGAACAGTGAGGACGATACTCTTTCAAGTGAGCGTAATGCCTAACCCATCCGGTGTAACTGCCACCGAAAGCGGGCGGTCCCCCATGGTATCTATGAGGTATTTGTTGGACCATCGTTGTAGGGTGGGAATGGTGTATCCTGTGATTCAAGGTCATCTCATAAACTCAACTACAGCCATCGGATTCACCCTTTATCAGAACAGGTCGAGAAATGTGGGCAAGTCGGGAAAATACAACAGGGGATGGTGGGGACTCGAGGATGTCGTAATGATCGCCATTTAATCCTGAGCTTAGACTTTAAGGATGTACTTCCCAACCACTGACATGGCTTTCGCGTACACCCACCATGATATTCCGCTGATATCCATTGCAAGGTGTCGGGCGAGATATTTGGCGAATCTTCTGAGTGGCTGTCCATGCAATCTGGGATGGATGTAGAGTGTTTGTGGAAGAAATGGCCTGCGCGTGACGGACAGAAACGCGTGGTGGTAAACTGTGACAAGACGCGACTTTCGCCAAACGCGTCCACTTGACGTTATACTGCATGCACATGCGCATGCAACTCGCATCTTTGTCCCCTCCGCCCATCTCAGTTTCTCAAGTGACGAAAGCTCAATGAG
>Ga0307510_10004842_pt1 | contig 15916 bp, 12 predicted proteins | sample 12_EM_MG_FD_207224 | JGI IMG/M metagenome (GOLD analysis project Ga0307510, IMG submission 207224) | Populus trichocarpa ectomycorrhiza microbial communities from riparian zone in the Pacific Northwest, United States - 12_EM | ecosystem: Host-associated > Plants > Roots > Unclassified | place...
GACGGGCTTCGGCCGGGGGTTTTCGATTCGCCATCCATGGCTCAGCGAAAACGGCCGGCCATCCATGGCCGTCCCCCTGCGGGCCTGATCCGTCCGAAGCCCTTCGCCTTCGCACGGAGCGCCATCACTGCGCCCCGCCGTCTCTCTCGTACGATGAGGTTCGTGAGGGGAGTGCGTCGATGGCGTCTACGTCTCGCATGGCCTTCCATGTTGCCGATCGCTACGTAGTTCGCAGCCGCAACATGTAACGGCAACCAGGTTGCCCCATCAGGTAACGTCGGACTGTCCGGAGCCGGGGGCCATGAGCCTCGTCGGCGACTTGTGGAACCGAGCGTTGCGGGCGGAACAGGCCCGTAGGGGGCCGACCTCGGTCGGCCGTTTTCGCGAAGGCCGCAGGCCGCCTCGAAAACCCCCGCGCGCATCGCGCGCGCGCCGGGGCGAAGCCATCAAACAAAGCCGCGCAGCGGCCTCCTTTCCCAAGCGCCGGTGCAACCGGAGCGACGAGGCTCATGGCCCCCGGCTCCCCGCGATCACGTCCGAGCGACGGGCCCTTCGGATCAGGCGCGCTTGCGAGTGGCCTTCTTCGCGGCGGACTTGCGTGGCGAGGCCTTCTTTGCAGTGGTGGTCTTCGCCGTCGCGGGTGCGTGTGCGGGGTCGATCAGCAGGGATTCGGCGGTGACGCCGCGCTTGCGGACTGCTTCGATGAACCAGTTGGGTTTTTTGCCGAAGCCTGTCCAGGTTTGTGTTGGGTTGGCAGGGTTGCGGTAGCGCGGTACGCCGGCGCCGGCGCGCTTGGATTTCTTCGTGCGCGTGCCGAGGGCCGGGAAAACTTCGGCGAGTTCTAGGCCTTCGGCCTTGATCATGCCTTCGATGGTCTTGCGCAACGCCTTGACCTGCTGGCTACGGGCGCCTTCCACGCGGGATTTAGCATCGGCGATGAGGGCGTGCAGTTCCTTCGGGGAGAGAGCGTCGAGCTTGAGGGCCATGCGGTTTTTATCCTTGCTTATGCCAGATGGAAGCCTAAGCATAAGCGATTACGCCTGTATAGAGCCTTTCACTTGCCTTCGGCGGCCTGGCGCATGGCCAGTGCCCTTGCTTCATCCTCGGCTGTGACGAGCTTTCGCTGCGCATCGAGCTTGGCGCCCAGGATCAGCAATACGTAGTTATCCGGATCGTATTCACGCAGCAGGGTGATTTCGCGCTGGGCCTCGTCCAGGTCCTTGTCCAGGATCGCGCGATCGATCTGATCGGACGCTTGCGGGAAGGATTCGCGCAGGGCCTCCTGCGCCGTGGCATTGGTCTTGTCCAGGTCAAGCACGCTCATGTAGTACTCGAAGGCGTTGTTGCCCTGGGGAGCGATCAGCCGATTTTCACGGATCGAGGTGCGGGCCAGGCCCAGCAGTATGGCGGTGGGGGATTCATCGGTGTTGGCGGCTTCGTTCCCGGGCGCCTGGGTGGTGGCCGCGCCGGACGTATCGATGGCGCCCGTAGCCTGGTGGCCACGCCAGGCCACGCCGCCAATCACGGCAGCCACGAAAAGTATGCCACCGGCAAGGAGCGCGCGTGGCAACGGGCGTTTGGAGGCGAGGATCATGGCACCTGCTTGCATGGCTTCTGCCGCGCGAATGCCGCGGGCAGGGGGAGTGCGCACGCTAGCGGTTGATTATTGCAATGGTGTTGCTGGCATCGAAAAGTCGTAGTGACCTGAGTCCACGGTGACACATCCACTGGGCCTGCAAGCGTTGCCGACATGGACCCCGGCCGCCTTGTCCAGCGTCGTTCCAGACTCGCTTGCTTCACGCAGGTTGTCCGTGGGCAACCGCACCAGCGCGGTGGCGCCGACCGGCACATTCACCTTCAGTTCCAACCGTGAACCACGGCGCTGCCACGACACTGCGGCATCGCCGTAAGGCGTCAGCACGCTGCCACGCGCGTGGTCGAGGAAGCTGGTGAACAGGGGCGCCACTTCGATGCGTCGCCAGCCCGGTTCCAGCGGACGCAACCCGGCTACGTCGCCGAACAGCCAGTCATCCGCGGTGCCGAGGAAATAATGTCCCCACGAACGCGACGCCGCCTTCCAGTGCTCCCAGAGGCTCGTCGCACCCTGTGCGCGCCAGAAACCCCAGCTGGGGAAGGTCACCTGGGTGGCCACGGCAAAGGCCTCGGCCTCGTGTCCGGTATGGCTTAGCACCGGCAGGATGATCTTGGTGGCCAGTGCGCCGGTATCCAGGTGGTTGCCACGCGTACGGACATCGTTGGCCAGGTTCGCGGCGATCAAGCCGCGATCGGCCTCCGGTGCAAGACCGAAGGCCAGGGCGAAGAGATTGTGGGCCTGGCGATAGCCCTGGTCGCCCTGGCCTCGGTAGACGTGGGCATGGGTGTCGTAGAACGCCTGGTTGAACGACTGGCGAACATGGTCGGCCATGCGGTGGAAGCCGGCGGCATCGCTGTCCTTGCCAAGCACGTGCTCGATGTCGGCCATGGTCATGGCCATCCGGTACAGATAGGCGGTGGCGGCGACGCGTTTGTCCTCGGGGGCGTTCTCGCCGTCCGGGTCGGTTTCCGGGCTGACCCAATCGCCGAGTTCCGTCGTGGCAATGCCGCCGGGCGAGCGCGCATACTCCAGCCTTACGTACGCGGCCATGCCTTGTTCGTGGTCGGCCAGTACACGGCGGTCGCCATCGTGCAGGTACAGCGACCACGGCACCATGATGTATGCCGCATGCCAGGGCGGCGCGCGTACGTCGCCCCAGCCAGGGTTGGGGGCAATCAGCAAAGGGGCGCCGTCGGCGTTGCGGGCGTCGCTGATGTCGTCGACCCACTTGGCCAGGAGGGTGCCTGCGTCGAGATTGCGCAGCATCATGTCCACGCCCACCATCGCATCGCCCGTCCAGCCGTTCTTCTCGTACATCGGGGTATCGGTGGGAATCCCCTCAAGGTTGTTCAGCACGGTGTCCACGGCCGCGCGGTGGATCCAGTTGAGCAGGTCATTGGCGCTGTCGAATGACGATGTCTCGGCAACGTTTGAATGCACCACCTGCGCGGTAATGGCATCGCGCGCCGGTGCACCGCCGGGCCAGCTGCTTACTTCGACGTAGCGGAATCCCTTGTACGAGAATTTCGCATGCCAGCTTTCTTGCCCTTTGCCCGACAGGGTGAAGCGATCGGTCTGGAAACCTTCCTTGAAGTAGTGGTGGCGATCCCGGACGTCCACGCTGCCATCGGGGAGCAGTTTCTCGCCGTAGCGCGCGACGATGGTGTCGCCAGCGCGGCCTTTCACCTCGAATGCCGCCCAGCCGGAGATCACGCGCGGGAAGCGGAATACATAGACGCCGGGCGTCGGCTGCGTCACTTCGTCGGCCGTGAGCGTGGCTGACACGGTGATCGGCGGCTGCGGCTGGGAAACCAGGTGTCCCAGCGGCGCGGAAACGAGCGATGCCGCACGCCATGCGGAATCGTCGAAGCCGGCGGTATCGAAGCCCGGTTGGGCGCGTCGCGCGTCGTAGGTTTCGCCACCGTAGAGATCATCGAGCAGGGTGGGGCCATCGATCAGCTTCCAGTCATCGCTGGTGACGATGTCCTGGTGGCGTCCGTTGGCGAAGTCGAGGGCAAGCCGGGCACGCACGCGCGGTTCGCCATGCCACGGCGCGCGTTCCCAATGCCAGACATCGGGATTGGTCAGGCCATAGAAGCCACGGCCCAGCTCCATGCCCAGCACATGTCCACCGGCGGTCTGCAGGGCGGCGGTGAGGTCGGTGGCCACGTACTGCACGCGCTTGTCGTAGTTGGTGAAGCCGGGTGACAGCACGGCAGGACCGACAGGTTTTCCGTCGAGCGTGACATCGGCATAGCCGCCGGCGGCAACGTACAGCGTAGCCCTCGCCACCGGACCTTCGATGGCGAATGGGCGGCGCAGCAACGGCGCTGCGCGCGTGCCTGCATCGCCCTTGCCGATCCAGCGTGCGCCCGCCCAGGCGGAGTCGTCCGCAAGGCCGGTGGCGAAGCTTGCCGTGCTTGCGACGTGCCCCGCGCTGGTGTCGACGTCAACCTTCCAGAAATAGCGCGTGCCCGATGCCAGGGCGGGGCCGGCGTAGGCGTGGCCGAACGGCTCGGGCGAGGCCACGCGGCCGCTGTCCCAGATGTCGGGCTTGCCGGCATCGAGCAAACCCGGCGACGTCGCAATGGTGATGCGCCAGCTGCGTTGTTTGGCGCCTCGCTGATCGCTTTGCACCTGCCAGCTGAAACGGGGATGCGCCACGTCGATCGCCAGCGGCGTGTCCTGGCTCTCCACGCGAAGGCGCGAAAGCGTGGCGGCGTCCTGGGAGCTTGCCTGGACGGACGACGCGCTTGCCACGCCCAGGACGATGGCAAGCGGTATCACTTTTGTCCGGTGCCGTGTCAAAGCTCGATGCAGTCGAACTCGGGGTTGGGTTTGACGTCCGCTTCGTAGTTCACGTCGGGGCGCGCGAAACCGAACAGGTGCAGGAAGCCGATCTTGTAGCCGCGGTAATCGGTGGTATCGAAGAGGTTTTCGGTAGTGACGCCATCCCATTGGGCCGTGCACTCGTGCTGCACGTCATCGCGCAATTCCCAGTCGTCCAGGCGCAGGCGGCCTTCGTCGTCTACTTCGGGTACCGTGCCGTCGGTGCGGTAGAGGCGATCGCGGAACAGGCGGTTGGCCTGCTCGATGGTGCCCTCGTGCAAGCCCTTTTCCTTCATGATCTTGAAGACCAGGGATACGTATAGCGGGATCACCGGGATCGCGGCGCTGGCCTGGGTCACCACCGATTTCATCACCGCGACCTGGGCCACCACGCCATGGTCGGAGAAGCGCCGGGTAAGCTGGTGCGCGGTGTCGTCCAGGTGCTGCTTGGCCTGGCCGATCGAGCCGTGCCAGTAGATCGGCCAGGTGATCTGGGTGCCGATGTAGCTATAGGCCACGGTGCGGGCGTTCTTCGCCAGCACGCCGGCGCTGGCCAGGGCATCCATCCACAGGGCCCAGTCTTCGCCGCCCATCACGGTGACGGTGTCCTTCACTTCCTGCTCGGTGGCCGGCTCCACCGCCACCTTGATGATCGCGTCCTTGTTGGTGTCGATCGAGGTGGCCTCGTAGGCCTCGCCGATGGGCTTGAGCGCCGAGCGCACCAGCTCGCCGGTATCGGGCAGCTTGCGCACGGGCGAAGCCAGGGAATAAACAACGAGGTCCACCTCGCCGCCCATCTCGGCCTTGATGATCTCGATGGCGCGGGCGCGGGCCTCGTTGGAGAACGCGTCGCCATTGATCGATTTGGCCCACAGGCCTGCCTCGTGGGCCAGGCGCTCGAAGGCGGCGGAGTTGTACCAGCCGGCGGTGCCGGTCTTGGTCTCGGTGGCGGGCTTTTCGAAGAAGACGCCGAGCGTGGCGGCGCCGAAGCCGAAGGCCGCGGTGATCCGCGAGGCCAGGCCATAGCCGGTGGAAGCGCCGATCACCAGCACGCGCTTGGGACCATCGGCGCGGACGCCCTGGATGCGGGTGGCTTCGATCTGGTCGATGACGTTTTTCTCGCAGCCAACCGGGTGGGCGGTGGTGCAGATGAAGCCACGGACTTTCGGGTTGATGACCACGCGCTTTGATCCTGTCTTTACGGAACGGGCATTTTAGCGGCAAGGCACCCGGGGCCGGGTACGCGGGCGTATGTTGGGCCTGCCGGGGGAAGGGGGTGGCCGCGTGAACCGCAAGACGGATTTTCCACGTCAATTCTGTTAATCATGCGCTGAGCATCCCTCCGGCGCCCCTTCGCTGCCATGACCCGACCGGCCCCCTTACCGTCCAACGAAAGCCGTCGCCTCGCGCGGCTGCATGAACTTGCCGTCCTGGATACCGGATCCGAGCCGCTGTTCGACGCGCTGGCCAGGGCTGCCGCCATGGTCGCCGGGACACCGATCGGCATGGTCACCCTGGTCGACGCCCACCGGCAGTGGTTCAAGGCCAACCATGGCCTTCCCGGTGTCAGCGAGACCCCGCGCGAAGTGGCCTTCTGCGCCCATACCATCCTTGAAGACGGCCTGCTGGAAATTCCCGACGCGCGGGCCGACGAACGCTTCGCCGGCAATCCCCTGGTCACCGGTTCCCCCGACATCCGTTTCTATGCCGGTGCGCCCATCAGCCTGCATGATGGGCTGCGCATGGGCGCGCTGTGCGTGATCGACCGCGAGCCGCGCCAGCTCGACGACCGCCAGCGCGCCATCCTCAACGAACTGGCCCACGCGGTTTCCGAGGCGCTGGACCAGCGCGCCCTGGTCATCGACCGCAACGCGGCGCTGCAGCGCGAAGCCGATGCCGGCGAACGGCTGGCCCAGATCATCGACGGTACCTCCGCGGGAATCTGGCGCTGGAACGTGCAAACCGGCGAATTGGAACTGGACGGCCGCTGGGTGGACATCATCGGTTACCCGCCGGTGGAGATGGCGCCATACACCACCATCAGCCTGCCCACGCTCAGCGGGCCGTCCGCCTGGCAGCGCCTGGTGGAGCGCGCCCGGCGCCTGGCCGCCTCCGGCAGCGACGACTTCGATGCCGAGCTGCAGCTGCGGCACAAGAACGGCCACGATGTATGGGCGCTGTTCCGCGGCCGCATGACCAGCCTCGGCCTCGGTGGCCAGCCGCACTGGATCCAGGGCACAGCGATCGACATCACCGCGCGCAAGACCGCCGAGACCCGCCTGCGCGCCAGCGAGGCCTTCCTCGACCGCACGGGCCGCATGGCGGCCGTCGGCGGTTGGGAAATGGACCTGGACACCTACAAGATCACCTGGTCGGACGCGACGTGCCGCATCCACGGCGTGCCCGAGGGTTATGCGCCTTCCATGCGCGAGGGCCTGGCGTTCTATGCGCCGGAGGCCCGCCCGCTGATCGAAGCGGCGTTTACCCGCGCCATATCCGACGGTACCAGCTGGGACCTGGAGCTCCCCTTCGTCACCGCCGACGGCCGGGACATCTGGGTACGCACCTTGGGCTCGGTCGAGCACGACGACGGCCGTGCCCGGAGGCTGGTGGGCGCCTTGCAGGACATCACCGTACGCAAACAGGCCGTTGAAGCCCTGGCCGAGAGCGAGCAGCGCTTCCGGCGGCTGTTCCAGAACAGCCTCGGCCTGATTTGCACCCACGACCTCGACGGCGTGATCCTGTCGGTCAACCTGGCTGCCGCACGCACGCTTGGCTACCGCGTGGCCGAGATGATGGGCCGGTCAATGCTCGATTTCATGCGCCCTGAATTACATGGAGCCTTTACCGCCTACCTGGAAAGGGTACGCGCCAATGGTGAAGACTCAGGCGTGCTCGAGCTCATGGCCAAGGACGATACCCGGCATACATGGCAGTACAACAACATGCTCGACACCACCGGTCCCGAGACCTACGTGTTGGGCCACGCCCAGGACATCACCGAGCGGCGCGACCTTGAACGGCGGTTGCGTGAATCGGCGATCCGCGATCCGCTCACCGGCTGCTTCAACCGGCGTTTCCTGGCCGAGATCGAGGCCGACCCCCGCCAGCGGATCGCATGGGGCTGCATTGCCATCGACCTGGACCGATTCAAGCAGGTCAACGATACCTATGGCCATCAGCGCGGCGACGAGGTGCTGGTGGCGATGGCGCAATTCCTCCGCGCCCATGTGCGGCCCGACGACGCCGTGGTGCGCCTGGGCGGGGACGAATTCCTGGTAATGCTGCGCGGCGCTGACGCCGACGCCACGCACGCGATCGCCACCCGCATGCTCGACGATCGCAGCCAGGCACCGATCGGGTTCACGGTGGGGCAGGGCCTGCGCCATGCGGAGAACACCCTGGAGGAGGCCATTGCCGAGGCTGATCGCAAGCTCTATGAAGTGCGCGCGCAGAGGCCAGCCTACAGTCGGCACGCCAGCTAACCCCCAGCCGGGTGCGCCCGGGCGGCGAACCGTCTAAACTCCCCGGAGAAACAGGGGGATATGCGCGTGACGTCATTTGGTGTGGTGCTCGCCGGCCCGAAAGCCGGCCAGGCGGATGTCGATTGGACGCCGGTTGCCCAGGCCATGGGCCTGGACCAGGCAGCCTTCGCGGCAAAGGTGCTTTCGGCGATGCCGGTGCTGGTGCGCCGACAGCTGGACGAAGCCCTTGCCACCGAAGTGGCCGCCAGGCTCGCGGCGATCGGTGCCATCGCCGAGGTCGTTCCCGACCGCGACCCCTTCGTGTATATCGAGCGCGAGGGCGCCTCGCTCGGCCCCGTGCCGCACGCCGCGCTGGAGCGATTCATCGCCGACGGCGAGCGTTACCGCCTGCGCAACACGCGTGTATGGCAGGTGTGGCATCACCCGGTAGTGTCCTTGCCATCGGACAAGCTTGAACCTGCGTCCCCCACCGACGCGAAAACCGACGATGTCGCCGTGGAACCCGACGTCCCGGTGGCTTTCGAACCGCCGCTACCGCCACCGCTACCCGTGGACGCCTCGGCATTTCCGCCGGCATGGACGCAGCCGATCGTCGAAGATCAAGCGATCGCTGCGCCGGTGGAAGCGAAGCCGCCACGCTCGTCGGTCGCCGCCATCGCCGGTTACCTGGGCGTATTTTCGATCATCCCTGGCGTGGGTTTGCTGGCGATGCTGGCGGGCTTGCTTGCCGTCCGTGACATCCGTCGCCATCCGCAGAAGCAGGGCATCGGCCGCGCGCGTTTTGCCATCGCGGTCGGCGCGGTCCTGTCCGTCGCATGGGCGGCGCTGTTCGTGCTGCGCGATGACATCCGCCTGCCGTCGACGTCGCAAGTCAACGAGGTCACCGCCGGCCAGCTGGTGGCCGACCGGCAGGCTCCTACGCTCCCGCGCCCGGCTGTTGCCTTGTTGACGGTAGCCACCGGTTCGCCGGCATCGCCTGCCCCTGCGCCTGCCGTGTCCACGCCTGCAACCGCGCCCTCGGCAGCGGTGTCGACGCCGGCGACGACCTCCAGCGCTCCTGCGCCTTCGTCGTCCGCCTCGGTAGCCGCCACTCCTGCACCGGTGTCTTCGGTGGCAGCGGCGGCGCCTGCGCACGTGGAGCCCGCCAGCGTCGCGGCCGAAGGCACCGGCCCTTCGTTCGACTGCAAGAAGTCGCTCACCATGACCGAGACGGTGATCTGCGCCAGCAAGGCGCTTTCCGCGCTCGATCGTGAGCAGGCAGCGGCTTTCAACAAGGCCCTGGCGCAAACCTCCGGCGACCGTGCCACCACCTTGCGTGAAGGCCAGGCCGGTTGGCAGCACGAGCGCAACGAACTGTGCGGCAGCGATACCGGGTGCATCGAGCGCTACATGCGAGCTCGCCTGGCGACGTTCGCGCCGCCAGTGCTGCCGAAGGGTGCCGCACCGCCTTCACCCTGAGGAAGCCTCAAGGCTAGAAAACGTGGCGGAATACCCAGAACAGGCACGCTGCAAGCGCGATCGACGCGGGCAGCGTGAGTACCCAGGCCATCAGCATGCTGCGCACGGTGGCCCATTGCAGGCCTGACCCCTGGGCGACCATGGCACCTGCCACGCCCGATGACAGCACGTGCGTAGTACTTACCGGCATGCCGAAGCTATCGGCCGTGGCGATGGTGACCGCCGCCACCACCTCGGCCGACGCGCCCTGCGCGTAGGTCAGGTGCTGCTTGCCGATGCGCTCGCCCACGGTGCGCACGATGCGGCGCCAGCCGACCATGGTGCCCAGGCCCAGCGCGAATGCCACGGCCACCTTGACCCAGGTCGGGATGAACTTGGTGCCGTTGTCCAATGACTTGTGATAGTTGTCCAGCACCGCCTGGTCGCTTGGGCTGAACGCCGGTTGCTTGGCCTTGGCCATCACCCGCAGCGCTTCGGAACTCAGGTACATGTTGTTGCGCACGTTGTTCACCGCGCTCTGGGGCACGTCGGCCAACGTGGTGCTGTGGCCCACCTGGCCGCTGATGGCGTCGGTGAGCTGGCCAAGCGCTGCGATGGTGGCCGGCTTCAACTCGTGCGAGTTGATGTAGCGCTCCAGCTCCGTGCGTGGATCGGGGACGGGAGCGACACCGGTACTGTTGCGGGCGAATACTTCACTGGCCGAATGCGCCACTGCGATGAATGTCTGCGTCTGGCTGGGCGTGGTCGCGCGATTGAGCGCGTAGGCCGTCGGCACCGTGCCGATCAGGATCAGCATGATCAGGCCCATGCCCTTCTGGCCATCATTGGAGCCATGGAAGAACGACACGCCCGTGCAGGTGAGGATCAGCAGGCTGCGCACCCAGAACGGAGGCGGTTGGTCGCCCTTGGGCTCCTGGTAAAGCTCAGGCACCTTCACCAGCGCACGCAGCAGCATCAGCAGTCCGTAGGCCAGGGCAAAACCCAAGAGTGGCGAGAACAGCAGGCTCTTGCCGACATTCCAGGCCTGGCTCCAGTCCACCGCGCTCGTGGCATCGCCTGAGCCCATCAGCTGGTTCATCACGCCCACGCCGATGATGGATCCGATCAGGGTGTGCGAACTGGACGAGGGCAGTCCGAGGTACCAAGTGCCGAGGTTCCAGATGATCGCCGCGATAAGCAGTGCGAACACCATCGCAAAGCCCGTGCCCGAGCCGACGTCCAGTACCAGGGCGATGGGCAAAAGCTGCAGCACCGTGAAGGCTACAGCGCCGGAGGAAACCATCACGCCGATGAAGTTCCAGCTGCCGGACCAGACCACCGCGAAGCTGGCCGGCAGTGCGCGCGTGTAGATCACCGTGGCCACGGCATTGGCCGTGTCGTGGAAGCCGTTGACGAATTCGAAGCCCAGTGCGATCAGCAAGGCGATGCCCAGCAGGACATAGGCAAGGGTGGGGCTGGAGGGCACCACTTCCAGGTCGTGGCCAAGATGGGATGCCACGTAGATCGCTGCTGCCAGTAGGAACCCGCCAAACAGGCCGAAGCCAAGATAACGCTGGATGGGTGAGCCTTTGACGCCTTCGCCGAGGACCGCGCTGTTCATGCCGTTGCTCCGGGGAATTCAACTTCGGTCCCACGAGCAATAGCAGCCGATTGTGACCAACCGGTGTCATGACGGGAGGATGCATCAACTGATTGATTTGCCTAGGTGTCATCAAAAATTCACTCAAGCAGTCAATATCCGGGTCGATATCCTGCCAACACCGTTCCTCGGCCTTATGCATGCCTCGCCTGGAAACCACGCCCCCGGGTTCAGACCCGACCTCGACCCTCGACCAGGCCCTGTCCTCCGCCTACTTGCGTGCAGCCTTCCAGCCGGTGATCCGGATCCAGACGGGTGAGATCGTCGCTTACGAGGGTTTGATCCGCAGCGACTTGCCTGGCGCGGCGCTGACGCCGATCGACCTCCTGGACCTGGCCCGTGCCCGCGGCAAGCTTGGCGAATTCGAATTGCGCGCGGCGCGCTGCATCGCCATCGAGTTCTCTCGGCAGGCATTGGGTGGACGCCTGCTGGTGAACCTTAGTGCGCACGCGGTGCTGCATGACGGCATGCGGCTGGACGACGTGATCGATGCTCTGACGGTGCCGGGGCTCGACTTCGGGCGCATCACCGTGGAGATCACCGAGCGCGACATCGTCGAGAACGCCGCCGCGCTCGCCCATGCCCTGGGCTACCTCCGGGCGCGTGGCGTGCGTATTGCCCTGGATGATTTCGGCAACGGCCATTCGAACTTCGAGATGTGGAACGAGGTGCAGCCGGAGATCGTGAAGATCGACCGCTACCTGATCAACGGTTTGTCCAGGAGCGCGGAGAAGCTGGCCATCGTGCGCGCCCTGTGCACGGTGGCCGAAACCCTCGGTGCGGAGCTCGTGGGCGAAGGCGTGGAAGAGGGCGACGACCTGTGCATGCTGCGCGAACTGGGTATCCCCTTTGCGCAGGGCTTCCTGATCGGGTACCCGGAAAGTCAACCCGCAGCGTCCGTGCCGGCGGCGGCGATGCAGGCGCTGGCCAGCGCCAGCGTGCCGGTGCCCCCGCGTCCGCGCGGCCCGGTGAGCGCCAGGCCACTCAATGCCGAGCACCTGTTGATCCAGGCACCGGCATTGGCGCCGACGCAGACCAACGAAGACCTCGTGCAGGTATTCAGCGCCGACGACCGGTTGCACGCGGTGGCGGTGGTGGAGGATGGCCAGCCTATCGGCATCGTCAACCGGCGCGCGTTTACCGAACGCATGGCACAGCCTTTCGCCCGCGAACTCTTCGGCCGGAAGAGTTGCACCAGCTTCATGAATGCCCATCCGCTCCTGTGCGACGCGGAGCAGTCGCTGCAGAGCATGGCCGACATCCTCCGTGGCGAGGACCAGCGTTACTTGAGCGATGGCTTCGTGATTACCTCGCAGGGCCGTTACCTGGGGCTTGGCACCGGTGAGTCGCTGGTGCGGCGCGTGACCGAGATCCGCGTGGAGGCGGCGCGCTACGCCAACCCGCTCACTTTCCTTCCCGGCAATATCCCTGTCACCGAGCATATTGCCCGGCTGCTGGAAGCCGGTCGCCCGTTCACCGCGACCTATTTCGACCTGGACCAGTTCAAGCCGTTCAACGACCAGTATGGATATTTTCGTGGCGACGAGATGATCTGCCTGCTGGCAAGCACGCTTACCGGGGATCTGCGCCACGACTGCGACTTCGTCGGGCACATCGGTGGCGACGATTTCGTGGTGTTGTTCCAGGGCGACGACTGGATCGACCGCTGCACACAGATGCGCCTTCGCTTCAACCAGATGGCACCGGCGCTGTTCGATGCCGCCGACCGCACGCGCGGCGGCATCGAGGGGGAGGACCGCCAGGGCAGCCGCCGGCTTATCCCCATCACCACCGTGGCCGTGGGCGCGGTGAGTTTCGTCGATGAATTCCCGCGCCACGCGGAGGCCGTGGCCAGCCTGGCCGCCGCCGCCAAGCGCATCGCCAAGCGTGGCAGCGGCTTCCACGCGGTGCGTTATGAAGCGGAGGTTCCGTCTGCGCAGCCGATCGTGTGAAGGTGGCCAACCGGCTGGGTTTATTTGACGAACGATATGGGGCTTGATGCGTATCGGGCAAACGTGGCGTCGCTGGTGAGCAGGGTGATGCCTTCAACCGTGGCCTGTGCGATGAGAAGCCGATCGATTGGATCCTTGTGGTGCTCATCGAGATTCACCACGTAAGCGGCATGAAGACTATTGATCGGCAACTCCATGTAGCCGTTGTCGGCAAGGCCACGGCGAAAGACATGGGGGTCGACCTGGAAATCCGCCCGTTTCAGGTTGTTCTTGATGGCAACTTCAAGAATGCTTGCTGCGCTGAAGTAGAGCTCCGCGGTGGCGCTTTCGACGACCTTGCGAACGTTTCGCGATGCGGTTCCCTGGGCTAGCCACAACAGCAGGTGGGTATCGAGCAGGTACTTCATTCGTCGACGCCGAACATCCTGGCAATCTCATCCCTGGCCATGTCGTTGAAAACCTCGGCCGAGGGAACCTTGATGGCTCCTGCAAGAAATCCGATCCGCTGTTGCGGGACATTCTCCACCGCATTGAGCGCGACGAGTTTGGCAACGGGTTTGCCCGCCCGGGCGATGATCACGGAATTGCCATGCTCGGCCTGCTCTACGAGCTTGGAGAGCTGGGTTTTCGCTTCGTGCATGTTGACGGTCGTGACCATGGGAGTTCCTTAGCTAACTAAGCTTAGTCTACCACATCCGTCACGGTCACGTTGTAGGCCGCCTTCCCACCGCCAGTAGGAATCAGGTTGTCGGTAGTGCCCGGGCAGCGGTCTTTGCGTCCGCCAGTTTCGGCGCGACCATCGGTATCGTCAGCATGGTGCTGCCCACCGCCATCAGCAGCAGTGCGGTGAAGGTTTCGCTGCTGATCAATTGGCGGTCCAGCAGCACGTTGACGAAGATGATCATGATCAGCGCCTTGGTCTGCAGCAGCCAGCCGACGATCCAGATGTCGCCGCGCGCCCAGCCCAGCATCTTGCCGGCGATGCCGACACCGGCGAGCTTGCCGGCCACCGACGCCACCAGAAGCAGGGCGGCGGCGATGAAAACCGGAGCGCCGCCTATCGACCAGTTCGTGCGCAGGCCCGTGGAGAGGAAGAACACAGGCATCACGGTAAGCAGTACATGGCGGCGAAGCAGGTCCATGTGTTCCTGGTTGAACCATTCAGCGTCGGTGACGGCGCCGGCAAGGAACGCACCCACCATGAAGTGCAATCCCGAGACATCCGCGCCGTAGGCGCACAGGGCGAGCCAGACCAGGCCGATGTACCAGCGATCGCTTTCCGGGATGCGGCGCATCAGCGCTCGATAGCCTATGGATACCGGCACCAGCAGGGCCAGGAAGATCGCCTGCTTCCCGACGCGGTCGAAGTCCAGCAGGATAAGCGCCAGCACCGCCCAGATCATCACGTCGTCGAGGCTGGCATAACGCAGCACGCGCTTGCCCAGCGGTTCGCGCAGCACGCCCATTTTCTCGAGAAAAAGGATAAGGATCGGCAACGCCGTCACCGCGCAGGCCATGCCTACCCCGAGCACGAACTGCGTGTTCGTGCTTTTCGGGCCGAGCCAGCCGTCGCGCCACGCCAACAGGCCGGCCGCCGCGGCGCAGCCGAACAGCAGGGGTACGCCCAGGGCCAATGCCGCCGTGGTACCGCATTCCTTGCGCTGTGCCCAGGCGGCCTTCAGATCCAGTTCGATACCGGCGATCCAGACGAATATCATCACGGCCCACCAGGCTACGCCGTTCAGTGCGGTCACCACGGCGGGGGTGAAGATGGTCTGGTAATAAGCAGGGTAGGCTGCGCCCAGGATGCCCGGGCCGAGCAGGATGCCGGTGAGGATCTGCACCACCACCAGCGGCGCGTAGTAGTCGGTGCGGCCGAGCCTCCAGATCAGGTAGGGCACGGCGAATATGATCACCATGGCGATCAGGAAAAGCTCGGCACTATTCATCTATGGTCCCCGGGATATTCCGGGGACCGAGACTAGCGCAGGTTCATGCGAAGCGGTGAATCCTCGTCACGTCCAGCTGTCGTCGCTGCCACCGCTGTCGAAACCGGAGTCGTCCCCGCCACCGCCGCCACCCCAGCCACTATCGTCGTTACCCATGTCGATGGGCTGGTCGCGGAGATCGTCGTAGGCCTGGCCGCGGCTGTCGCCGGCATCCGTACCGCCGCCGACGTTTCCGTTCCCGTTGCGCTCGCTTTCCTCGCGGCGTTCGTGGTTTTCGTACATGTTCACCGCGGCGGCGCCCAGGGCGCCGCCAGCCAGACCTCCCAGGAAGGAGCTACCCATGCCCGAACCCTGGTTCTGCGGCGGATACCCCTGGCCCGGAAATCCCGGTGGAACATTGGGATTGGGGCCCTGGCCATAGCCGTAGCCCGGCCCGCCGGGCGGCGGGGCTTGCCGGCGACGCATCACCATCACGATGCCGCCGATCACCACCAGGCCCAATACCCATGGCCAGATGCTCGCATGCGGCTTCTCCACTTGGAACGGGACGGGGGCCGCGGCTGCACCTGCTGCCTCACGACGCGCTGGCGCCACGCGCGTCGGAGCTGGCGCGGTAGCCTGGCGCAGTTCCGACTGGAAGCGCTGGAACTTGGCCGGATCGGTGAAGCCGATCTTCGGATCCAGTGCCAGCGCCTTGTCCGCTTCGGTGCGCGCATCGCCGATATTGCCCTGGTGGGCCAACACCTGTGCCAGCACATAGTGCGCCTTGGCGCTTTGCGGATGCTCGGCGATGGCCTGGCGCAATTCCTGTTCGGCCAGAGGGTAATTGCCCTGGGCGATGGCAGCCTGCACCGCCTTGGGCGAATCGTCGGCGAAGGCCGGACCGATGGCCGCAAATGCCAGGCAGAACGCGAACAAGAGCTTCTTCATCTTTCGTGCCTCACTTTTAACGTGTCGCCGTGGGCGGATTCTATCCGTCCATGATGGGGTGCCGACGTGATGGTGCAAGG
>Ga0307510_10004843_pt1 | contig 15912 bp, 12 predicted proteins | sample 12_EM_MG_FD_207224 | JGI IMG/M metagenome (GOLD analysis project Ga0307510, IMG submission 207224) | Populus trichocarpa ectomycorrhiza microbial communities from riparian zone in the Pacific Northwest, United States - 12_EM | ecosystem: Host-associated > Plants > Roots > Unclassified | place...
GGCCGCCGGTCAGCCGGCGCGCCCACGCGGAGAGCCCGCCGCGTTTGCGCAGGCCCTGCGGTACGTCGGTGCCGCGGAGGGGGGTTCCCTTGCGGTGGCCGCTTCCCGGGCCGTCGGTTCCCGCGAGGGGCTCGGCGGCGGAGCCACGGCCGCCTCCCGCACCCGGGCCTGCCCCAGGGCCCGCATCCGCGCCGTCGTCGAAGCCACCGCCCTCACCGAGCGCCCCGAACCGGCCCCCGTGCGTCGCTCCGGCGTCCGGGTAAGCCTCGCCGGAGGAGACACCCGGGACGGCGCCGGGGGAGCCGCCGCGCATGCCCGTGCCGGTCCGGCCCCGGGGCGCCTCCTCGCTGCCACCGGCCCCCGCCCCGAAGCCGCCGGCCTCGGGGCCCGCGGCGGATCCCTGGCGAGGGACGGTCCGCGGCTGGTCGTAGCGCCGCGCGCCCTGCGTCTCGATCAGGGGGGCTGCCCCCTGACCTGGGACAACGGGAGGTTCCCCCGATCGGTGTTCCTGCCTGCCCGGGGTGCCCGCCGAGGCCCCCCAGCCCGCCGAGCCGTACGCGTGATGGGTCCCACCGGCAGGACCGGCGGAGCTTGAGCCGACGTCGGTCGTGGAGGGCCGGTCCCGTCCGTCCTCGGCCGTGCCGCCGGTCGGCACGCGCACATGGCCCTCGCCGTCCGGAGCAGTCCGCACCCGGGCCCCCGGTCCGCCGGCCGGAGTCAGCCGCAGTGCCGACTCGCCGAGCCGCAGCAGCGCGCCCGGGGCGAAGCGCACCGGGCGGGTGCTCACCCGCGTGCCGTCCAGCGTGCTGCCGTTGGTGGACGTGAGGTCGGCGACCGAGACGTGGCCGTCGGTGGCGACCGTGACCGCGCAGTGCAGCCGGGAGACGTCCGGGTCGTCGAGCGGGACGTCGGCGTCGGCGGAGCGGCCGATACGGATCTGGCCGCCGTGCAGCAGGTGGACCCCGCCCGCGTCAGGGCCGGCGATCACATGGAGCTGGGTCGGGGCGTCGTCCAGCTCGGGGTGGGCCTCCGGTTCGCCGGGGGTGCCCAGGAACAGCACGGCGCCGTCTATCAGCGGGGGCTCGCCCAGGGTGCAGCGCTGGGCGTCGAGCCGCTCCGCGGCGGCGTACAGCACGGTCGGGCCTGAGCCGCGCTCGTCGCCCGCGCGCGCGGCGCCCCCGTCCGCGGAGACCGCCGAGGCGAGCGCCGAGGCCACCGCGGCGAGGGCGGTGCCGGCGGGCGCCGTGACCAGCACGTCGCAGCTCGTGACGCGGCGCCGCGCCCGATCGGGCGGGCCCAGCGGGTCTACGACGGTCAGCCGGATCTGCATCGCCGTCAGCGGTCCCTTCCGCGGGCACCCGCGGGCAACGGGGACGAAGCCGTTTCGCGGTCCCCCACCGCGGACTTCCCCCATCGCCACGAGCGCGTCGGCCAGTACAGGAGGCATCCTCGCACCTGCCACTGACAACACGCCCGCCCCCCAACAGCAAATGATCTTGATTGGTCGGCTCTGCCCGTAAAAGTGCCTGACGGGTAGCCCGGACTTGACCACTTGAGATCGGTCACGTCCAGTTCCGGCAACCAGCCGACCGAGCCGAGCGTCTTTCCTTCGAACAAGTAAGGCGAGCGGTACGTAAGAGGCGCAGAAAGACGACAACCTGCCGTCGGGCATGGCGGCACTACAGTAGGTCGGAGCACAGGCAAGCAGCTCGGACACAGGCAAGCAGCAGGGAGCACATGACGTGCGGCCGGTAGGCAGCAAGTACTTCCTTGAGGAGCCGCTGGGACGCGGTGCCACGGGGACCGTCTGGCGGGCCCGCCAGCGCGAGGCGGCCGGCGATGAAGCCGCCGTGCAGGGCCGGCCGGGGGAGACCGTCGCGATCAAGGTCCTCAAAGAGGAACTCGCGAACGACCCCGACATCGTGATGCGGTTCCTGCGGGAGCGCAACGTCCTGCTGCGCCTGACCCACCCGAACATCGTGCGGGTGCGCGACCTGGTGGTCGAGGGCGATCTGCTCGCCCTGGTCATGGACCTCGTCGACGGCCCCGACCTGCACCGGTACCTGCGCGAGAACGGCATCTTCAGTCCCGTCGGCGCCGCGCTGCTGACGGCCCAGATCGCCGACGCGCTCGCCGCCAGCCACGCCGACGGCGTCGTCCACCGAGACCTGAAACCGGCCAACGTCCTGCTTCGGCAGTACGGCGACCAGATGCACCCGATGCTGACCGACTTCGGCATCGCGCGCCTCGCCGACTCGCCCGGCCTCACCCGCACCCACGAGTTCGTCGGCACGCCCGCCTACGTCGCGCCGGAGTCCGCCGAGGGCCGCCCGCAGACCTCCGCCGTCGACGTCTACGGCGCCGGCATCCTCCTGTACGAGCTGATCACCGGCCGTCCGCCGTTCTCCGGCGACTCGTCCCTGGAGGTCCTGCATCAGCACCTGAGCGCCGAACCGCGCCGCCCGTCCACGGTCCCCGACCCGTTGTGGACGGTCATCGAGCGCTGTCTGCGCAAGAACCCGGGGGAACGGCCCAGCGCCGAGAACCTCGCCCGCGGCCTGCGCGCCGTCGCCGAGGGCGTGGGCGTGCACGCGAACTCGGCGCAGATCGCCGCCGCGGAGGGGGTCGGCGCGCTGCTGGCGCCCGACCCGGCCCCGGCGGCCGTCCCGGGGGTGCCCGGCGCCGCCGACCCGACGCAGACGCTGCCGCACGGCGCGGGCGCGGGCGCGGGCGCGTACGACCCGAACGCCGCGACCAGCGTGATGCCGCACACCTCCGGCCCCGGCAACCCGGGTGGCGCCGCCGACCCCACCGCCGTACTCCCGAACCGGGGCGCGGCCGACCCGACAGCCGTGATGCCGTCCATGCCGCCCGGACAGCCGGGACAGCCGGGACAGCAGCCCGGGCAGGCGGGCGGACCCGAGGATCCGCACCCCTGGCAGAACCAGCTGCGCGCCGCCCGCGACCGCAACGAACAGACGCAGGTCTCGTACCTCGACCCGAACGAGGACCCGCTGCGCCGCCGCCCCCAGCGGCAGGTCGCCCGCCCGCAGCAGCGGCCCCAGCAGCAACAGCCCCAGCAGCGCCCGCAGCAGGCCGGCTACGGGCAGCCGCAGCAGCAACAGCCCCAGCAGCCCCAGCAGTACGCCCCGCAGCGGCAGCCCCGGCAGCAGCCGCAGCCCCAGCGCTACGCGCCGCCGCCCGAGCGGCAGGAACCGCGGCGAGCCCCGCGCGAGCCCAGGCAGCGCGGCGCCAACCCGATGAAGATCCCCGGACTGGGCTGCCTGAAGGGCTGTCTGTTCACGATCCTCATCCTGTTCGTCGCCAGCTGGCTGGTCTGGGAGTTCAGCCCGCTCCAGGACTGGATCGGGACGGGCAAGGGCTACTGGGAGCAGCTCAGCGACTGGTTCGACACGGTGTCCGGATTCATCGGGGATCTGGGCGGGGGCTCCACCAAGTAGGACCCCCCAAGGGGCGAGCTTGGGGATTTGTCGACACCTGGCGGGTGATTTCCGCCTCCGCGGTGAAGGTTGGCTCTTCCGGCGCGTAGTTTTATCGGCAACACGCGTCTGTAGGAGCAGCCTTGGCACGGAAGATCGGGAGCCGGTACTCCGCCCATCAGATCCTGGGGCGGGGCAGCGCCGGCACGGTGTGGCTGGGTGAGGGACCCGACGGGCCCGTCGCCATCAAGCTGCTGCGCGAGGACCTCGCGTCCGACCAGGAGCTCGTCGGACGCTTCGTCCAGGAGCGCACGGCACTGCTCGGCCTGGAGCACCCGAACGTGGTTTCCGTACGGGACATGGTGGTCGACGGCAACGACCTCGCGCTGGTCATGGACCTGGTCCGGGGCACGGACCTGCGCACCCGGCTCGACCGGGACAAGCGGCTCGCGCCCGAGGCGGCGGTCGCCATCGTCGCGGACGTGGCCGACGGCCTGGCGGCGGCACACGCGGCCGGGGTGGTGCACCGCGACGTCAAGCCGGAGAACGTGCTGCTGGACATGCGGGGCCCGCTCGGCCCGGGCGGCTCCCATCCGGCGCTGCTGACCGACTTCGGCGTGGCCAAGCTGATCGACTCACCGCGCCGGACCCGCGCCACGAAGATCATCGGCACCCCGGACTATCTGGCGCCGGAGATCGTCGAGGGCCTGCCGCCACGGGCCTCGGTGGACATCTACGCCCTCGCGACCGTCCTGTACGAGCTGCTGGCGGGCTTCACCCCGTTCGGCGGGGGACACCCGGGCGCGGTGCTGCGCCGGCACGTCACGGAGACGGTCGTCCCGCTCCCCGGCATCCCGGACGAGCTCTGGCAGCTGCTCGTGCAGTGCCTGGCCAAGGGACCGGCCTCACGGCTGCGGGCCTCGGAGCTCGGGGCCCGGCTGCGGGAGCTGCTGCCGATGCTGGCCGGGATGCCGCCGCTGGACGTGGACGAGCCGGACACGGAGGCGGAGGAGGACGAGCGGGTGGATCCGCCGCAGGAGCCCGAGTCCTCCTCGCGGGTACGGCGCGGGGCGGTGCCGCTGGTGCCGGGCGCGAAGCCGGCGGACTCCAACCGGGACACGCATACGTCGATGAGGGTGCCGGCGCCCGACGAACTGGCCGGGGGCGCGCGAGGGACAGCCCGGGCACCGCGTGCCGCGGGTGCGCCGCGACCGGGCTCCGCACGGCACCGGGCGGCCACGCGGCGACGGCGTGTGGTGCTGGGCGTCGCCACGCTGGTCCTGGTCGCGGCCGGCGTTGGCACATGGGCGGCGACCTCGGGCGACGACGCGGGGGCGACCCCCAAGGACACGAACAACTCGGCCCCGGCGTCCCCTTGACCGCCAGGGGCTTCGCTCCCTCGGCCCCGCCAGGGGGCGTGGCCCGGACGCCGCCCTGGCCTACGGGTGGGCACCGGGCTTCCTCGCTTGGCGGAGCCGTTACGCTGGAGGCGTGGCAGTCGTCGATGTATCCGAAGAGCTCAAGTCCCTCTCCTCGACCATGGAGTCGATCGAGGCCGTTCTGGACCTCGAGAAGCTGAGGGCAGACATCGCCGTGCTCGAGGAGCAGGCGGCCGCGCCGTCCCTGTGGGACAACCCGGACGAGGCGCAGAAGATCACCAGCAAGCTCTCCCACCTCCAGGCCGAGGTCAGGAAGGCGGAGACGCTGCGCGGACGGATCGACGATCTCTCTGTGCTGTTCGAGATGGCGGAGGAGGAGGACGACCCGGACACCCGCGCCGAGGCCGAGTCCGAGCTCACCGCCGTCAAGAAGGCGCTGGACGAGATGGAAGTGCGGACGCTGCTGTCCGGCGAGTACGACTCCCGCGAGGCGCTCGTCAACATCCGCGCCGAGGCCGGCGGCGTCGACGCCGCCGACTTCGCCGAGAAGCTCCAGCGGATGTACCTGCGCTGGGCGGAACAGCACGGCTACAAGACCGAGATCTACGAGACGTCGTACGCGGAAGAGGCCGGCATCAAGTCGACCACCTTCGCCGTGCAGATCCCGTACGCGTACGGGACGCTCTCCGTGGAGCAGGGCACGCACCGGCTGGTGCGCATCTCGCCGTTCGACAACCAGGGGCGTCGGCAGACCTCCTTCGCGGGCGTCGAGATCCTGCCGGTGGTCGAGCAGACCGACCACATCGAGATCGACGAGTCCGAGCTGCGGGTGGACGTGTACCGCTCGTCCGGACCCGGCGGCCAGGGCGTGAACACCACCGACTCCGCGGTGCGCCTCACTCACCTCCCCACCGGCATCGTCGTCTCCTGCCAGAACGAGCGGTCGCAGATCCAGAACAAGGCGAGCGCGATGAACGTCCTCCAGGCCAAGCTCCTCGATCGGCGCCGCCAGGAGGAGCAGGCCAAGATGGACGCGCTCAAGGGCGACGGAGGCAACTCCTGGGGCAACCAGATGCGTTCGTACGTCCTGCACCCCTACCAGATGGTCAAGGACCTGCGCACCGAGTTCGAAGTCGGCAACCCGGAGGCCGTGTTCAACGGTGAGATCGACGGGTTCCTGGAGGCCGGGATTCGCTGGCGCAAGCAGCAGGAGAAGTAGCACCGGACACGCACAGCGCTTTGTCGACAAGGCAACTGCCGCCCACCTGGGGGCAGTTGCCTTTCGTCTGCCCGGTTGCGCTCCCGATGTCCGGGTTCTACATCACACTCACACGCTTCAATCTCCGGCATAGGTCCCTTAGTTGGACATTGCGCGCGCAACGGCCTTGACGTTGCTTTGAAAAGTGGGAATGGTGAGGCTCGGCATGCGTATCTCTGGGGCGCATGTGAACCGGGGGGCCTGAGTTGCAGCTACCTCCTCCGTCGATCACGGCCCCGAGCGCCGCCTCACTGACGATGAGCTACTGGGGGTAGCAACCACATGACGAAGAAGACGCGGATCCGGATCGCGCGCATAGCCGCCGGTGCCGTGATCGCGGCCGGTGCCTCGCTGACCGCCGCGGGTGCGGCGTCCGCCCTGGAAATCGGCGTAAGCGTGGGCGAGAGCGGTGTCGGCGTGAACGTCGACACCGGCCTCGGCGACGCGCCGACCGACCCGGTGACCGAGCTCCCGACGGACCCCTCGACCGAGCTCCCCACGGATCCCTCGACCGAGCTCCCGACGGACCCGGCCACCACGCCGCCGGTCACCGAAGACCCGACCGAGCCCACGGAGGAGCCCACCGAGCCCACCGAGGACCCGACCGCCCCGGGCAACGGGAACGGCAATGGGAACGGCAACGGCAATGGCAACGGAAACGGTGCCGGCGGCGGTAACAACAACGACCCCGACGGCGGTTCCGGCGCCTCCGCGCAGGATGAGGGCTCCTCGGCCCTCACCGACACCGGCTCGGACGCCACCCCGGCCGCCGACACGTCGGCCCAGGGCAGCGGCGGACAGCTCGCCGAGACCGGTGCCGCGCAGACCGGTTTCCTGGTCATCGGTGCCGCCACAATGATCGCCGGTGGTATCGGCTTCCGCATCCTGCCGCGCCTCATGGCCGGCCGGGGCGGCGCGGTCGCCTGACACCAGGCGGTCGACTGATCACGGACCGTACGCGCGCCGTACGGTGAAGGGCCCGGAGCGGGGGACGCTCCGGGCCCTTCGTGTGTCCGTCGTTGTCTTGGTGGTCCGTCTTCCGGGCGTCTTCGGGCGGCGCGGCCGCAGAGCGCGTCCTGCGCGTCCTACGCGGTCTGGTGCGCCAGCAGCGCGACCGCCGCGATCAGGACCGCCAGCAGCGCGATCAGTGCCATGGGGTTCAGGCCCGCGAAAAGGTTGTCCTGCTGAAGCCGCTCGCGGTTCGCACGGCACACCGGGCACCGACCCTCGCTCACAGGCGCCGCGCAGTTAGCGCACACCAGCCGGTCATACGTCATGCGCTCGCCCTCCTTGCACCGGTTCCATGTACACAACGCCTACGGGAACGAGAACGTTCCCCCCTCCACTGTGCCAGGTTCCCGGGGATTCAGCGCGGGGGTCCATGGAGCCGGGGGGTGCACAAAAGTCACATCTCTTACGTAACCCTGACCGGTGACTGCGGTCCGCTACCCGCTTCGCGTAGGGTCACGCTCATCTACCCCCGGCGACCCGTGGTGCATCCGTGATCCGATTCGACAACGTCTCCAAGGTCTACCCCAAGCAGACCCGCCCCGCACTCAGGGATGTCTCCCTGGAAGTGGAGAAGGGCGAGTTCGTGTTCCTCGTGGGGTCCTCCGGCTCCGGAAAGTCCACCTTCCTACGGTTGGTCCTCCGCGAGGAGCGCACCAGCCACGGCCAGGTGCACGTCCTGGGCAAGGATCTCGCGCGCCTCTCCAACTGGAAGGTGCCGCAGATGCGCCGCCAGCTGGGGACCGTGTTCCAGGACTTCCGGCTGCTGCCGAACAAGACGGTGGCGGAGAACGTGGCCTTCGCGCAGGAGGTCATCGGCAAGTCGAAGGGCGAGATCCGCAAGTCCGTGCCGCAGGTGCTCGACCTCGTCGGGCTCGGCGGCAAGGAGGACCGGATGCCCGGTGAGCTGTCCGGTGGTGAGCAGCAGCGCGTCGCCATCGCGCGCGCGTTCGTCAACCGCCCCAAGCTGCTGATCGCGGACGAGCCCACCGGCAACCTCGACCCGCAGACCTCCGTCGGCATCATGAAGCTGCTCGACCGGATCAACCGGACGGGCACGACCGTGCTGATGGCCACGCACGACCAGAACATCGTGGACCAGATGCGCAAGCGCGTCATCGAGCTGGAGAAGGGCCGTCTCGTCCGCGACCAGGCACGCGGCGTCTACGGCTACCAGCACTGACCGCCCGCCCCGCAGACGTTCACGGAAAGGCCTGAAGAAGCCGCCATGCGCGCCCAGTTCGTTCTGTCGGAGATCGGTGTCGGTCTCCGCCGCAATCTGACGATGACCTTCGCGGTCATCGTCTCCGTCGCCCTGTCACTCGCCCTGTTCGGCGGGTCGCTCCTGATGAGCGACCAGGTCAGCACCATGAAGGGCTACTGGTACGACAAGGTCAACGTCTCGGTCTTCCTCTGCAACAAGAGCGACGCCGAGTCGGACCCCAACTGCGCCAAGGGCGCGGTCACCGACGAGCAGAAGGGCCAGATCAAGTCCGACCTCGGCAAGATGTCGGTCGTCGAGGCAGTGACGTACGAGTCGCAGGACGCGGCGTACAAGCACTACAAGGAGCAGTTCGGCGACTCCCCGCTGGCCAGCTCCCTCACGCCGGACCAGATGCAGGAGTCGTACCGCATCAAGCTGAAGGACCCGGAGAAGTACCAGGTCATCGCGACCGCCTTCGACGGGCGGGACGGCGTGCAGTCGGTGCAGGACCAGAAGGGGATCCTCGACAACCTCTTCGGGCTGCTGAACGGCATGAACTGGGCGGCGCGGGCGGTGATGGCGCTGATGCTCGTCGTCGCGCTGATGCTGATCGTCAACACCGTGCGCGTCTCGGCGTTCAGTCGGCGGCGTGAGACCGGGATCATGCGCCTGGTCGGCGCCTCGGGCTTCTACATCCAGGCGCCGTTCATCATGGAGGCCGCCGTCGCCGGGCTCATCGGTGGCACGGTCGCGTGCGGGTTCCTGGTGATCGCCAGATACTTCCTCATCGACCACGGCCTCGCCCTGTCCGAGAAGCTGAATCTGATCAACTTCATCGGCTGGGACGCCGTTTTGACGAAGTTGCCGCTCATCCTGGCGACGAGCCTGCTGATGCCCGCGATGGCCGCGTTCTTCGCGTTGCGCAAGTACCTGAAGGTGTGACGCATGCCAAAAGGGCCGTACGGTCAACCGACCGTACGGCCCTTCGCGTTGTCCTAGACTCACCGGCATGTCAGGCCGAGACCTGTTTTGTCAGCCCCGCCGCATCGGCCGCGGGGCCGTCCTGACATTGGTCTTCGCGAGCGTGCTCGTCGCCGGAGCCGCGACCGGTTCCTTCCCCGACTCCGGGGTCCGCGCCCGGAAACCCGCCTCCGACCCGACCCTCTCGGCCGCCGCCGCGAGCCGCCACGAGGAGGTGGCGAAGGCCGCCGAGGAGGCCATGGCCGACGGCAAGTCCCCTATGGAGGCCGCCCAACGCGCGGTCAGCCGCAGCGGGGACCGCTGGGGCGCCGTCTACTCCCAGGGCGAGTACGAGGAGTTCGAGGATGCCCTCGACGGCCAGTACACCGGCGTCGGCCTGTGGGCGCGGCGCGAGCGGGACGGCCGTATCGAGGTGACCAAGGTGCGGTCGGACTCGCCCGCGGACGCCGCCGGGATCCACCGCGGCGACCGACTGCGCAGCGTCGACGGGGAGAAGGTCGACGGCCGCCCCGTCACCGACGTCGTCTCCCTGCTGCGCGGCGACGCGACGGCCGCGGCCGCGGGTACGACCGTCCGCCTCGGTCTGGAGCGCGGCACGCGCGCGTGGAGCCAGACCCTGCGCCGGGCCCGGCTGTCCACGGAAGACGTGACGGTTCGCTCGTCCGCCGAGGGCATCACCGTGGTCAGGATCTCCGCCTTCACCAAGGGCTCCGGTGACCGGGTCCGCGACGCCGTACGGCAGGCTCCGGCCGGCGCCGGGGTCATCCTCGACCTGCGCGGCAACTCCGGCGGCCTGGTCACCGAGGCCGTCACCGCCGCCTCCGCCTTCCTCGACGGCGGCCTGGTCGCCACGTACGACGTCGAGGGCGAACAGCGCGCCCTGCACGCCGACGCGGGCGGCGACACCACCAGACCCCTGGTCGCGCTCGTCGACGGCGGCACGATGAGCGCGGCCGAGCTGCTCACCGGCGCCCTGCAGGACCGCGGTCGCGCGGTCGTGGTGGGCTCCCGCACCTTCGGCAAGGGCTCGGTCCAGATGCCGACCCGGCTGCCCGACGGCTCCGTCGCGGAGCTGACCGTCGGGCACTACCGCACCCCGGCCGGCCGCAGTGTCGACGGCCACGGCATCACGCCCGACCTGGACGTGGAGCAGAACGTCCTGGAGCGGGCCGGGACGGTACTGAGCGGACTGGGACAGTAACGGGCCCCCTCGCCCCCACCCCGCTGTTAATGCGCTTCGCGTACACCCCCTCCGTAGTGCGAAAATGGGCGGCACTATGAGCAAGGGAATGTACGTACCGAAAGAGTCCCAGCCGAAGCAGGGCGGCCAGCAGAGCTCCGGCAAGGCCAAGGACGGCAAGCGCAAGATCGTCGCCCAGAACAAGAAGGCGCGGCACGACTACGCGATCATCGACACCTACGAGGCAGGGATCGTGCTCACCGGCACGGAGGTGAAGTCACTGCGCCAGGGACGCGCCTCGCTGGCCGACGGCTTCGTCCAGATCGAGGGGAACGAGGCGTGGCTGCACAACGCCCACATCCCCGAGTACAGCCAGGGCACGTGGACCAACCACACCGTGCGCCGCAAGCGCAAGCTGCTCCTGCACCGTGAGGAGATCGACAAGCTGGAGTCGAAGTCCGAGGAGACGGGTCACACGATCGTGCCCCTCGCCCTGTACTTCAGGGACGGCCGTGCGAAGGCCGAGATCGCGCTCGCCCGGGGAAAGAAGGAGTACGACAAGCGGCAGACGCTCCGTGAGAAGCAGGACCGGCGGGAGTCGGACCGCGCGATCGCGGCGGCCAAGCGGAAGCAGCGGGGCGCGTAGCCGGCCAGGCTCGGGGAACACGGTGGCATCGGCGTGCGTTGTTCACGTACGATGGCAACCAGCATCGGGCAACCGGTGTGAGCATTGATAAATAAACATGGGGATGATCGGTTTCGACAGCGGCTGTTGAAGCAGGGGAAGCGTGTCGAGGAAGCGGCAATGATCTCGTAAACCATATGTCGCAAAAAATAATCGCCAATTCCAAGAGCGATTCCCAGTCCTTCGCCCTCGCTGCCTAATAAGCAGTGAGTGAAGGACCCTTAATGGGTGTCAGCCCGGGAGTGTTCCCGACCCGGATCCTGGCATAAGCTAGGGGACTAAACCATCGAGCCCGGTCACGGGGTTCGATGGGAAACCAAACAGTGACTGGGCCCGTCGGCGACTTGTTCGCGTGATCGCCGGGGCCGAGAAAATCGCAGCGAACTGCGCACGGAGAAGCCCTGATTCTGCACCGTTGGACGCGGGTTCGATTCCCGCCATCTCCACTCATCCCATGTGGGCAAAGGCCCCGTCGCTTTCGAGCGGCGGGGCCTTCGTCCTGCCCGGGTCCGTAGCGGGTCAGCCGTGGACGAGAGGGGAGCCGAGCAGGTCGACGGTGGTGGCGCCCTTGCCGTCACCGGCGATGTCGTAGACGACCGTGGAGTCGGAGGACCACCAGACGTCGCCGTCGTAGATCGTGGACGGGGCGGCGCAGGTGTTCTCGGGCTCGATGAGGAACCACGAGTAGTTGGCGTTGACCAGCGAGGTCAGATCGCAGGTCTTGGAGGCCTCCACGACGTCCGCGCTGTCCTTGCCGGGTCTCGACTCGAGCCGGTTGGTGATCTTGAAGCTGGTGAACCGCGTGGAGTTGTCCACCACCTGGTCGTCGACGATCTGCCAGCTCACCACGGAGTTGACCGTGATCTTCCCGGAGACCACCTTGGCCTCGTTCTCCACGTGGTACATCTGCTGCGGCCTCGCGTCGGGGTAGACCACGTCGAAGGTGGTCCTCGCCGTGGCCGCGGCGGCGGGAGACGAGGTGAGAATGCCGACGGCGAGGGCCGAAGTGGCGAGGCCGACGACGGCCAGAGGCTTGCGCATGAGGTGGTCTTCCTTCGGTGGGGGCCGGTGCGGCGATCACCATACGTATATGCCGAAGGTGCGGGGCAAGAGGGAAAGGGGACATGGCGCAATGCCGCCGACCCATCCCAACTGCCCTGCGCCACATGCCGGTTCAGCGCACGCTGAACGACGGCAATCGCACGCCGCCGACCACACGCGGGTCCGATGGGCGCCTGTTCGTCAAGGAACCGCCCTCCGCCCCGTGCTCGCCCGTTCCGTCAGCCGGGGCGGCAGCAGCGTCGCCGCGGGCACCGGCCCCTCGCCCCCCAGCTTCCGCATCAGCAACTCCACCGCGCGGGTGCCGACCTCGACGGACGGCAGCGCGACGGAGGTGACCGGGACGCGAACCGACTCCGCGAGTTCGTCGGGGCAGATGGCGGTGACGGAGAGGTCGCCGGGGACGCGCAGGCCGAGTTGCTCGAAGGCGTCGATCAGCGGCTCCAGCAAGGGTTCGTTGTGGACGACCACACCCGTCAACGCGGGCTGTTCACGCAACAGCCGCTCGGCGACCGCGCGGGCGCCACCAGGGACCGCCTCGCACGGGTGGACCGAGGAGGCGAGCCCGTGCCGGTCGGCGGCGGCGGTGAAACCCTGGACCACGTGCTGGGCGAACGCGGTCTGCCGGACGTACACCTCCGGCGGCGACCCGACCAGCGAGACCACCCGGTGTCCAAGGTCCGCCAGATGCTCCACGCACGCCTCACCGGCCGCCCTGAAGTCGAGGTCGATGCAGGTCAGGCCCGCACAGGAGGCGGGGAACCCGATCACCACCGACGGCCCTTTCAGGGCCCGCAGCAGCGCCAGCCGGGGGTCGTGCAGCTGTACGTCCATCAGGATCAGCGCGTCCACGAGTGCCGTGTCGGCGACCCGGCGCAGGCCCTCCTCGCCCTCCTCCTGGGTGAGGAGGAGCACGTCATGGTCGTAGCGCCGGGCCGTGGTGACGACCGACACCGCGAACTCCATCATCACCGGCACATGGAGGCCGGCCCGCAACGGCACCACCAGCGCCAGCACGTTCGACCTGCTGCTCGCCAGCGCCCGGGCACCCGCGTGCGGCCGGTAGCCCAGCTCGCGGATGGCGGCCCGCACCCGCTGCCGGGTCTCCTCGGAGATGGGGCGCTTGCCGCTGAGCGCGTAGGACACGGTGCTCGGGGACACCCCGGCGCGCCGCGCCACGTCCGTGATCTTCACCATCAGGCGCACTCCACCGTGAGGAACCCGGTACCGGCCGGCGCCCGCACCTCGCGCTCACCGACGGCCAGCCCCCACGGCGCCGCCGGGTCATCGCACGACGCCCGCAGCAGATCCCCTTCGCGTACGACGGTGAAGGTCACGTCCCCGACCCGTACCGTCACCTGGTCGCCCCGCTCCAGGCCGTACGCCCGCAGCGTGACCCCGTCGGCGTGGTCGTAGTCGGGCCGGTCGGCCACCGCGCCCACCGGGATCACCGCCCCGGGCCGCACCAGGAGCGGCACGCTCAGGAAGTCGTGCCGTTCGCGCACCCAGCGCGGGCCGCTCACCGTCTCCCCGGTCACGAAGTGGGTCCAGGTGCCTTCGGGGACGTAGTACGAGACATCGCCTTCGTCGTCGAACACCGGCGCGACCAGCAGGTGCGGGCCGAGCATGTACTGCCGTTCCAGGTGCGCGCACCCGGGGTCGTCCGGGAACTCCAGCACCATCGCCCGCATCACCGGCACGCCCTCGGTGTGGGCGGCGCGTGCGGCCTCGTAGAGATAGGGCATGAGCCGCAGCTTCAGCCGGGTGAAGTGCCGAGCCACGTCGACCGACTCCTCGTCGAACAGCCACGGCACGCGGTAGGAGGAGCTGCCGTGCAGCCGGCTGTGGGAGGACAGCAGGCCGAAGGCCAGCCAGCGCTTGAAGAGCGCCGGTGTCGGGGTGCCCTCGAAGCCGCCGATGTCGTGGCTCCAGAAGCCGAAGCCGGAGAGCCCGAGGGACAGCCCGCCCCGCAGCGACTCGGCCATCGACGCGTATGTCGCCTCGCAGTCGCCGCCCCAGTGGACGGGGAACTGCTGGCTCCCCGCCGTCGCCGAGCGGGCGAAGACGACCGCCTCCCGCTCACCCCGGTGCTTGCGCAGCACGTCGAAGACCGTGCGGTTGTAGAGGTACGTGTAGTAGTTGTGCATCCGCTCCGGGTCGGAGCCGTCGGACCAGACCACGTCGAGAGGGACCCGTTCGCCGAAGTCCGTCTTGAAGCAGTCGACACCCTGTGCGAGCAGCCCCTCCAGCTTGGACGCGTACCAGTCGCGGGCCGCCGGACTGGTGAAGTCCACGAACGCCATGCCCGGTTGCCAGTGGTCCCACTGCCACACGCTCCCGTCCGGCCGCTTCAGGAGGTGCCCGAGCGCCTTGCCCTCGGCGAAGAGGGGGGAGCGCTGGGCGATGTACGGATTGATCCACACGGAGACCCTGAGCCCGCGTTCCTTGAACCGCGCGAGCATGCCCTCCGGGTCCGGGAACACCCGCGGGTCCCACCGGAAGTCGCACCAGTTGTGCTCGCGCATCCAGAAGCAGTCGAAGTGGAAGACGGAGAGGGGCAGTTCGCGTTCCCGCATGCCCTCGATGAAAGAGGTCACCGTCTCCTCGTCGTACGACGTCGTGAAGGACGTCGACAGCCACAGACCGAACGACCAGGCGGGCGGAAGGGCCGGACGGCCGGTCAGGGCCGTGTACTTGCGGAGGATGTCCTTCGGGGTCGGGCCGTGGATGACGTAGTACGTCAGCTCCTGGGTCTCCGCGCTGAACTGCACCCGGGACACCGCCTCCGAGCCGACCTCGAAGGAGACCTTGCCCGGGTGGTCGACGAAGACGCCGTAGCCGGCGTCGGTCAGGTACAACGGCACGTTCTTGTAGGCCTGTTCGGTGGTCGTGCCGCCGTCGGCGTTCCAGATGTCGACGACCTGACCGTTCTTCACCAGCGGGCCGAAGCGCTCGCCGAGGCCGTAGACGGATGTGCCGACGCCCAGGTCGAGCTGCTCCCGCAGGTAGTGGGCGCCGGTCGCGTCCCGCATGATGCCCATGCTCTTGGTGGGGCTGCTGGTCAGGACCCGGCCGTGGGCCAGGAAGTCGACGTGCCAGGGGCCGGAGCGGGCGAACCGGACGGAGAGGGTGCCGGAGGTGAGGGTCGCGTGTTCGTCGTCGTACTCGGTGTGCGGGGTGCTGTGTTTTTCTGGGTGACATCCCCCAGACCCCCCGACCTGTCCGGCCAGCTCGAACTCGGGGGCGTACGGCCGCTCGCCCCGGAAGTGGGTGAACGTGACGCCTATGACGTCCGGCATGGGGGAGTGCGCGCTGATCGTCATGACCGGTCCCGTCATCAGGTCGCCGCGGCTGCGGATGGGGCGGGACGGCGCGTGGATCTCCAGCGCGCCGTCCGCCGCCGTGACGTCGAGGACCTCGGCGGGGTGGTCCGCGACGACGCCCTCGCGCAGTAGCCAGTAGCCGTCGGTGAACTTCATGTGGGGGGTTCCTTATCTCACGGCACCCACGGCGATCCCGCGGGTGAGAGTTCGCTGGAAGACGAGGAAGAAGACAGGCTGTCCCATCGCGCTGTTCGGAGCCTCGTAGTGCCACAGCTTCAGCGTCCTGCCGTCAAGTCCACCGTCACACGCCTTCGTGCCGTCGACATCCTGTGCCTCCAAGGGAGCCGGATGGGTATCGATCGAATCAGTTCGATGCGGTATCGAAGCGCTTCGAC
>Ga0307510_10004844_pt1 | contig 15911 bp, 7 predicted proteins | sample 12_EM_MG_FD_207224 | JGI IMG/M metagenome (GOLD analysis project Ga0307510, IMG submission 207224) | Populus trichocarpa ectomycorrhiza microbial communities from riparian zone in the Pacific Northwest, United States - 12_EM | ecosystem: Host-associated > Plants > Roots > Unclassified | place...
CCCTCCTCAAATTCTTTCAATGACTTTTCTCTCTTTTGTCTTAAAATTAGAGGGAGAAATTAAACAAATAAAGTTTGGGAGCTAAATAAAAAATCCAAAAAGGGGACTGAATGTAAAAAAAAAATTAAAAGACTAAAGTGTAGATGTATGTGCCTCTTATGCAATATACATGGGAAAAAGGCTATCAATTTTTGTCAATGTCAATGTTAGATCTTGTTCTTTTAATTTTGTTTTTTTACCATTCTTAAGAATTCTTTCATGTGAAATTGATATCTCATTTAATCTCAAAACAATCTTCAACACCTCAGACACATGATATTATGAAATACGAATAGAATGAAAAAAATTAGGATAATCACAACAAAACTTTTAAGAACCAAATTAAAAGAAACTAAAGTTAGATGAGTGAATTTAACCAAATATAAACTTTTAAGGGATTGAGGAAGGAAATTTGCCAAGTTAATAGTTCTATGAATAATGAAATGTGAGAAGATAAGACATGTTTAATTTACACATTAAAATGCTACTCTCTTTTAGTTTTTTTTGTCAATTTTTAATATGCAAAACAATTGAATCCTTTTTTTTTTTTTTTTTGTCTATTGTTTGCTTAATCACATAGAAATATCATTGAGCCAAAAAGTGATGATATTTATAGAATAGGAAAAAGGAAAACAACAGAAAAAAAGAAATACCATAACAATTTCCATATAAGCTGGAACCCGCTAGGAGGAAATATAAGAACAGAAATAGACTCTTATAATTACTATTCTCAAGGCAAGTGTCCAAGATATGGTTTAAATAAGCCCAGACGCAGACTAGAACAGTGCCTCTTTTAGCATCCAAACTCTGCTAATTCCTAAACCCTTTTTACCTAAAAAAACCAAACCCTAGCAAATACTACGGAAAAGAAAAGAAAACAGTAAACAAAGTGCTAGCAGTAGGGCCCTGGGTGCATTGGATGGTGACTCATGAATATGGATGATGGCTTCACAGCTATAATGCTTATCCTTTCCTTATAACAGTAGACAAGGTCAAGAAATCCAAACCATAAGAATAGATAATATCGAATCTAAGGATAAGGCAAATAAGAAAATATGTCACCATGACTTGGGAAAGTGACCTTACTGATCAAGAACACAAACCAAGTGCATGGATTCTTTGTGCAACTCAGGCCAAATGAGTTTTCAATCCATCTAATCGAAATTATTGTCGAAGGTCAAGTAATGGGCTTGTGACATGTGGAGTTATTATCCATAAAAATCATTAAAAGTTTATGCTACTCTCTGTCATTTTGGTTTCATTCCTCTTAAAGATTACCAACCTAATCCATGTATTATTTTGCGCATGTAATATTCTATGTATGGATATAAGTTGTGCCTTCTAGAGAATGTCTCCAAGCTCATTATATGTCTGAGAAATACTGTGGTTTTGGGAACTACTTTATGCGCTTTATCCTTTGTCTTCTTCACAACTCTACTCGTCTATGGGTGAAGGTCAAGAAAAAAGGCTCCAATCTCCATGTACGGCACGAAGAAATGATGATAGCTATGAAAAACATAAGGATCAATGGGTGAACATGGAAGGTGGTGGTGGTGGTGAGGATGATTCCTACAACACATCTTCCCTAGATAATTCAAGTACTACTAATGGATCAACAACTTCTTCATTAGATATGGTGGATGATGCATGTTCATCCTCAAACTCTAATGGTCCTTTGTTTGAATTATCTGAGCTCCTGTCCCATCTGCCCATCAAGTAAGTACTTGTTTGATCATCTTATACAAGAATCTAACACAATTAATCCCAGCCCTTTTGTTTGGAGAAAATAATAGAAAGTACAGTTTTGTAAATTTTGATCTCTTTCTTGTCGAAACTCTCCTAAATCCTCTGGTCATGTTCTACTCTATGCAGGCGAGGATTATCTAAATATTATCAAGGCAAGTCCCAGTCTTTTACATCTCTATCTAGGGTAGCAAGCATTGAAGATCTTGCAAAGAACGAAACGCGTAATAGAAGGAAAGGGAAGGCATCTAAGAGTTATTTGAATGGTTTGGATCTTCACAAATCATACACACTTCCTAAGCCCATCATAGCGAAGAAGGTATCAAGAGGTTCTATGCCATCTTTATGTTTTCCAGGTAGAAGAGGCAGTTTCTTAAATAGTGCTAGGCCGCCTCCAATTCCACTGCACAAGAAGTTCTGATGTATAACTTCACAAGGTTGCTTGACTTGCTGTGTAGAACAAATTTTTTTTTGTGTGTAGAGATATTCATATATACTTCAAGGATAAAGCAATGAGAGAGGATATGTTAAATTGTAGATGATGGAAAATGACGAGAGATTTTATTTTCTGAAAGAACAGAAATGGAGACTTCCATTGACATAGTAGCTTAAATGTTCTTTCTTAGAAACAAGTTCTCCTAGGTTTAGATTTCTGTTTCTTTCAATCCTTCAGCACAAGGATAAGCATGGATGTCTTCTGAAAATCTTCCTTTGAAATTGAGTGATTTGTTAGTACTAATGGACAAAGGCCCATACTGCAACTTTATCTGAAACAAAATGCCCATCTGTACTCTTTTGTGTAGCATGCCAGGCCATTCCAAGCACTTTTCACGTTTCATATCCAGTCTTGTCTTCCACATGTGATCATGAAATAGGGAGACCTTAACAAAGTACCTCTTTAAGGGTTCTTTTACCATTGCATAATATCATTCATGTTCTTATTTTGCAATCTAGGTAATAGCAGGACACCAATCATGAGATGTAGTCTAATGACCCGCATTTCGTTCGTGAGTCGGGTGTTTTTTTTAATTTTTGAATGAAAAAATTGAATTGGTAGGTTTTTGAATGTGTTTTTTATATAAAAAAAATTATAAATATGAATTGAAAAACTTATGCATACATCTAATTAAATAAATGAAGAACTATGTGTGTTAATAAATAAATTAAAAAGATCATTAATGATAACTAAAGATACAACTAAAAAATTAAAAAAATAGATATAGATCAAGATATTTGACCTCGTAATAATTTGATCGGTTGTGTATAATTACTTTATTTATTAAAATCAATTTTTTATTTAATCAAATGATAATAGAAATAGAAACTCGTGAAATTGATTAAATAAAATACAAGGAAAAGAATATTATGTATGGATACACATATTAGAAATATTATCCAAAAATAAATATTTTAGTTTAAAAAATAAATTTCATTTATATAAAACTTAAAAATAAAATTTATAGATGAATTAAAATAATCTCTTTAAAAATTAAATACATACAAGATAATTAAAAAAGAAAAAGAAGCAATCCTTATTTAAAAAAAAAAGCCAGATAAACAAAATAAAAAAATTAGAGAGAAAGGGTATTAATTTAAATATAAATTAAAAAAACATATAAAAAAACAAAATTAGAAAAAACAAAACATAAAAAAGAGGTCAGGTGCGTGGACCTTTATTTTTTTTTTAATTGCTAATGGGACAAACAACATGTTATCCACTCTTAATTGTTTTGAAAAAAATAAAGTCAGACAATGTATATATTATCTGCTTTTCCTTAAATTTCGGTCACAGTGATAGCTGAAAAATCAGGATTAACGGTTTTTTAACATAGAAAGCTATTTTGGACCTAAAACACCTAAAAATACCTTAAATACATTGATAAACTCATCAATGGCCTTAGAATCTAAAAACCATTCAAAAACTCGAAATCAAATCAAAACCAAAAAATTTTCTAAGCTTGGATCTGGTTTTTATGAAACTTGAAGGTGAAAAAACACCTAAATGGAACTTCCTTCACCAAATAAAACTCGTTAACATCAAGATCAATTATTTTGGCACCTAAAATTGATGTTAATGTTGATTTTTTTTCTCTACCACTGAAATATGACGATTCTCTCTCTCCTCTCTCAAATCATGGACTTAAAAATAAGAAAAATGAAGTTTTGGGCTAAAATTGATTTTATTTTGAAATTTTGGAAATTGGTGAGACCATAATATTTATAATTTGAAAAGTATGAGAACAATAATGAGCATTCCACCCAAATTTCAAAAAAGCCACCCATTTCCTTTGTTGTTTTCAATTTGATCCCCTGTCTTTTAATTTTACCATTCCTTAACAAATGAACATTAATTGACCTACAATTTGGTCCTATAAAGGTTAAAAAAAAAAAGGACAAAAAAATTATGAATAGTGAGTCCATGGTGTTTTATGAGGGGATCCACAGTACAATTTGCAAGTGAATCCCCAACGCCTTTCAGTGTTTATTATAACTAGTTGGTATATCCTTGATATATATCCATATGAAAAACCCTAAACTAACTTAAATATCATTGGATTATTTTACAAGTAACACTTATTAGTTTAATATGTCATGTAGTTAATTGGTTGGTTACATGTGGTATTATTATATTCATGTAACTCCATATTTATTATTAATAAAGGTTTAATTTATCTTTAATATTCATATAATATTATATTAATGAATCTAATATTTGATTTATGAATCTAAAGTAAAGATAAAGTTCATGGAACAAAAATGCTTTGAAAATGAAATTATAAAGTTGTTATAATTATGATATTCTTATTGCATCAAAGCATTATTCCTAAAATGTTCATGGTCAATGCTCTTTTAAATGTTGGATATTTATTATAGTCATAGAGACTGATACATATTATGTTCTTTTCTTTATGAAGGGAAGCAGTTATTCTCATAAGCTGAGGTATAAGAAATACCTAGAACTAATTATGATAAGTTGTTATAATTATGATATTCTTATTGCATCAAAGCATTATTCCTAAAATGTTCATGGTCAATGCTCTTTTAAATATTGGATATTTATTATAGTCAGAGACTGATACATATTATGTTCTTTTCTTTATGAAAGGAAGCAGTTATTCTCATAAGCTGAGGTATAAGAAATACCTAGAACTAATATGTAGGCGTTTGTTATAAAACATGTACACTGAGCTGACCCGTATGAGAATTGCATATGGAGATATCACTTGTGTTTATGGAAAGGCTTACGTGACGGTTGTGTAAGTGATTCTTAGACTTGAGATCACTAAGTTATCTTATATAAAAGTGTTATGTTTTGATCGTGTTACACGTTATCTTGGTAAAGGTAATAAATGAGCATACATTGGATATAACATAAACTATATGAAGGTATTTGAGTGATCAAGAGAAGATTCATCACTTTAGGTGAATTAGAAAAAATATTTCATATGTTCTCAAATAGTATTGATTGTTAAATCCTTGTGTAAGATGTAATGAAATTTGAAAAGAGTTTCAAATTTAAAAAGAGTTTCAAATATTATTTAAATGATTAATGACTATAATGTTATAAACAAATATGATTTGACTAAGATTTGAAAAGAGTTTCAAATCTTATTTAAATGATCAATTACTATAATGTTGCAAACAAATATGATTTGACATAGCAGACACACTTCATGCTAAAATATCTAAATTGGAACATTATTAATAAATAGATAATAATTACACTGAAAAACCGGTCACTAAAAGATTAAGTCAAACCACTTATGACTTTTCTAATATTTAGGGATCGTGACAAGTTGCTAGATGGTGCACTTGATCTTCAAATATAAATTAATCAATTATTGAATTGATAATAAATTAATTTTTTGATTTATTTAATTCTATTTATTTAGAATTATAATTTATATATGGGTCAATATATTAGGAACATAATGGGTCACACACATTAAGAACCATTAGTCAGAAATTAAACTAGAATAATTAATCAAATGTAACTTGATTGAAAATAATTTTAGAAATTAAGTACTATAATGTATTTAATTCAGAGATTATAATTCTAGTTCTAGAATAATCAAGTAGGGACTTGATTGATTAAATTTCTAAAATTATCTTTAAATAATATATGAATATTATTTAAGGGGTAAATAGATATTTTATCATTTATAGGGTTTTTAGGATTTTCTATAAATATAAAGTTATGCCTTTTATTTTTTAGAGATTGTCTATTAGATAAAAAGAAAATATGCAAGTTACATAATAAAGAGTTAGCACCCTAGGCATAGCAATCTTTTTCTTCTAAATAGAGATTTAAGAGATTTTTCATAGGTGGTTATATAGATTATTATTTGAGGCTAGACAATTAGATGATTTATGATTTACAATAACGTAACCTTTAAAAAATTATTTAAAACCTAAGAAAATCAATTTTTTAGATAAATAAATTAAAAGTTTTCAAATATTATTTTAAATTTATTATTTTAAGAATTTAAGTAACGAACAACACCCATCTTCTAGCCCATCACAATCCCCGATGAAAGCCCATTCTTTTCTCGCTTCATCATAATGCAAAAGCAGACACAATAAAAAAGAGTAAACAATAATTTAAAAGGACAAAAAGGATGATAGATTTATGCAGTTCTTAAAAATATATAAAAATCAATGCATTAATGATTTTTCAGGCATCTATTTGCATGCCATATATTGGTGGCAAGTGTCAATGTTCTTTTCAGCAATTCCAACGTTGGCACTTGTTCAATCAACATGCGAAAATATGTGATGTGAAATAGCCAAACATTTAATTAAAAATCAACTAACAATATTAAAGAAAGAACTGATGTTGTCCCAGACCTGCTTCTTCACGATTTTCTTCTCAGTAGTGAATCTTCCATATGAGGAGGAGGGGGATCCATGGTGGAGATCTCTGAGAAAGCTGGCTGCACATGAACAGGAACTGAGTGAGTCATGGTGACCATCCCCTTCTCCATAGAAACAGAACGGATGCTGATTACTTCACTTTCTGTCATCCTGCTTTCCATACCACAGCTCCTAAGAGAGCTGATCTCTCCCACCTCAAATTCACCAAGAAACACAACTGATGGCACTCGACACTCGTCTTTGGTATGTTACTTTGTATTTTTCTTCCATTGAATTAATTAGCAGAATTTGTAAATGGCACAATATTCTCCACGTTCTTATCTGCTTCCGAAGCAAACATTGGGAGGCATTTCTCTACTACAACAGGCTCAAAACTAGGTTGAACAACTGGAGAAGAATCCTTTTGGGCATTTCTCTTCCTCTTAAAGTGAAAAGCCAACGTCAAACAAGCAATAACTAAAAACAAAGTGGAGAACACAACCACGGCACAAGAATAGATATGTGAATCTGACAGTATTCGGCTTGATCACCAGTGGTATTCCAACCGCTACCGATTCCGCCATCAACCACTTCTTTTGTGACAGGCTCATTTGCAACCTCATTTTCTTTTTCAAAATTCTCTGGAATGCTAGATGGCATAGCCAGAGAATCATCCCCGTCATTTATGAATGGACTTCCAGACATTGTTGTAGCTAGGTTCTGTTATCTGCAATTCATGATTCATTGCAACCTCATTCATCAGACACCTCTCCTGCTTTCACCATTTCAGGTGCATGTTCTCCAGCTTGTGTCTCTACCACGCTGCCCAACTTGGCAATTTCACCTTTCTCTTCATGCTCTATATATAATCTCCTTAACCTCAGTTTCTCCACCTTCACCAAACCCTTCTATTGTTTCCTTCTCTTCAGCTTCAACAATCTTTAAAACTTCACTTTCTCCATTTTGTTTCTCTACAGCTTCATCCAACTCATCATCGTATTCGTCTTCTCCCATCACTTCATAATCCATCATCTCTTCTTCATCAATTCCAGCACCATTTTGAACCAAGGTATAGTTTCTATTTCCAGACTCAAGATATCCTTCACGAACCCATATACATGATCTTGAACCATGTGAAAACCATTCTTGGGGTTGCCAAAAGCTTGCATGACAGGTGAAGGTGTAGGAGATTTCATTGAAGGAATATACGAGGTAGAAAGCACCAAAACAACCAACAAAAGCAAAATCTTCAGAACTCCTTTTAAACTCTAGCATCTTTCCTCTTCTACCTCCTTAAAAATCTCTTCATTTTCCCTTCCACTCATCTTCTTGAGTAGCACATCAGCCAAAGAAGTACCTAAATCATCTTCAACATCTTTGTCGTTTTTTTATTCTAAAGAACCCCTACGACAAGTACTTGTCTCCTCTCTAGCCTCATTTTCTCTTCGGAGAAAGATATCCCGGTGACGATTAGGCTTATATCTGAGAAAAGGCCTTGGAGAGATGTAACTGGTTAATGGGTCATAAGGCCTTGACGACAGATGATCAAGAAGAACATTTTCCCCATATTCAGCAAATTCAATGCTGGAAATGGTTTTCGAACCAAAAGTTGGGGTCTTTTGGAGATGGGTATCAAGAGATCCATTACTTTCAGCTAAGATTTTCCTTCTTGGAGGGTTAGCTTTTGAAGCTGCAGATATTGTTGGTGACATGAAATGCTTCGTTGCTGTTGTTGTTAGTGGTTTCTTTGGGTTTTGCACATTTAAACTCCTTCCTTGATAGCTCTGATCATTCTCATCTGTACCTGTGACACAAAAAAAAAAAAAAACTTTCTTGGTACAAATAATAAAAACGGAATTTCTCCTAATTATCGTTTGGTTTCTGGGAAAAAGAAAGAAAATCCTTAACTTTTTATTATTTCTTTAATTCTTGGCACTGAACAGAAAAGAGAAGGGCAAGAAATATACCTTTGAGAAAGAAAGGCGTTTGTTATGAGTTGATGAAACACTCTTGTTATCGGAACCATCCATTTCTTTGACCTTCTGAAACGAAATCAATTACTATTATTTCGTAGTCTCTGTAGGCAGTTTTAGAGGGAGAAAATGGGGTGCTGTGAATGAATGAAGGACAGGGAAGGGAAGTGATCAGGTGACCGTTGGAAATGGATTATATTTGAAATTTGAATGCTTGTTTTTTTTACCGCTGTTTTTAAGAAAAGGGTATTAACAGATCAACTGTTTGCCCAAGTGGCAAGGCTTGGGCCTAATTACATATTGCAGCGCCCTCAAGAATCCAATATTATAATACTAATAAAATAATTGTTTTTTTTTTAAGATTTTATTTAAAAATATATTAAATAATAGTTTTTATTATTTATTTTTCACATCAATACACAAAAATAATTTTAAAATATCAAAAAAATAATCTAAAGCATTAATATGAAAATGACATGTCAAAAATAAATAATAAAAACTATTATTTTAATATATTTTTAAATAAAAAAATATTTCAAAAGCGTTTTTAAAAATTTTGAAATTTTTTTATTTTTTTTGCTTCAAATTAATAAATTTTTAATATTTTTAGATCATTTTTATATACTGATGTAAAAAATAATTTTTAAAACATAAAAAAATATTATTTTAAAATACTTTTAAATAAAAAATATTTTAAAAAATAATAACAACAGCATCCTCGAAACAACCTTTGACAAAACAAAAGATGGTCACGAGTGCACCAAAAAGCCGGTGGGCAGTGATTATATATTAATTCACAGGTCGTGATTAGTGCTTATTAAGACATGGGGAAGGGGAAGAAACCCACTTTAGCCACTAATCATAATTCCAAGTCGTGATTAGTGCTTAAATAAATAAATAAAGTAAGTAGTAAGTACATCCTCAAAATGGCCAAAGCCACATTCCAAGAAGGTTAGGTTTTTTCCATCCAAAACAACAATAATGTCATCCGAAGATTGGAACCTTGGAGCTCAGATGTTGACTTGACTGAACAACACTTCCACAATCTCTTCTCCACACATTTCTCAAGATTCCAAGTTCCATTTAAGATAGAAGAAACCACCACCACCACCACCCGCCTATAATCGATGCCGCCACACTTTCGAGGCAAGATGGCTGTTGAAATCATTTTCTTAATTTCTTTTTTTAATTGTTTTTTAAAACATTTTTTTATTTTTTAATATTATTATATTAAAACTGTCTAAAACATTAAAAATAAATTAATTTAAAATAAATTTTAAAAAATACTTTTCGAACAAAAGGCATCGGAGCTCAACCAAATACATTGCAGCTATGGTCCCGACAAAACTGAATTTCTCAATTATTTCAATTAATTTTTCCAAACTGAAAAGTTTTTTTTAAAAAAAAATAATTTTCATGAAAAATGAATTTTTAAAAATAAATTACTTCTAATTATTTTTTTAAGTTTTACCTTGTATAATTGATCTATAAACACAATTGTAAGACATTCCACATCAATTTTAGAATATGTGCGCTTAATCGGATGCTAAATATATATTTTTATCGAAGGATTTAGGGACATCAATTACTGGGTTCTATTTCGGCCGTGTCTCACGGCGCCTATGGTACAAGACGACACCTTTATTAGTGGTGGAGGCATGTTTTATTGACATTGGTAAGTGTACCCAGTCACCTTACTCGCGGTTCGTTGCAGGGCAAATCAAATGTTAATTTGTTACGTAAAAAAAAAAAAAATGAAGGCAATGTTAGTATTTTTTTTACATCAAAAAATATTATAAAAATCATCTAGGTGGTGGTCCAGTGATAAAAACTTGGGATTAAGAGGTTTGCTCTCTCTGTGGTCTCAGGTTCGAGCCCTATGGTTGCTCATATGATAACCACTGGAGACTTACATGGTCGTTAACTTCAGGGCCCGTGGGATTAGTCGAGGTGCACGCAAGCTGGTCCGGACACCCACGTTAAACTTAAAAAAAATATTATAAATCTTAAACAAAAATTCAATACGATTGTTGTTTAATAAAATGAATTGATAATTATATATAAATTGACATATTCTTGTGCTGCATGCTACTATTTAATTTTTATCATTTCATTAAATGTTAATATTTTTTAACCAAAATAATAATTCATACTTCATTGAAACAAAGTTTTAGCTAATTAAAATAAGAAAAAAATATTTATTTCTCCAATCTAAATACTATTTCTCTATTAATGATTCTTTTGATTTTTTAACGAATATATATATTTTTTAAATTGCAAGCATTGTTTTCTAAAAAAAAACTCATCATGGTCTTAAAAGCAAATTTAAAAAATATAATAAAATCTTAAAATTTTTGTATATGATTAAAGATAAAAACAAATAGATAAATGTTGTCACATGTGGACGTGCGGCATGAGCGACATCGTGGGGGTCAAGAAGTCGTCACCTAGTTGTTTGGTTCAGGGTTGTTAGGAAACCCGGGTATACTGGTCTTATAAAAAATTCTAGGGTCAAAAACTGGTTATGGTTAGGAAATGTATTAACCCCCTAACGTATCTTACCTAAGGTAAGCTGTATTGTGTGGTCTTCATGTGGTTCATGATTTTGATAGGTTCTTAACTGATGGTCAGTCTATGGTTTAAAAAAATTACTTTCATGAATAAATCTAGCATTTTGAAATTATTATAGGCTCGTATGCTCAGATAAATTCTTATAAAAAAAAATTCATGTAAGTGCCCTAACATGATTTAACTATCATGGGAGACAAAAGAGTTTTCAACTACTCATGTATTGTGGTGAGAAATATTCCCAATTAGAATTGGTGAATATTCAGAATATGTTGAGAATTTTTTTACCAACTTTTAGTATTTAACATCAGTCTACTTGTAGGTCTAGCATTTATACCACAAATATTGACAATTAATTCTCATGAATTAAAGTTTTTAAGGGGGTTATTGAAATATTGACCAAGTTTTCATGGATTTAATAAACTATTTATTAAATCTAAAAATGCATGCAAAGATTTTTTTTGTGTAAATTAAAACATGGCTAAAACTCAATAGATATTTTATTTTTTCAAAATATGATATTTTATTATTTTTAAAAGACTTGGTCGTATTTTAATACCAAATCCACATTTTATAGTACAAGTATATAGTCCTGATATTAAATAAGATTGTTGGAAAAAGGTATCAGGGACCACAAATAATTTTTGCTTGGTCTTTAAATTGTTTGGAATTTCTTTGAAATTTATTTGGGATCTATTTGGTAAAAAGCATTTTTATTAAAAAAAAAAAAAAAACAAAGCAGTCAAAATAAGACTAAGGGTGTGTTTGTCAAACAATCCCTTAGGCCAAAACCATTTCACAAAAATATTAGCACACCAAACAGGTCTTTACCAAGTGACGTGATTATGACCCGACCAGGTCGACCTGAAAACATCAATTCAACCATGGACTAAACTAAAAAACCAAGGTTTAACCCAAAACTAAACCAAAACAAAGATTTAAACCAAAATAAAATCAAGACTAAAAAAACACAAAAATCATAAAAATTTCTTACAAAAACATATCAAACACCAAGAAAATAAAGAACAAGCAATGAAGAACATTCAAAATCAACCCAGCAACATAAACATCAAACCATACCATATTTCAAGCAATAAAAAAGCAAGCCTTTGTTCATAATCAAGCATATATCAAAAATCAAGAGTACATTTACTTCGATTATCATTAAATCAACATGATTTTGTCAGAAAAAGGGTTTTGGACCGAAACCAAAACCCTAAGATTAAAACACTTAAAAACATGTTATTAATGCAAGAACAACCTAGATTATTGACTAATGATGATATACAAACATGCAAAGACCAAAATAGACATGAAAAGAAACCTAAAACTAGTAGTCAAGAAAATGTTCTTCCAATGAATATGAAGAACACGAACCCAGGCTGCTCATAAAACATGATTTACTACCAAACCTAGAAATTGACATTCTAGACCTCTAAACTTCTAGTTTTTGGTCCATATAAACTACATTGTTAATAACAGATATATTTGAATCAGAAACAACAACAACTAACATCAAATCATTAAAAACATGCTTAAGTTTTCAACTTTTAAAATTGCAACCCAATTGACAGCCAATAAAACATCAAACTTCAATCCAAAACTGACTTTTTAGAACAAAAATCAAGTCCAGGAATCCAAGATATGAACTAATAACCCATAAATATGCATCAAATACCTACTTTCATATTCGGCAGGTTCCAAAAAAGCATTTATTTCAGCAAGAACAACATTCAAACACCATTCTCAACATCCATAAACATTATCAACTAACTTAAAACAACATTAAGCAAAAAAACAACATTTTCATTCATCAATCCATATAAATATTAAAACACAAAATAATGCTAAAAAGACTCAAGAATGCCATTAAACATTGAAAAAGCATGAATGGGTAGGCCACATAGACTCCACCATTGAGTTTTCACATGGTTATACCTTCTCCAAGCTTGCTAATTATAGACTGTTACTTCCTCTTTTTTTCCTTTTTCTTTCCCTTTTTATTTTTTTCTAAAAATTGCTTGACCTTCTATGTGAGGCTTTTAAACCTTCACAGTAGGGTCTTTCTATAGAGTATTTACTCATGTTTTTTTCCCTTCCTTTTTCTTTGATTTCTAGGGGTATTTATAGGGTTTTCTTCTTCTAGGTTTTATGGTGGATTCCCTGAAAGATTAATCAAAGCTCAGCACTTTAATCAAAATGAGAGAGTTATGGACAAAAACTAACAACTAGAAACTCTTGTACTAGTCTGGTTTTGCAATGCTGGTTTTGGTTTTAGGGGTACTTGGTGGTTTTGCTAGACTTTAGAGGGCAATGAGCTATTTTTGGCCTTTTGATTTTAAGATGAGGATTTAAAATTCATTGATAACAACCCTTTGAGAGAAGCTTTAAACGTGAACACATGTGGTTTTTGAAAAATAGGTGTCATAGTGTAGGCTAACTTGGTTGACCGCTTTTAAGCTTCGCTAGAGTAACTCGGATGTAAACATCATTAGAAACCACCTGAAGTTTGTAAAGGAGGTGTATACCTTTAGTTTGGATCTAACTTTGCTTAATTTGAAGGTTTGTAGCTTTACATTCATTTATCCAAAGATGTCAACTTGATTAGTCCAGAATCTGAAATTATAGTGATGGCTAATCAGGGATAAAATATTGGAGACTTCTATAGAATAATTGAGATATAAACGTCCAATTTCATAGAAATGAGGTTGTAGAGGAGATGTTCTTCTTTCATTTGCAAAAAACCTCATGTCATTTGGAGGTTTAGAACTCCACAACGAGCTCTTGGAACGTGTCAACCCGATCATTCAAAATTATTAAGGAAGGAGATGAACAGTAGGTGAATGATGCATTGTCTAGGTTAAATCCCTATAAATTAGGGTTTTTAATTTGTGATCTGACCCAAGAGTTTAGCATTATTTTCATCTTAGTCCTTAGGTTTTGATTTGTGTATTTGGACCCTTAGTTGGCCATTAAACTTTTATTTTTCTTCAATTTGACCCCTGAATTAATTAATTTCAGCCCTTAAAGTCTCATGTTTTTTATGATTTGGTCATTGATTTTGAATTTCTTTAATCAAACTCCTAATTGACTATCAAACTTTAATGTTTTTCACAATTAAGCTTTTTAAAGTTCAATTTCAGTTCCCAAACTTCAATTTCTTCCAATGAACATCTAAATTGACTTCAAAAAACTAATTTTTCTTGCAATTAAGTCCTCAATAAAATTAATTAAGCATTCCAAAATCTTCATTGAGTCCTTACTCATTCAAATTTATATTTCTTTATACCAAATATGAATATTTTCACCGAATAAGTCTTTTGTCAATCAAAATTGAATCGTCAATTTTGCCAATTTTGTACATTTTGATTCTCTAACTTTTTTATTTGTTTCACCGAATAAGTCTTTTGTCAATCAAAATTGAATCGTCAATTTTGCCAATCTTGTATATTTTGATCCTCTAACTTTTTTATTTGTTATTTTGGCCTTTCACCACCATTAAAAAAAAGAGGGAAAAGCATCATAGTGTCAAATTAAATATTTAAGCTTTGAAGATAGAATAGTAAATTTGTAACATTCCCAATTATTTCTAGGAATAATTTACAAGAATTTTTGTTTTGTATGTAATCATGTGAATACTTAATACTCCGCCGAGATTTGTACCGAAATTTTGATAGTCTTCCGTATAACGGAAGGTCCTAAGTTATCGACTAGACTTATTTTCACATTCCAACACAATTTCACTCACTTGATCCAATCATCTTAGATCATTTACCCCATCAATCAAAGTTTCCCAAACAATATATATATTAAAATGATTCCATATTGTTAAGAAACCGATATTAAATACAACAAACATAATTGTTAGAGTACATTTAGACTAAATAATTATAATAATAAAATATGAACAATTATGTTTGTCGCACCCGACATCGCGGCGGCCCTAAAAAGTATTCTCGATTGTGGAAAAAGAACAGATATCTGGCATCTTGTTCTTTTAGGGGAAATGTCTTGTTTGAGGAGTCGCCACCTAGTATTATGGTCACTAGGAACCCTAACTGGTCAACAGAGATTCTATGGTTCGGGACTGGTTACGTAAAAGGGAAGATATTAGCACCCCTTAAACGTTCTGCCTAAGGCAAACTGCATTGCTGTTTTGTCTTAAATTGATGCTAAATGTTTATTAGTTTATGCTTTGATCATTTGTTTATAATATTCCTGACTCTGGCGTCAGTGAATATTCGAGCTCGAATAATTCCAACTCTGGCGTTGGTAAAAATTCGTAGCTACGAAAATTTAGATCAATATTTTTTATTCTCTACTCTAGCACCAGTGAATAAATAAAAAAAATAAATTGATTTTTACGCATGCACATATTTTTTATTTTTCTAGCTAAATAAAATAAAATACACCGAATAAAAATAATATAAATTTAAACCGGTATTTTTATTCCTGACTCTGGCGTCAGTAAATAAACCAGTAAATTTATATTATTTTTATTCATGCATACACATTTTTTATTTTTTTTATTTTTTCTACTTTTTTTTATTTTTTCTGTTTTTTTTTGGGCTGGGCCCAGCTCAGCCCACATGGGCTGGGCTAGACCCAGCCCAGCCGGTCACTGGCCCAAGCCAGTGACCGGTTGGGTACATAAAGCACGCGTGAATTAAATCACGCGTGCATGTGCAGGTAAAGGGAGTGAATTAAAATGAAAAGCGGGGGATGTGAAGCCTA
>Ga0307510_10004845_pt1 | contig 15911 bp, 8 predicted proteins | sample 12_EM_MG_FD_207224 | JGI IMG/M metagenome (GOLD analysis project Ga0307510, IMG submission 207224) | Populus trichocarpa ectomycorrhiza microbial communities from riparian zone in the Pacific Northwest, United States - 12_EM | ecosystem: Host-associated > Plants > Roots > Unclassified | place...
TTCTATAGAGATGAAATTGAAAAAATAGTTGTAGAATTATTGTCTACTGGAGTGATTCATATGAAAAACAGCCCATATTCTTCTCTAATTTTTTTGGTAGAAAAATATGATGAATTATGATGTATATGCATTGATTACAAAGCTTTGAATAAAGTCATTATCAAGGATAAATTATCTATTCCTATGATAAATGATATCTTAGAGGAACTTCATGGCGCATAAATTTTTTTAAAGCTTGAATTATGTTTGAGATATCATCAAATTTACATGCATCCAAATAATATAAGAAAGATAATGTTTTGCACTCAACAAGGACATTATGATTTCTTGATATGCCATTTGGCATCACTAATGCACCATCAACCTTTCAAGTTCCCATGAATTAGGTATTTAAAGACTATTTGAGGAAGTTTATCCTTATTTTTAAAGATATTTTAATCTATAGCATGACTTGGGATGAGCATTTAAGGCATTTAGAGATTATATGTTATGTGTTGAAGGCTAATCAACTTTTGTTAAGCTTGAAAATGTCAATTTAGTCATGGGGAAGTTAAGTACCTAGGTGATGTGAACCATGTGAATAATAAGTTCCAGAAACCTATAAGCAAGATTGACACAATCCTAGAAAGCTAAAAATCAAGTTTAAGATAAATAAACCATGACCTAAAGATAACCATGTGCTTAAGAACCAAAGATATTAAAAATTAAACTTGGACCCATTAATTATAAAGAATCAAGAATATGAAGTGTGCGAAGACACCATAAAATTAGTTATATCTTGAAAGTCAAATTTGTTATTTGTCCCAATAAAGAGAAAATTGTTGCATCACGCAAAACACAAGTTTATTCGTAACATCATGGTTGTTAAATAAACCAAAGTACAAACTAAATAAACCTATTTATACTAGGTAAGAAATTCTTAAACAACTTTGGAAAAATAATAAAAGAGTACTAGTCTAAACAGGAAAAACAATCCTAAATCAATTGGAAAAATAATGCAATTCTCGTATAGTAGCTTTTAAACATTATCACAAGGCCTTCCTGAAGTCTAATTGATTTAAAAGTTTAACCTAATACAAATCAAGACCTTCAAAAACTTTTGGTAAATTTTTATCCCAATACAACAATCGGATTGAAAATTATACTTGTTAACATAAAATTATATAATATGAGAAATCAGCTTAAAACTGACTTTAGTTCTCCTTAATAAGCACATTAATTTTTGTAAAGTTGTTTCCCATTAGTTTCATTGTAGAAGATGCAAACTCATAAAATATTTTGCCATTAAATATCACTAGTCCTACTTCTTCTTCTTTTGTAGCTGGGATAAATAAGAAATCCTTGTAAGAAAAAGAATTTTGAAACATTAAAGAAATAATTGCCACACTTGGAAACTATATTACTATCCATTAAAAATCCTTATAGAACTAAAAAAAACCCAAAAAAATAAGTTGGTGAATATCCTTGCATCATTAGGAAAATAATCTTCTCTAAATAGAAAATTCACAAATCAAAAGGTAACAAATAACAAAATCCATATGAAACCTTTTAACTTATATTATGAAACTTTTCTGAACTCTGATTAACCTTAAATTTTAACCCAATGTAGAAAACTATGTATGGAAACTTAAGGTAAAATATTTACCCAATTTCAAAGTCAAATTAAGAATTATACTTGATAACATAAAAATACAAAATAAATACAATTACACTAGAATCCAAATTTCCTTCTTCAACCTTTACTTAGATCATATCACTAGGCCATGTTATATCCAAAATAGGTGTGGCAGTGGATCCTGATAAAACTATAATAATGTTGGAGTGGCCATAACTTAAAACACCAAAGAAGTTATAGGGATTCCTTGGTCTTATAGGATATTGCTGAAAATTCATCTAGAATTTTGGTAAAATAGCTACTCCTTTCACAAAATTTTTCAAAAAGGATTTTTTCCTATAGAGTCTAGCAACTGAAGAAACATTTCAAAAACCTAAAGAATTATGACTACCATTTCAATCATTGCCTTACCAAGTTTCTCAATAAAAATTGACAGTGGAGTGTGATGCATCTAGTACAAGTGCTGGTATGGTTTTGAAGCAGGAAAAACGTATTGCATTTTATAGCGAGGCTCTTCAAGGGCAAAATTTATTATTGTCTACATACAAGAAAGAGATGCTGGCATTCATCCTTGCCATCTAAAAATGACATCACTTTCTTATTGGAATACAGTTTGTTGTCTATATTGATCAACAAAGTCTTAAACATTTATGGAATCAGGAAATTACTACGGTTGCACAACAAAGGTGGTTTTACAAGCTAATGGGATTTGATGTTATTATCAAATATAAAAGAGAAAGAGATAATCTTGTAGATGACACATTATCTAAACAAGATGAGAAGTATGAGCATCAAGAGGGAGAATTTGGAGCAATTTTTCTGCCCATTCTAAAATAAGTAACGACAATAAAAAAGGATACAATATCTAACCTAGCCTTATAACATTTGGTTTATATGGTCAAATATGAGGAGGTTGTTAGTCCTTGAAGTATTTAAGAAAGATTTTTAATCTTTAAAGAAAAAACTCTTTTGGTTATGAATTCTTCTTTTTGTGCTGATATTATAGGCCAGTTCCATAACAGTATGCATGAAGGCTTTTTGAAGACTTCACATCGAACTCGCTCCATTTTTAATTGGCAGTAAGAGGCAAGTTAAAGAGCATGTCAAGAATGTGATATTTATCAACATCACAAGGTGGAACATTTAGCTCCATGAGGGTTACTATAACCATTGTCAATACCAAATTAGATTTGGGAGGACATAGTGATGGTTTTCATTAATGGACTTCTAATTTTATAAGGAAAATTGACTATATATATTATGGTCGATTGTCTAACAAAGTATGCAGATTTCATTGATGTATCTTACCATTATATAGCTGTGAGAATTGCATAGATTTTTTTTATCAAGTTGTTCGGTTACATGGGATGCCTAGATCAATTATGTATGATCAAGATTCAACTTTTATGAGTCTATAATGGCAGAGCTGTTTAGATTAAATGGCATGCAATTTGATTTTAGCTCGATATATCATCTTTAAATCAACAGGAAAAGTAAAGAAGTGAACAGAATGTTGGAGATGTATCTTTGTTGTTTCATAGCTTCTAAGTTAAAGAAATAGGTGAAATGGTTAGCATGGGCTGAATATTGTCACATAACCAGCTGGCGTTTAACAATTAAAAAAATCCCATTTGAGATTGTATATGGACGAGAAGCTCTCACTCTACTGGTATAAGTTTCTAGCACGACAAAGGTGGTTGCAGTTTAGCAAGAGTTGTCTAATAGAGACAAGATATTAATAAAGTTTAAAAAAAATTCTAAAAGCTCAAGCTTGAATAAAGCATGTTTATGACTCAAAGCATCGGGAAAAAGAGTTTTATATTGGTGATTAGGTATATTTAAGATTGCTCACATATAAATAATGTCAATCGCCTTAAGAAGGAATTTTAAACTTCATGTCAAATATTATGGACCATTTTAGGTTTTGCAATATAGTGGTGAGTTCTCTTACAAGTTTGAATTGTCGAAGGAAACTCAAATACATCTTATATTTGATGTCTCATTATTAAAAAAGAAGATTGGAGAATAGGTCCAAGTTTAGATTGAGGCTTTTATGGTAAGAATTGGGATGAAGAAATTTGATCCTAAGTCTCAAGGAGTTCCGGATCATTATAAGCATACAAGAAAAGAAGACACCATCATCCATTGACATAGATTATCACTAGTCGAAGCTACTTGAAAATATTTGGAGATTATGAAGAAACAATTCCCTAGTTACTACTTTAAGGACAATGCATCTCTTTAAAGAATAAAGGATTATGATAATTTTGTTATCCCAATTTCTATTACTTTCAATAACTTATTTTCTACTTGATAGGGATATTTAGAGTCCAAGAAATTATTAAAGTCTTAGTTTAAAGAAAAGAGCTAGTCTTCTCCACATTTAGTGTTTGTAATCTTTTACAATTTCTTTTCATATTCGACAGATTGTTAATTTTAGAAGTTGCGTATATAATTTGAGGCAGGTGAAATAAAAAATGAATAACAATTTTATTAAAATACTTTGTTGTATTTACAGGTCAAGTTTACATACCACATACCATACCTCTATATATAATGGTTTTAAGGTTTTAGCCTTAATTTTTTCTTTTGATGAAGCCAAAATAGAAAATTAACCAGCAAATATGGATCAAATATACCATGATAAACAAAACAATATAAAAAGACACCAAGTCTTTATATAATTATATTTTATTATGTAGTCTATTTTCTCATATAATTTGAGATATTTTAGAAAATATATGAGTTTCAATGAGGTAAAGAGGAATAACATAATTTTTAAATGACTATTTAACCATTATGTTAACTTAAATTTAAGAAAGGATCTTATTAAAAATCTATTAATACATTGAGAATCTAATGAGATGAAAAATTTGGTTAGGAAATTAATTGAGATTACCTCTATAAACAAGGACTTTTAAAAAATTTATCTAGAAAAATAACATTACAAAAAAATAAGTTAAAATAGCATCATGGATTATACTGCAGCAAATAGTTTATGTCTGTTATAAGCGCTCATCTGCCATATTCCAAATCAAGGTAGTTTTATGAAGGAAAAAAAACCCTAGTTTTAATAAAATCAAGGAGCTTTTTTTTTTTTTTAATTCAGCACAGTTAAAAAAATAGGCAAAATACTACAGTCTAGAAAATATTTTAGGTAAATAACATAATTTGACAAGTCACAAGCCTCATATACATCTCACAAAAAAAGATGGTTAAGGTGTTTTTCTTTAGTCTCTCAACTCTTTGTCATAAAAAACCAACCCAACAATAATCACAATTTAGAAACACAATTTACAATTCATCCACCCAACACAATTAATAAATCAATACATTTCATCAATTTAACAATTCTCTATTCATAATTAAACACAATAAAAACTCACATAACATTTTATTAAATTTAACATGAATTCATAATTATTCTTAAAACATTAAAGCATGCAATCTAACAACATCTAAAAATCTCTCGAGCCTGGGGATGGGCTCACAGCACCCAAACTTGTCCAAGTCAAGGACAAGCCTCTATAGCCTATGTAGGGGTGCACAACAAAATCACCCCAGATTATAAACGAGTCTGGAACGCTCGTGGACTAGCCCGCCTCCCTAACTAGAAGTCCATGTTCAAGATAAGCAATCTCTCTTATTGGATATTGCTTCATAAATAATTGATTTCTCCTGACATCCCAAAAATCTTTGTAAGCTGCATGAATCACTGTCTAATTCTCTTCTCACTTACCCTGACTTCTGATATTATGCAACTCATCACTAGTATCAACATAATCTTAGAAGTGTTGAGATAGGTCAAACTGTCATATTACCTGATCAGAGTAATACATCTCAATTATGTCAAAATAATGTAGTGGGTCATATGCCAACCATAATTCACCCCCCTCTCGGCATACATGTGAGACTTATAATATCAAATCTTTGGTATATGACTTCTAAATAACCTATTAAGACATGAAAGATATATATTATAAATCAAGAAAACTAAAAACTTAACGCCCGAATAAAAAAAAAAGCATTACATTATTAAAAATCATACCTCGTTTCATAAGCCAATTTTTAACCCCTATTTTTGTATGTATGAAAAACAAAAGATCAGAAAAATCCAAAACATGTCTTTTCAGTAAATTTAGTCAAGTTTTATCATTTTTTATCTTGTCTTTTTTTTTTAATTTTCATATGTTTTAAAAAATAATGTGATAAATAATATAATAAAACATAAAAACCATATACAAAAAAATTAAAAACAATTAGTTGGGGTTAAAATTGAACCAATAATTGAGTATCACTTGCAAAAATAAAGTTTGGGCATTTTTTGGCCATAAATGAGGGTTGAATTGATAAAAAAAAAAACTAAAAAAATGGCTTAAATCGATTTAATTTGGTTAATATTGAATTGAATCAGAAGTCCAATAAAGGGTTTGAAATAAATTATCAAGTTAAAAAATCAATCAAGAACTTAATTGAAAAGGAAAATTGAAATATGGCACCAAATCAACTTAAAAAGGAAAGATTAGAAGATCGAGGACCAAATTGGAGGCAAAAAAGAAATTAGAGGGGTTTTCTTGATATTTTTAAAGGGAGAAAATGAAATAAATTCAGGAAAAGAGTTGAAAATTGACCAAAATAAAAGAATTAGAAGTTGAAGGATCGAAGCGTAAAAGGCATTGAAATAGAGTGATAGGTGTGAAGTTTGACATAAATGTAATTGAAGAAAACCTAAAGCAAAATGAGGTCGTTTCATATTATGTGAAATGTTTCGTTTCGACTAGTCAAGGTGAAAATGGACATCAAAATATCGTCTCATAGTCTCACTTGTGCCACCAAGGTGCTGGAAGCCTGGAACAACTCAGTGGTCAAACCCTATTTTTCTCAAAGCGTACATATCATTATAATTGATCTCTAATCTCTCCTTTTTCTTATAATTCCTTTCGCTCTTCTTTTTCAGTCCTCAAAAAAATGTTTGCAAATGATTTCTTCTTAAAAAAAAGTCTTATTAGATATTATTTTGATTTGATCTCTTTTTCATGTATGAAATTTTGCTCAATCATAATTTTTATTGCTCGAACTGAAAAAATTTAGGGTTTTTTTCTTTTAATTGGCGACATTACTTAATATATTATTTAATTAGTTTAGCGTTTTTTGTTGCAGTTACATGTGGTAGCTCCTATTGTTGCCGAATTGAAGACACCTATAATCATAGCTAATGTTAATATTGATAAGTATATCTATCTTGCTAGGAAATACAAAGTCTAGTATGTATCATTTGTTTCCTCTCTTTTTGCTTTTTTTAATTAATTTTTCCATTGATTTTGTATTTATATGTTGTGTGCATTTAGATAATGAGTTTGTGTTGCCGATTTTGGTATAGAATCATGATTTGTTAGATAAAAGCTGAATATTTTCCTTTGATTTTTCCTTTAAAACTTATTTTTATATTGTTTGGTTAGATAAGAACTTAATCTTTGTTTCTAGTCATTCTTAGTTTATATTAAAACATCTCATTATTGCTTAAGAGTTGGGAAATTAAAAACCAAACAATTAAACATATTTTTATGTTCAAAATGGATTGGCAAATCTCTTTTTATTCTTAACCCAACAATTCGAGTCGATAAGTTTAATGTTATTCGTTGATTGTTGAGTTCTTGCCATTAATTTTAAGTTTCTTATGATTTTATAAATTTATGATTTGTTTTTATAATTTAAGTTTACATTGTATTTTCCATATCATGTCAAAAAAATATTTTTGACAACCTTGATTGTAATAATAAGAACTTTTTTTTTCTTAACATCATGTATGAGAGTTTAAATTGTTGGTTTGAAGAACACCATAAGCCAAGGTTAACTAACCCAGTAATATATGGATAATAGTGTAAAAAAATAATATTTTATGACATAGACCTTACCTTAAGCCATATTTTAGAAAAAGCATTGTTGACAATAATTAAAAAAAGAAAAAACTTAATTGGCCTTGGAAAATTATTGTAGCTTCATATTCATTTGGCTCTCTTCACTAGAATAGAGTAATGGCATTTTCGCCTCTCCTCCACCCAAAAAACTTAACACATGTTTTCAAGGGCAATGAAGTCTTCATACATGACCCGTTTTTCATTACCAAATAGAGTGGGGACAAATAAGTTTTTTTTATTTTAATTGCATAGTGAAATGACCAAACTACCCTTAGAAGCAAAAAAATATAAATTTGTAATTAATAGATATTTTTATATTTTTACAATGATTTTTTAGTTATTATAATTTAAGACGAGGAGCAATTTGGTATTTTCACAAATATAAAAAAATTAAAAATTAAAATGCATAGTGAAACGATAAAAATACCCTTAAAGTAAAAAACATTAAGCCCGAGGTTAGGGGCGTTTTTGTTTTTTCACAATTGTTTTTTATACTTATAAAGTCGTGTCGAGGAAAATTCGGTATTTGGCTAGAAAAAAAACAAAAAGGTGGGGGTGCGTGCAACACCTCCTGACGTTCAAAAATGTCCTCTTCGTCGTATCATTGGAAAAGTTATTGTGTTCTCTTCATGTTGATGCAGCACATATCTTCGATGGGAGTTTCTTTTTTTCCCTTCTTCTCTCTCTCTTCTTCCTAAAACATTACAGTTTGGTCCTCTTACTTATTGATATTTCAACTTCAATCCTTATTCTTTTGATTTTTATTTTTTTATCTTCTTCCTTTTGTAGAAGTTTTATTTATTTTTAATTTCATCCTTCAATCCCAATTTACAATAATACTATATTCTCTAATGTGGTCCTTATTTTTTGGATTTCTAATTTTATTTTTTTGTTTTTTGCCCTTTTGTAAAAGTTTTAGTAGTTTTCAATTTCATCCTTCAATTCAAATTGATGGTATTATATTTTCTAATTTTGTCCTTATTGTTTTGGTTTCGTTTTGGTTTCTAATTTTTTTTCTTGACTCTTTTGTAAAAGTTATTATTCTTTTCAATTTGACCCTTTAATTACAATTTGTTTTATTTTTTATGTCAATTTTGATCATCATTCTTTCTAAAAAAAAGTTCTGTCATTTTACTAAATTGATTTTTATTTTAAATTTCACCCTTCAATTAAATATATAATTTATTTTGTATTTTAATTTGGTTTCTCATTCTTTTAATTGTTATTTTATTAAATCCTTTTGTATCATTGAAGTTTTTTTTTCATTTTCATCTTTCAATATTTAATTAATTGAGAATTGAATTTCATTATTTTTCTAAAGTAGGTGTTTTGGATCTAATGACTCGGGTCACGGGTTTGAAAAGTATGTATGAGTTTTTTTATTAAAAAAGACTTTATAACTCTTTTTATTTTTTTATCGGGTTATTCCAATCACATGATTTGGATCACGGGTTTGACAAGATATTTCGGTTTAACTCAGCCCTAATTAGCATGGTTATAGGTTTGTCATGACTAAATTTTTATTTTTTTAATCCCATTTCCATACATGAATATTATTTTTATACAAAATAATATTTCAGCCATGCGATAAAAAAGGGGCACGAAGTCTAGTTACTAATTGAATTCATATTTGAATATGTACAACCGATAAGCGTGTTTTAATTCAACAACTGAATTCATTGTTGTTGTTTTATTTTTCCTTTGTCTTTTTACCTTTTTCTTCTTGAGAATGTGAGTAAATATTTGTTGTATTATATCATCCTCGCTGGATTTTACATAGGTGGGTAAAAACACCATCCCCGTAGTAGAAAACAAAATATAACAAAACTATTATAACCATTTTCTTTATAAAAATCATATATTCTTTCAATTTCCCATAATTAAAAGATACAGCATTTTTATTTATTTCGCCTTTTTCCTCATCCGAGATTCTGCAAATATGTGTTCCTCGTAAGTCATAAATGAACTTTCTTTCCAATTCTTTTTTCATCTTCTTGCCGTACAATGGCACTTACAGGGATTTTTTGAATAACAAAATGTCACATTGTTATGGAATTATAAAATTACCAGAAATAAACCACATGTTCTTTTCTTATCGGAATCCTTTAAAAAATGGTGTAAATAATTTTTTTCGAATTTTTTATTATAAAAAAATGGTGTATCCAACCCAGTGACATTTTTTCTTTTTTCAATCTCTCATAATTGCAGTTAACAGCTGTGAGAACTGGCAGCGCAATTAGCAAATGCTTGAGGTCCCCATTTTTTATTATTATTTATTTTTTTTGTATCCCACCCGAATTACTTCGATCCTGGAAGCTTTCCCTTTAGAAGCCTTCATTATCTGAAGGACACAAAAAAGCTAAAAGGAGATGCCATGCTACCATATGGGAGCACGAGCATGGCAGACATTGCTGGACAACCAGGAGCTGGGACTAAGTTTCCATAAAACTGAATATAATGGATAATGCAAATCCAAGGAAACATATCTGGCCACGTTACTGTAAAAGCCTCTCCATTGACTGATCATGTGCAGGGCCGACCACCCATATTTCACACAGGCCGTCTCTCACACCAGAGAATGTGGTCCTTGTAGTCAAACACTTGGATTGTTTGAGAGCTTCAAAAGTAGAATCAATGGTGCAGAAATTGACCATGCCCACTAGAAAACAAGACCTACCAGTAATATTATGCTAAATAAACACTCTAGTGTGGAGGTAAATGGAAAGCACTGGCAAGGGCATGTGCTCCTTCCGACTGTGCCTGCCTGGCATGGTTTTGCAGTCTTCAAGTGGATTATCACACGACGCCTTCCACGTTTTCTCATGCTTTTCTTGATGTCTCAGCCTTTCGCAATTTCCTCAGCTTGGCTTCCCTGTCCCTAAGCTATCCTCTCTCGCACTTTAATTCTTGCCCCACTTTTGTACACGTTTTCATGGACATAAAAATGAATGCATTCCCTCTTATATATTTACTCATTGATTTTCTACTAACAACGTATATTATGTTCGGAATGCCCACAGTTTATATTAAACACTATATATAAAAAAAAAAGTTTGTTTATATTAAACACTATATATATATAAAAGTTTGTTTATATTAAACACTATATATAAAAGTTTGTTTATATTGGTTCCAAGAGTCGACATAAAACAAATCAAATAATAATTATAGTCTTTAAGTCCGTGATAGCTGAGAAAATTGAAATTCAATGGCACAGTGGGGAGCAATCAGTGGCCAGGTCTGACCAATTTGAGGGAGCAATCATCAATAAATTTAAATCCACGACAGTAAGCAGATTTCCATCTTGCTCGATCTTACTATTGACGTCTCGAAAGAGTCCTTGGTCAATCATGCGACGATGAGCAAGATCGATGATCAACAAAAAGGAGGTCATAAGAATGTTACTACAAACATGATGTTCCCAAAAGCTTAAGACACCATGAATGCGCATTAATCCTTAATTTTGATATTAGTAATTATTACACCATTGCGCAATACATTATTAACAAAAGCAACGACTCCACCAATTCAATGATTAAAGTCACTGATATTTGCTTAAGCCAGTTTGAAAAAAATCTAAAATAAAAGCAAAGGAAAAAGGTTTTTTTTTTAAGAGCAAGTTTGTTTTTGTATTTTAAAAGGATTTTTTAAAAATAAAATTTTTTATTTTTTATTTTCTTTAACTTAAATTTTATTTTATTTTTTAAATTATTTTAACATATTAATATCAAAAATAAATTTTAAAAAATAATAAGTTCCTTAATTCAAAACAGGATGTAAACACCGAAGGGGAGTCTTTCCTCGATTCTATTCCTATCTTTGATAAATAACACTTTTTACTATGTTGTAGGGTCAAAATCATCTTTGTATCTGTTTCTTCCGTAATTTTGAGTCATATTTTGTCCCCAATGATATGTGTAGCTGTGAATTATTTCAATGAGATTATTCAGTATGGATTTGTTAACGTGATATAATATATTTTTTAAAAGTATTTTTTAATTAAAAATATATTAATATTATATTTTTTTAAAATTTATTTTATTTTTAATAACAAGATTATCAAAATTACATTTAAAAATATTAATTTAATATTTTTTGTATAAATTACTGCAATATCAAACAATCACTTTACATCTTATATTTATCTATAAACAAACCTTTATGAGTTAAATTTTAGTTAAAAAGAAAACAATGAAATATTGGCAATGATTTTATCTTCTCTCTCGAAAGATACCTACACACACAACTGGAAAAGCTACTTCCATATACACTATATAAAACAAATTAATGATATATGTTTAAAAAACTACTAAAATAAATGCTATGATGGGTATAATTACAATAACATATCATAAGTGTCATTATTATATATTTTTAGTGGCATTTATCTTAATTTTATGAACAATTATAGTATATCTTTACTAATATTGGATTTAAAGGTATTTATTTGAATGCTTTCAAAATTAATGTCATTCAAAACAAATGTCTTTAGATCTAAAGCATGAGATTATAAGGATTCTCAAGTAAGAGATCTTTAAAAATGTTACTAAAAATATAAATAAGCAAAATATATATGACAAAATCTAATAAGTGCCCTTAATGTATCCATTAAATATAATCTAAAAAAATCTTCTTTAGCTTATTATAAGAGAGGTGGGGGAAAATATGTTTTTCTCATAATCAACTTTTTATCTGTTTTTCCTGCTTTATCTTTTTTGAAAGTAAGTTCTTTATCAAACACATCTACTTTAAAATGTTGGGTAAAAAGTTCTTAATTTATAAGCATAATATGGCCAAATGGAGCCTAAATTTGTTTACTTAAATACAGATTAGATATTCAAATAAATCAAACTATATTAATCAATTATATCTAATAATCCATATTATATGTGATAATTTTTAAGCGTGCGATCGATAAATTTTGTTACCAAATAGAAAAACAAAGATTGATGTCAGCTCTAAAAAAATGTTGATGGTTAACTTTAGAACAACCGTTAATTATACTAGATAGTGTTGAAATTTTATTTAAAATCATGGTTAACAGATATATTTGAGAACAAAATAAAAATATAGTCCACTTATTTTTAAGATTAAAACTTTGTTGGAATTTAATCTCCGACATAAACTATTTAACACGAAACATTAACAAGATTTAAATAAATTATTGGTAAATAAGAAGTTGATCTAAAAAATCCTTAGTTAAAATGTTTTAGATAAACTAATTAAAAACCTTCTAAAAACTTCAATCTCATACAGGAAAAAAAACAAGCTTTCCTTGTTTTTTATATAATGGGAATGTGAGAAGTTAAAATTGAGTCCAAATAACACCCCAAGCTTATGGAGAGGAGATGACCTGAGCAAAGTGAGTTTTGAGTTTAAACTCACACTTGTGCAACTTTACTTGAGCCTGGTTTATTGTAAAATAATTTTTTGAGCTGCAAAATAGTATTTCCAACTTAAATCTAGGCTTTATATCTGGTCTATGAAGAATTATTTATTCCAGCTCATTGTACTATCTAGTCCAGCACATGAATAATAGAATTTGATTAATTTTCTTCCAGAACAATTTCTACAAAACCTGAACAATTTTTTTCAACTCAAAAGATATATGATTTAAAGCAAAAACATTCTAATTTAAGCTGATAATGGACGTAATTTCATTAGTTTTCGGCTCCTAAAATCATATATAAAAGAGACTTCAGTAGAGTGTTTTGGAGCTAGTTTTTTTGCATTTTTTTTTATAGATTGTTTTACAGAATTTGATGATTTTCTTCACCTTCACAACTTAACTCTTCTGGTTTTTTTAATTTATACTCCTTTTTTGTTTTTTCTTATAATCTAGAGTTTAGACTCGGTCTTTGTAGAGAGATTGAGAATAATTCTTTTAAGTTCATTGAACCTTATTTAAAAGTGCATCTAAATAAGATGGTTTTGTTGCAATCCTGAAAAACTTATTGAAAAATTATTTTACTTTAAGTGAAGAGCAATAAAGCCTCAGCCCAAATAAGTTATTCTTGAAAACGATAAAATTTCATATTTGTAATATTCTAAGATCTTCAACAAGTAAGTGTTTTATATACTTTTAATTTAAGTATAATTTATATGAATAATTAGTTGGCATGCTAAGATTATATTTCAATCTTTTATGAAAGTCTATATATTTGCTTGATAAGCATGCTAGCTCTTTTTGTTATGATTGCAAGTGGTCTTGTTCTTATAAGTTTGTATGTTATAAACTAAACATAATTGATCACTTGTCTAATCATCTAGTATATTTTCAAAAACAATCTTAAGTCTTTAATAGTTTATAATTGTTTATTTTATAATTTTTTATGATAACTAGATAAATAGTTAAAGAGGATATTATAAATTTTATGTTATAATTTAAATTTTATCAAGTTGCTTATGAAGTAAACAATAAGAACTTGTTAATGTCTACCATATAATTTTCTCCTACTTGTATGTTTTTTTATTTAGTTTATATATTTCTTCCATCATGAATGATGTTTCCATGCCTTTTTGTTTAATTTGATTAAACAAGTTTATTTTGGCATGATGCATGTTAATTTGATAACTTTTTGATCTCAAACTTTCATAACATGTTTTCTTATAATCTTGCTTTGTTGAATTTTTTTGTGCTAGTTATAAAAATTCTTATATATATTTAGTTTGTTAAAATTTTGTGTTTGTTTTTATACATGCTTTGAGAAGCCAAGGTTTTTTTTTGTCAATTTTTTTATGTAAGTTTTTTTTTTTTTTTTTGCACTATTTTTTATAGATTTTTCTATAGAATTTGACACTCTTCTTCACCTAATTTTTCAGCTTAACTCTTTTGATTTTTTAAGCTATATTTTTTTATTTGTTTTCCTCATAATCTAGAGTTTTGGTTTGGTCTTTGTAGAGAGACATTGAGTACAATTCTTTTTAGTTTGTTAAACCTTATTTAAGAGTGCACACAAAAAAAAGAAATTATTAGAATCCTTAGAGACTTATTAAAATTGGTCCTTTTACACCAAATGTGGAGAAATAAAGTTTTAAGAAGGAAGATTAATCATTTACAATAATAAAAATTTGAGATTGGATATATTTTAAGAACTTCAACAATTAATTACTCTAAATTAGTTTTGTTTTAATATAATTTCTAAACATATTTAGTGTGCATGCTAAGTTTGTATTCCTATATCTTATGGAAGTGTATATATTTGCTTAGTATGCATGCTACAATTGTTTGATTGCAAGATTACCAAGTTCTTATATTTTTTTCATGATTATAAACTAAACAACTATGCTCACTTTTTTAATATTCTGATTATCTAATAATTTTGAAAACAATCTTAAGACTTTATTTAGGTAGTCTTTGTTTAGTATATAATTTTATGTGAAAACTAGATTAATTTTTAAAGAGTGTATTAGTAACTTGATTTTAAGGTTAAGTTTAAATTTTATCTCGTTTTTTTATTTTCATGCTTTTTAGATTAATGCATGTAATACAACCTTATGAACTAAACAATAAAAAACTTGTTTATGCCTACCATATAATCTTTGCTAGTTATTTGTTTAGTTTATATATGTATTTTAGCAATCATGAAAGGTATGGTAATTATTTAATTTTCTTATACAAATTTATATTGATATGCTATTTGTTTGAATAAGATTAATATGGTATGATGCATATTAATAAGGTAACATTTTAAAATAATCTTGCTTAGTTGGGAATATTTATTTTCTAAGCTTTTCTTATAATTGTTACAAAAAAATTATCAAACTTTAGCTTATTAAAATTATATATTTGTTTCTTATACATGCTTTGAGAAGCCAAGTTATTTATATAATATCGACTACTGTTTTATATAATATTTATCATGGCATCAACTCAAGAATTGATTATTCCAACCAATATTGCTTAGGTCAATGCTACTTTAGTAGTGAATATTCCATCATCACCTTTTGTAGTGTATGGTGAGAAACATGAAAAGTTCAATGAATTGAACTTTAGAGGTGGCAACAGAAAATATTGTTTCATTTAGCCACCTTGAACTTAGGTGAGTTATTTTCATAAAACACCAAAGTTGTCAAATAATGAAATTGATTTTATTAATGTGGTAGCTTTGATCATATGAAATCAAGGTGATTTTATCTGCAAGAACTGCATCTTGAATTGATTGGACAATACACAATATGATGTTTATAGTTCAATCAAGAATGCAAATGCATTTTAAAAAGTTTTGAACAAAAAGTTCAAGGTTGTTTTGAACAAGTTCATAATTTGTGACTATTTTAATTTTAAAATGGTTGACTCAAGAATCTTTATGAGTCAAGTTTAAGAGTTTCAACTCACCTTGCATGACATCTATGCTAAAAATATATGTATAAAAGAA
>Ga0307510_10004846_pt1 | contig 15911 bp, 12 predicted proteins | sample 12_EM_MG_FD_207224 | JGI IMG/M metagenome (GOLD analysis project Ga0307510, IMG submission 207224) | Populus trichocarpa ectomycorrhiza microbial communities from riparian zone in the Pacific Northwest, United States - 12_EM | ecosystem: Host-associated > Plants > Roots > Unclassified | place...
TTTATTCGTACCTTGATTCTCTATTCCGGTTATGATTATTATAAATTGTTATAATAATTGTTTTTTAAAGTATTTTTTATTTAAAAATATATCAAAATAAATTTTTAAAAAATTTAAAAATATTTTTCGACCGCAAAAACAAACACACACTGGGTGTATCCTGCCATACCATAGTGTTTCTTTTCTTTTTTATTTTTTTTAAAATAAAATTCATGATGTAATGTTGATGCCTCCATCATGCAAAAGTAGGGATGAGTCTCTGGTGGTATCATATTTCTTTAAAACTTTAAGAAAAATGGCTTGAAATAATTGACTTTGTTAAAAATGATTGATGATAGGCAAGGTTTATTTGTGGTGGATGGAATCTTTCAAACCCTTATTTATTTATTTATTTTTCTTTTAAGCAAGTGAATCTGTCTTGAAAACGATTTATTAGTTAGTGATCTACGCCGACCGGTGCTAAATACAATGTAGCAAAATACTAGGCTACATTATCTACTTAATCATTTGAGCACAAAATCTCCCGTAATCCATGGCTGAGATGGCTTGGATTGAGACTATCCTCGATTATATAATGTTTACGTGTGGACAGCTTTTTTCTCATAAGAAGACGATGGGCCACGAACACATTATATATTTTGACATGACTGAAGGAAGAGCTTGGTTTCGATGGTTTCAAGACGTGCCAGGATGGGTCAGGAGGAATATATATATTTGCTTTTGTTCTCTGTGTAATCCATCACTAGTACTGTTGCTGTTCTGCGCATCAAAATAGATTAACCTTTGTGTCGCAAATACTCAGTGGCTACTCGAGAATTATTGATTTGGCTGTGGCTGTGGCTGTGGCTGTGGCTTTCGAGTGTTTGATAATATTTTAAAATTAATATTATAGTTATTCTCAGAAGTTACAATTTGTATCTTTTTAAAAGCTAAAAGCTACAACTTTCTCGAGCATACTCTAAACATACACTTACAAAAACCGATCTTGCCATAGTGCGAATCCATCAATTCCATTCATAGCTTGATGTAATAATATCCACGGAGTCTTTGATCATTTCGCCACCCACTTGTGTCCTTTGTGCATTTTTATGTATATGTGCATGACTACATGTATGTATGTATGTACGCACGAGAGTCATCAAGGGTGGTGGGGGCTTTTACACTCGCCCCTACGAGGAAGATAAGAAAATGGAGAGAGGGTCAACTAACAAGCTCATCTTTCTTTCTTTCTTTTTTTAATGAGGAAACAGATAGGAGGAGACTTGAAATGATGATACATGGAGAGAGGACCCCATGATCATATTCAAGTCCAAACCTGATTCCTTGGGTTCCAATAGCCCATTACCCTTCTTTGACTATCAATGGTTTTTATTTAGTTAAATTAGGCAAAACCCACTTCAGGATTCCTTCCCACTACAGGTGCCTTTCCTCCCCTCCAAAAGGGGAGCCTTGTGCCATTATAAATCTACAAGCTAGCTAGCTAGCAAAACTAAGGCATTTATAGGAGTGTAAGAAGCGTACTAGCAAGCTGTAGGCTTTATGGATGGGTATCTAATGAAAGCCATAGGGGCAGGGGGGTGCTTCACTTTTTCATGATTATGATTTTGATCTAGAATTGCATGCCAATATGGTTAAGGCTTTGCCTCATCATATGCTAATGGGAACACGCCACATGTTGTCAAATCAGTGGTTGCAACCCCATGGTGCATAGCGATCGTGGAGAGATGCTATTACAACATAATTTCTGACAGGTGACATGTTTGTCGATCCTGACCAGGAGTGACTCAACCTCCTCCTTTGTCTTGTGTCAATCTATTTGCATGTAAGAAAAGAGAGAGGGAGAGAGTCAGAGAGGGACTGGGAGACCTTGGACATGGAAATGAATAAGAACTGGCCTGCATGTGTGTCTTAGGTTTTGACACATAGCTGCATATTTAAATGGTCCGAGACCCATCGTAAGGCTTTGCAAATCATCATGTAATGTTTACTTCATCATCATGCATGCGTTACCAGCTTAATCAAGAAGCACCTAGTTTCTTTTTTCTTTTTTTAATTTGGTCCCTGGCATCTTTTTCAGGCTTTGGTGTACTATCCCTAGCTCACTCAGAAATAAACAAATAAAAAGTCACTCAAAAATCTCCTTTGAACCTGGTTGGCTTTCCAGCTGTTCTAATTAAGGGGGAAGGAGAAGCCAGTGTGGTTTAGTGCAAAGCTGCCAAGGAAAGTATAGCTCATGATTAAGAGTTTGTGGGCTATTTATTGATTTTAGTTGAACAAGCTGCTCTGGTCCATGATTTATGGTTTTCCAGCTTGAAGGTAATGGTGGTCCAAATAAGACTTGAATTCTAAGCCGGAAAATTGATTCGAAAGTGGGGCTTTCATTTGATTGAGAAAATTATTAAATAAAAGTTTTGCTTTTTTTATTGGCTGTGGGAATAGGGTTGGCGATGGGGTTCCAAACTCAGTTAGAGCCTGGATTGAAAAAAGGCTATAAACCCAATCAATATTTTGTGTAGGCTAAGAGGTCCCCATTATTATCCTTTATCATAAGTTTTAAAAGTGGGGATTGAGTACTGAAATCCTACATTTAAAGCATTTGCGGCTGGTTGGTCCTGTTACGAGGGCCACTGTAGGCCACTTTCCCCCCCTTGAACTGAGTAGACTACAGCCCCATAAAACCATGTCTGCTGTCCAGGAAATGGAAGGTGTTAAAATGGTAAAAACAAGACAAAAATGTTCGGATTGGGCTGGAAGAGCCTTGCCTTGCTTGCCCCAGTTCTCATACATTAACAAGTAAAAATGGGGAAAAGAATACAATGAATATACACGCGCGGTGGAGCCACTCATCCATACATCTTGATCCAAGGCACCGGATCTATCTTAGAAGTTGCTGGGTGATTAGCAGCCTCCGAGAGTGTTGTGCTCTTTGAACCCACAAGCGCCTATGTCCATGGGCGCTTGTCATTACCTTAATTTCCTATTTCAAGTCTTGAGTAACATTTTGACTCAATCCAACTTCCAGATTTATTAATTGCTCTCCGCTTAGATGCTACATCAGATTCTCTCATCAGAGATTTATATATATGACAGATACAAATCCCTACATTTTGCAGTTATTACTACTTCTCAATGTTGGTTTCTTGGAGCTTGACCTTGTAACATTTTACTCATTCCAGATCCTCACTCAATGTAGTCATGAAAGCCATTCCAATTCATATACAACGATTTCAATACAGTTGTCGTCATACATGTTTTGGTGGATTAGTGAAGCAACGGAAAGCGTCGAGTTTCATAAAAAAGACAGTATATATGGATGACCAAGATTTGCATATATTTCTCATGCCAGTCAATATTCTCAAAGATATTGCTGTTTCGATCTGCCTGAGTGACACAACCTTTTCCTACAATTAGAAATATATTCTGAGGAACACATGCAATGCTACAAACAGATAAAACTGGGGGGCTGCCAAAGGTATACTCAAGTTCAAGTGTACACGGTTTTCTCAAATCATTACAAAGTCAGCCGAAGATATGAATGTATCACGAGCATATTAGAATGCATAAATCCTGCGTCCCTTTCTTGGGAAATATTTTTGATAAAGGGGAACCCCTGAAGTTGCCATTTACCTCTCAGATCAAACTCAACTCTTTGTCTCTTCCCGTGTTCTGCAATTAGCATTAGCAATAAGGGATTGGAAAGCATGGGGGTCTTAAAACTACATTACAAATAAAGAAACTCAGTTAAATTGCGTGGAGGAAGAAGAAATGCAAAGAGTAAAGACTTTCTTGTTTTTAAGCTCTATTCTTATCGATGTCATTTTCTTCTTCTAACACAGAACGAGTGTATAGCTACAGTAAAGATAGTGTGGAAATATTTTAACCACCAAGCATAGTAATATCACTACGCATATAAATGTTGATAGAAACTGCTATTGATGACTTCAAAGAAAAAGAAGATAGTGATAAGTAATACCTCTTAGCTTAATGAATGATTAAAAAAAGAAAGATTGTTTAGTTCAGTTAATATGCTAATGTATGTGATGTGTTTTAGGGTTCTTTTGTTCTTGTCTCAATTAAAAGGATTTTAAAGTTCAAAGCTGAATATTATGGTAGTGTAAATTCTAATAATAGTTATTTTTTTTAAAATATTTTTTACATAAATGTATCAAAATAATATATTTTTTTTTATTTTTAAAATTTTATTTTTGATATCAGTATATCAGTTCATATACTAATGTATGTGATTGTTTTGATCCAAAAACATAAAAAAAATAATTTGAAGCAATTTTTTTTTCCTTTCAAAAACATAGTTTAACCGCAAAACAAACACCACCTAAGTTTGTTGAGTACTAAGTTTGGTGTGAACAAAAATAATGATAGTTTTATATTTAAACCCTAGACTTAGATTCCAGGTTATCCTTACAATTCTAGACTTGTGATTCTAGAGTTATAAATATATCACTTTAATATAAGTTTAACACTTTGTTCTCGTTTTATATGCAGAAAAATAATTGTAAACTTTAAAAGAAATCAAATAACTTAATGTTTCGAATTAAAATATAATAATTCAAGATCAAAGAACTTATAATCATGGAGTAAAAATCCTTAACAAGAGAACATGGATCGATATGTGTTTATATTTTTCTTGGGTTTTTTTGGTAATGAAAACTACAAGCTTATTAGATTACAAGTCTACTAGTTATTGCCTATAAATTATCAACCTACAAGCTATCCGCCTACAAGTTACCAACCTATAAACTATTTTCCTACAAGTTATCAGCCTACGAGATTACAAGCTTATCGGTATATAGGTTTTCAAGATCCTATAAACTTGGTTAAATTGCAGAGAAATAATTGTTGTTGTTGTTGTTACTGCTGCTGCTGCATGTCTTCTTCTTTCTCAAACCTCGATTTATATAGAAAATATCATGAACATGAATAACTGCATGTTAACCACCCATATTCTCCATTCCTTCGTTGTTTTAAGGTGCACGAATGAAACTACCCAATTCCATTATCTTATATACTTAAAGTAATCAGTTACTTACCCAAGTCCAACCCACAATCAGGTCTCTGCCCTTCTTTTCCTCTAACCTAAACTCAACGAATTATTTGATTAATTTTAATGTGTAACAAGATGTGATGAATCTTATGCCAGTCTTTTCCTTTACTCTATCAACCCCTTTGTTCTAGCAATGGACAACTGGATTGTAAAAAAACAAAACTCATCAATAAAAGAGTCCTCGACTTTACAGTCTCATCAGCAGAAGAGTTCTTATCAGCATAACAATCCTTAACTTTAAGAATTCAAAACACCTTCAACAAACTCCATAATATACTCCATATCTTTAGGAAAATAGTTGACAATTTTTAAATCTTGAATTCACAAGATGTATAGGAAACTAAATAGGATACTGATTATAGTTTTCAGTTCTATTTAAAACTCTTGTATACACATAACTTATTAGAAGACATAAATCAAATATTCAAACTTCTCAGAAGCAAGTCTTACTTTTCTACATGGTATCAAAGTTTTTATGAGACCATCATCGTTTTTTTCTTTCTTTTGATCCTAAAAGGACTCATCATCCTTCTCTACTTTTAGTACTACTATTAACACTACCACTGCTCCAACACTCTCCAATCTTCTGCTGACTATCAATTGTCAAACTTAATTTCTCTAACTATCTTATATGAAAAGCTCAAGCCCTACCCTACTACAGAGGTCAAGTCATTTTTTGCTACCTTGATGGTACTACCCCACCCCTATTATAAGAAATGGATCCCACTCATCCAACATAAATACTATCATTAAAGTTCTTAATTCTCACTATGATCAATGGCTTTGTCAGAATTCATTAGTTTTAAACACCATCAATTCTTCCCTCACTGAAGATGTCCTCACTCAATCCATGTCTTAGAAAACCTCTCGTGAGGTCTGACTTGCATTATAAAGAAATTTTCATCACTTTCCCAAGCTAAAGCAATTCAAATTCACACTTGTCACACTCGGACATCGCGACAACCGATTAAAATTTTTTTTCTATTGAAAAACAACAGATACCTGACATCTTGTTTTTTAGAGAAACGGTCTCGTTTAAAGAGTCGCCACCTAGTATTATAGTCACTAGAAACCCTAACTGGTCAACATAGATTTTATGGTCTGGAACTGGTTACACGAAATGAAAGATATTATCACCCTTTAAGTGTCCTACCTGAGGCAGACTACATTGTTGGTTTTGTCTAAAATTACCAAGAGTTTTGTCCTCTTTTTTTTTTGTTCTTCCTATCATGTTCTTGACTCTGGCGCCAGTAAACACTTCCTACGAATATTTCCAACTCTGGCGCTGGTAAATATTGCACAAAAAAATACGATATTCCTGACTTTGGCGCCAATGAATAAGTTCGTGAAATTTTGAATTTTTAATAAAGAAACAATTTTTCTATGCTTTTTTCTTTTTGTTACCCTTTTTATTATTTACTCTTTTTAGACAAGAATAAAAAAAAGCATTGCATAACATATTTGCATTTAACAGTAATGGTCTACAGATTGAGCATATAGAAAAAACAAAATGCAAAAGAAAAAAAATAAAACGCGAGGGGCCCACAAATAAATCCACGAAGATTCCCAAATATTTCAGGAATTTTCTGATATCGAAAAGGGGTTTGTTCGACCAGATATCAAAATAGAAGGGGGATAAAATATATGGAAAGGCATAAGGGTGTGTTTTGCCAATGCCTTCTTCTAAAGACTAAAATGTGAAGAGAATGATGCCCCTCTAGACAATGCCTTCTTGTTTTTACTCTTCCTTTCATTTTTCTTCTCTGTTCCCTCCTTTTCTTGTTTTGGTTTTTTTTTTCAGTCTTCTCTCTCTCTCTCTCTCCTGTGTTGTTTCTCTATTTTTCTCCCTTTTTCCTTTTCTTTTCCCCCCTTTGTTTTCTCCTGCTTCTTCCTCCCGTCTCTGTTCTTTTTCTTTCCTTTTCTCCCCCCGCGATGACTGCTTAGTTAGCTTTTTATAGGGGCTTGTGTGGTATCTTTTAGCACACCTCTTTCTTCCTGGGAGGAGGATAAATCTCGCTAGGTGTTAGTATCCTACTAGGTCTCGGATTCTAGGAGTCCTGCCATTACAGGGCTATTGGTGGTGGCTTTCTTCACGCCTCCAATGGAGTCTCGTGGGGGATGACCTGGGAAAACGGTGATGGAAGTCATGGGGATTGCCATATCATGATGATAGACGATCCATTAATGCTTACATGTCTATTTAGGTGACAATTTGATTTAATAGAGCTACAAACAACAATAGACTATTACTTATAGTAATATAGAAGTAGAATACAAGGCTTTTGCAATTGTTGTTGTAGAAATTTAGTGGGTCATGCTAAATGACCTTCACATTCCGATTGCTCAATCTCCCACTTTGGTGTGACAATATATGAGCAACTTATTTGTCCAATATTTCATTGTTTGATGCTCGAACAAAACACATTGAAATAGACTTTTACTCTGTTTATGATCAAGTTATACAAGATCAACTTCTTGCTGAATTTGTCTTTACCAAGGACTAGTATGCAGATGCACTCACAAAGTCATTGTCTTCTATTCAATCTAACTTTTTGCCTGACAATCTCAAGATTCTTTCCTTACCCTTTTAATTGAAGGGGGGTGTATAAGAACAAAACTCATCAACATAAGAGTCCTTAGCTTTATAGTCTTATCAATAAAAAATTCCTTATTAGTAGAACAATCCTCAACTTTAGAAATTCAAAACATCTTCAACAGACTCAACATCTTTAGAAAAATAATTGATAATTTTTAAATCTTGAATTCACAGGTTACACAGGCAACTAAATAGGATACTAGTTAGAGTTTATACATACAACTTATCAGAAGACATAAATCAAATATTCAGACTTCTTGGAAACAAGTCTTGCTTTTCTACACGAATATAGTTAGAGAATAAAGTAAGGAGGGCAGCCCTATTTTTGGCATGCTTTGGAGCTTGGGGCAGTACGAGATCCTCAATTATAGAAGAGAGACGAGGTGTTGAAGCCTCTCATAGTTCAAAGATTTTAGATTAGGATACCAAGAGTGATAAGAGTAAGGAGCAGTAATGTCTTCTCAAGGAAGGATTTCATATCCTTGTACTTACTGAAACTAAAATAAAAGAGAAATATGAGTGTTTGCGGATCCCAATTTATAGTACAATGAGTTTGTTGTAATTTTTTATATGAAGAGACTATAATTTGAAGGGTAACCCTCTTTTAGAAATGAATCTATTCCTGAACAATTAATTAGTTGCAAAATTTTAAAAGAGTGCATGCATTCCAAAAATGACTTCAAATTTAAGCAATGCCACAAACAAAGTAGTGCCAAATTTTAAGAAGGTGATCCTCCTTTAGGCAATGACACTAAACCAGAGCACTCTGAGATTTAAGAAACTAAGAGATGATAAACTAGCACAATTTATCTCAAGTGCAAGAAGAGATTCGAGATTTGGACCTTCACTAATTCAATAACTTTGTTGGAATAAAGATAGGCATGGTAGAAGATCAAAAACAATAATGCAAAGTAAAAAACTTAAGAACAAGAAGAAGATTACGAGGAAGGTATACTTTTATTAGTGTTTCTCTTTAAACTCTCTTAGTTATTCTCTCTCTCTTTTGTACTGCTTAATAATGCTGAATTACAAGCATTTTATAGGTATAAAGTCCTAGGCAATCAATGAATTAAACTAATACAAGGAAATCCTAATCTAACAAGAAAAACATTCTACCACCTCATCTAGTCAACCAATTCTCAACTGGTCAACCGCTTCAACTTACTCTACCAAGTCACTTTGTCTCAACTGGTTGACCGGTTCCTAACTGGTCGACCAAGTCAATCGGTTCCTAACCGGTTGACCAAGTCAACTAATTTCTAGAAATTAGTTTACTTTCAACATCTCCTCTTAAACTTGATTTTTGCATAACTCCCAACATATCTCTCATCTTGATAAAAACATCATATTTGAGTGGTTTGTGAAGATATTCATGACTTGGTCTTGTGTTTTCATATATTTGACTTTAGCTTTCTTGTTTGCAATGTAATCTCGTAGGTAATAAAATCTTGTGTCAATATGTTTACTTCTATCATGTTATACTGGATTCTTTGATAATGTAATGGTTGAAGAGTTGTCCATATAAATTTCACTAGGCTTCTCTTGTGGCATTCACAATTTCTTCAATAAAAATCTTTAGCTATATGAAATGACAAACACATGATATAATAGCTATATATTTAGTTTCACATGTTGATAAAGTGGCTACGAATTGCTTTTTTGAACTCCATGTGAATGTTATGTCTTCCATGTAGAAAAAAAAATTAGTAGTGCTCTTTCTATCATCCATATCTCCAGCCCAATCTTATCACTATAACCCATAAGACCAAAGCTATTAGAATATCCATAAAATAAGCCAAAATCAACAGTACATTTGATATAGCAAAAAATTCATCTTAAAATTTTGAAGTGTGTCATAATTGGTGTGTCTATAAACCTACTTACAAGTCCTACTCCAAAAAAAATATCTAGATGAGTGCATGTCAAATATCTCAAACTCCCAACTAAACTTTTGAGTGTTGTAAAGTTTATCTTCTCCCTTTCATCATTCTTTAACATCTTCACTCTACACTCAATTAAATTATTCATTTTTGCACATTCCTCCATCTTGAACTTCTTGAGAATCTCCTTTGCAAACTTCTCTTAGCTTATAAATATTTCATCCTCTCCTTATTTGATCTCAATCTCTAAGTAGTATGTTATAAGATCAATGTCTATCATCTCAAACTCCCTGATCATTGCTTACTTGAATTCTCCAAACATCTTTGGATTATTTCCTGTAAAAATCAAGTCATCTATATACAAGCATATAATAAAAGCATCATCATTTTCTTTATCTATGTATAGATAGCTTATTCATGGGGGCATTTTACAAATCCATTCTTTAAAAAGTAGCCATCAATGCGACTATACCAAGCCCTTGGGGTTTGCTTCAATCCATACAAGGCTTTGTTCAACTTTAATACCTTGTCTTCATGTCCCTTCATTTCATAACTCATAGGTTGCTCAATGCAGACCTTATTCTCAAGAAAACTTGATTTGACATCCATTTGATAGATTCTCCATCTATGTTGGGTAGCTGTGGCAGTGATTAATCGAATGGTCTCCAATCTAACAATTAGAGCAAACACTTCATCATAATTAATCTCATGCTTTTGACTATAACTTTTCATCACTAACCTTACTTTGTACCTCTCCACTTCTCATTTGACATTCTTCTTTATTTGCAAATCTACTTGACACCTATTGGCTTCTTTCCACTTGGTATAAGAACCAATTTCCATATATCATTTTTTTAATTGATGCAATCTCCTTATCCATAACAACTTTCCATTTTGCATCTTTTATTACTTCTTTAAACACTATAGGATCACATGTAGCAAGGTGACAATATAGTGTTACATCATCATCAATAAGAGTAGTTACATCATATAAGGCCTCAAGACTCCTCATCCTTTTTGGTGGACTTGATGGATTACCACTACTTGAACTTTCACTAGAAGAAGAAAATAAAGGTGAAGATGACATCACTGGTGATTGTGGAGGTGTAACTTGTTCTTGATGATCTTCATATCTCTCCTGCCCTTCATCAAGAATTGGTAGAAAATCATATTTCTCACCATCATCTACCTTCCAATCTCATGCTCCTTCTTCATCAAACTTAACATCTCTACTAATCACCATTTTCCCTTTATTGGGGTTGTAGAGCTTATATCCTTTGGAATTTTGGCCATAACCCATAAAGATCATCCTTTTGCTCTTGTCATAAAGTTTGGTTCTTACTTGATCATCTACATACACATAACCAATGCTTTCAAAAACTTTCAAGTAAGTAGAACTTGGATTTCTTTCATTTTATGCCTGTTGTGAAGTTATGTCAATCAAACCTTTAGTAGGACACCTATTTGACAAATAAATAGCACAATTTACAGCTTCGACCTAAAATTCTTTAGGCATCTTTTTGTTTTTGAGCATTCTTCTTGCTATGTTGAGGATGCTTCTTTTCTTTCTCTCCACCATGCTATTTTTTTATGGGGATATAAACACCTATAGGAGTCTCTTTATACCATGATCTTTATAAAACTTATTAAAATCATTAGAACAAAATTCACCCTCTATCTATCCTAAGTGATTTTATAGAATAACCATTTTTTTTAACTAATACCTTAAAATTTTTAAAGCAACTAAACACATTAGACTTTTCTTTAAAGAAATATAATAGAGTTTGTCTACTATAATCATCAATAAAAAGTAAAAAATATAATTTTTTACCAAACAAACATGGTTTGATAGGACTACAAATATCTGCATGTATCTTTTACATATGTTGACTTACTCTAGATATAGACTCCTTTGGAAAGCTCTTGCGAAATTGGTTGCCCACCAAACATCCTTCACACAATTGATTTGGATGTATAATGGATAGTAGAATCTTCAACATCTTCTTTTATGTCATCACTTTCAAGCTATCAAAGTTTACATGTCTAAGTCTCAAATGTCAAAGCTAAGTCTCATCTTTCACACATGTCTTTAAGCATTTAAGCACATTTGTCTATATATTTAACAAAAATATCATGTTCTTTGTCATGGTTACCTTTGCAATCATAACTCCATAAGCATAAAGTAATGTTAAGGTAAAATCTTTCATTTTAATTTCAAACCCTTCTCTAATAATTGTTTCGAACTCAGTATATTGGTTTTTACAATAGGGATATAATAGACATCACCAATAAATTGATGACTTCTATTTTTTAATTTTATAAGAATCATACATTTTCCTTTGATGGAGACCTTTCAATAATCTGTAAATGTGACATTACCTTTAATTGATTCATCAAGCTGCATAAACTTGTCTTTATCTCCATATATGTGATTGTTGGCACCATTGTTTAAACACTACATGTTCTTTTTGGCTTGTATTCGTTCATCATAAACTAGTAATAGAATGGCTTTTTTTTTCTACAACAAGATTGGCATTCTCCTCAGCCTTTCTGGTTGAATTCTAACAATCCCTAGCATAATGACCTACCTTTTGACAATTATAGCATTTAACCTTTGTTTCGTTAAACCTGGATTTTGGATTGCCACTGTTAGTGTAATCGGTCGATCAATTTGCTTCATATGGGTTGACCTATTAAGGCTGCCACGACCTTTTCTTTCAAGTTTGCCTCTTCCTTCTCTTCCTTTGCTTTGTCCACGTCCTCTACTCCCTTGGAAATATCCAGAACCATCTTATTTTGAAAAAGGTGCTTGTGCACCCACATCTTCTTGAATTTCATTGACACTTTTCACACAGGATTGTAATTTTTCCATAAGACCTTGTATTGAAAAAACTTTCATATTTTGCGAGTCCTCTATTGCGATCACCATATAATAGAACTTCTTTTGTAGCAAGTGTTGGATCTTCTCTATCACACGTGTCTCTTCTATCTTCTCCTTATATCTCTTCATTTGATTGTACATGGCTAATAATCTTGCAAAGTATTCTGAAATATTCTCCGATTCAAACATATGTAACTTTTCAAAGTCACCACATAACTTTTGTAGACGTACCTTTCTCACATTCTCAGCTCATTGGTTTAATTATTGCAAAACTTCCCATATTTGTTTGGCGGTGATTATATTTTCCATTATTTTAAAAGTGACATCATCCAAACATTAGTGGATGATTGTGTGTTTGTTGATCCTTTCTTCATGCCTTTGCAACAACCTCCTTTAGGCTGAAGTCAAAGTTGCTTCTTTTATAGGCTTTTCAAAGTTTTTCTCAATCATTTTTCATACATCTTGGGAACCTAGCTAAGCTTTTACTCTAATACATCAAGTTTCATAGTTATCCTTTGTCAAACGAGGACATTGAAGTGGGAAGTTTGAATTGATCATGATAAACAATCAAACATAAGCTCTGATACCACTTGTTGGAATAAAAATATGTATGGTATAAGATCAAAAATAGTAATGTAAAGTAAAAAACTCAAGAACAAGAAAAAGATTGCGAGAAAGAAATACTTTTATTAAGTGTTTCTCTCTAAGTTCTCTTAGCTATTCTCTCTCTCTTTTGTATTACTTAATAATGCTAAATTACAAGCCTTTTATAGGCATAAAGTCTTAGACAATCAAGGAATTAAACTAATACAAGAAAATCCTAATCTGAATAGGAAAAGCATTATGCATTCTTAACTAGTCGACTGATTTTCAACTGGTCGACCACTTCAACTTACTCCACCCAGTTGCTCTGTCTCAATCAGTTGACCACTTCCTAACTAGTCGATCGGGTCAACTAATTTCCAGAAATCAGTTTACTTTTAACAAGCTCTTTAGCTAGAAAATAATTGAGTGAATCGTAGTTTATGATTTTAATTTCTTCTAAACTAGTAAAAGGTACATTTATTAATTTGCTATATTCCATCTAATACAAAATGTATGGAGTGGAATCCATCAAATCTAACTTCTAAAGCATAGGTGGAGCCCTTGAAAGTGCAACCACAAACTGATGACATCCTTCTATCTCTAGAGTTGTTAACGAATGAAGTAGACCAGGCTGGACCTTTGATTAGATTGAAAGATTCTTTTAAGTGAAGCTCTTGGAGGACATGAAAAGCTCTGCCTTCAAAAGAAATCTATTATTGGAATTACAGAATTTTCTTAAACATCAACTCCCAATAACCTTCACCATGTCTAATGCTTCAATGATAAGAAGCTTTAAAGATGTTAACTACCTAAGTGGTTGTAATTTTGAGTAGTATTTGCATCTATAAAGCTTCAAGGATACTACACTGGAGAAAAAAAAGTCCCGTACTCGATCTATAAATGTTGTGCTGGAAAGATATTTCATGTTTTTATTAGGCTCTAACTGCTCAAGTACATGTCTTTCACATAACTAATTGTCACTATGGGCATCCCATCTCAACTACATATTCAAGGTATGTTTTATGTTCAAATTGACTTTTAAAACATCTTCAGTATCCAAACATTTTAATGATTATATATTTTCTTCCTCGAAGATGTTGAAGCTCCTCAGCTCTTTTAGCCTATACTTACTATCCATAAATTTAGTAAGCATTTGAAGATTTTTCAATTTACACATTGCTGGTGGCATCTCTTACAAATTTATTTGTATGATGTTAGATGATGCAAACTAACCAAGTTTCCTATGTTGGCTGGTAACTTAATGAGGTCTTTACATCGGAACACGATTAAAGTTTGCAAATTGCATAAGTTACTCACAAATCTAGGTAACAATTTGATTGATGTGCCAAAAATATATAATTATTGTAATTGTTTTAAGCTACCAATTGAATTTGGCTACTCAACAAGGTATCTACAACCACACAAGATTAAGGTTTACAAATTATACAAATCACGAATAATTTTAGATAAATTTATTATTGATACTTAAGAGCAATCCAATTTTCGCAAATGTTTCAAGTTCCCAATTGAACCAAGCAACTCACGCACATAACAACATTGAAATAGAGATGGCACTCTTATGCAACACCTTGTTATCAAAGTGATCAAGATTCCATGACTGCTTAATAAGTAAAGAGGTACATAATAGCTGAGGTTCATAGGTGCCCTCAAACTTCTCAAGCGTGTCAGGTTTGCTCTAATATATGATACGACACATGACAAGCCTTCTGATGTGCCAAACAAAAACAGAAACAAAAATAAAAAAAGGATAAACGGCCTGATCTAGCTTGCCTGGGTCAATGAGCATTATTTGCCTGGGCTTAGCTCAAGTAAGCAGCCTCCTTACTTGCCTGGGTCAAGCCCAGGAGAGCTAGGTTGCCCCAAACATATAGCTCGACTACAGGAAAAACCCAAATCCTTTTTGTTCATTTTAAAAAAATTTTTTTTCATATATATATATATATATCCTTATACTCTTTCTTTTACTGTAAAAATATTTTTTATATTTTTATATACATAATCCCGTAAATTCTTTCGCTTTTTTTATACAAACCCATAAATTCTAGATTTCTTCATGCTGACACTTTTATTGGAGGAGAAACATGGTGAATCTACATTTCACTAATATCAAGCCCTTAACAATAGAAAATGCAAATAATGGAACAATAAGATGTACAACTATATGCAGGAATTTCAATTAGAAGATACAAGGGTTAAAATTTATAGCTGATGTATTCATTGTGGAGTTAAATAACTATGATATGGTGTTGAGAATCCAGTGGTTAACTCTATTGGGTGATATTAAATCTAACTATAAGAAGCTATGAATGTCATTAACAAGGTCAAAAGGTGTTACCAAAAGGTTCTGAACCTGCTAAGCTACAAAATTTAGGTTTGAACAACTTAATGGTGGTGGGGACACCAGACCCACACCACAAACTACACGAGTATATGGACGGAGACGACGTAGGATGGCCCAGCCTGTCACGCTTTGGTTGAGAGACTAAGCCCATTTGGGCCCATTTCATTGTTATTTTATTTACTTAGCCCATTTGGGTTTGCTCATTGTTATTTTATTATTTATGTTAAACAATTTGATTTGATGGGCCGAGCCCAATAGCGGGATGTTTTAGGGTTTACTATTTATATGTTCTTCTGTCATTTTGAGAGAGTTTTGATGATTAATGAAAATTTGCAGACTTTGCATATCTCCAATCCCCTTTCTTCTCTTCTTCAGCTTCTTTCTTTTCTAAAACTTCTTTCTGTTCTTGCTTTAATTTTATTATTTATTGTCCCGCATCAAATTTGGTATCAGAGCATGGCTTTTAATTGTTCTTACAATTAAACGATCCACATGTTTATGTTTAATCCTAGATTGATCTAAAAAAAAAGAAACGAAAAAAAGAA
>Ga0307510_10004847_pt1 | contig 15911 bp, 16 predicted proteins | sample 12_EM_MG_FD_207224 | JGI IMG/M metagenome (GOLD analysis project Ga0307510, IMG submission 207224) | Populus trichocarpa ectomycorrhiza microbial communities from riparian zone in the Pacific Northwest, United States - 12_EM | ecosystem: Host-associated > Plants > Roots > Unclassified | place...
GAATATGATTAAAAATAAAGTAACAGTTTCGCTTATTAGCAAAAAAAACACAAAAAAATACTAGAGGTAGTGAATTAATTAGTTGAATTAATTGTAGAAAAAGAGTTGCTGTTGGTGGATCAACTGTCTGCAGTAGGACGGTGGCTATTTTGAAGGCATCAATAAGACAGGTTGACTGTAAATAGTTTACAAAATAGGGGGGAATGATGGTATGATAGGGTTGTGCTCGTGGTCCTGGAGGTAAATTTCGAAGGCTTTATTGTGTTGGTTGAGTATCACTCGTTTTGTGATTAATTAAGAAGTATCATAATAGCCGAAGATAAAGGAGGAAAAAAATCACAGGCGATAAACTCGGAAGAGGGTGGGGGGTTGAATACCCTTAATGCAATCTGTTCTCAACGCTAATCTCTGGGCCTATAGGCGCCTATCAGGCCTGATAGGCTTTCGTAGGCCGATTGAATTCGGCCTATATGGGCCTAGGCTGTCTTCCAGAGCGGCCTACCTTAGCCCGGCCTACGGCCTATAGGCCGGCCTACCATCGGCCTAGCCCGTTGGGAACACTAGTAAAAATACTACTAGGACTAGACGACGCCAACCCGGACGGACCAAATACCAATGGCTGAACACTACTCCATCGTGGCGCTTAGGATGGGCAGGAGAGGGTGGTGAAAGTACTGCTTGAAAGGGGCGACGTTCACTCTAACAATAGGGATAAGCATGGCAAGACACCACTCGATTGGGCTACTGATAATGGGCATCAGGAAGTGATAGTGCTGCTCCAGCCTCCAGGATCTCCCCCCCAGCCTTTCCTACCGTCGGGGAGGCGCCGGCCCTTCACAGCCTCCAAATGCGGATACCTGTGTCCTGCACCATCCCCGCATAGACCCAACAGCTCCACAACATGTCCGTCATCGCTCTCACCTCCTCTCTATCACCCCCGCCTAACCTCCTCCTCCTGCTACTCAAGTCCCCACCTTGCACTGATTCTTGTCTCTCCCGCCCTTCTTGAATAGCCTGAGACAGATTCTCAGCTTAAAAACTCCTCTTTTTATTGAGAGAAATACCCTTCCCAACCTGTACCTCGAATTTCTCACCCAGTCAGACCAAGGTCTGCCAGCACCCGTTCACGGCCTAGAGTTCAGACTTTAGTGGGGGCTACCCCTATCGCATCTAGATAGCGCAGAATAACCAGCAATTTCCATAATTTTTACCTTTTTCTTCCCTGTTTTCTAGTTATATATCCCCTTCACGCACTGATTGTCTCCTTAATGATAGAATTCTTTTTTCCCCCTCCCCCATCTGTAATGTAGGCGTGGGGTTTATTTAGATATACAGAAGGAATTATAATGTTCAAGCATTTCCGACAACCTGTGAAGTTTGATGTTAACTATTTTCTCTAATCAAAATACAGCACCGAATAGCAACTGGAGTGGATAGTGCGCAACTTCTTCTCTTCTTCTCGCCTGCTAAACTAAGGGTAAACACAGGAGTATATATGGAAAACACAACCATGTCATCCAGATCCTTCCATCGATCATCTGGGCAAGTCCAGAAGCTGGGGAGAGTCACCAGACGTCACTCGCTACTATTTCGCGTCCCAACTAACTTATAAGTTTGCATTGAACACTATACGAAATACTACGATACATTACAGTAACGTTCCGTTAGCTGCGCAAGTAGACTACAAAAACACTTTAGATCTCCATAGAGACATAAGAGCACGATGGGGGGGGGGTTCCCCTATCATGGCATAAAGAACAGGAACAAAACAATTTAGGGCTTCAAAGACGGGGTTATCCCCCCGCGATGCAGACAAGAAATACAATGAAACGAAATTTCGCTCCTCCACACTATTGCTCATCGAGATCATACGTGGCGCGGGTAAGCTACTGTATATATCTGAGACCGGACCTGAAGTGTTTGGCTGCACAGAGGGTTTTTTGCTTCGGGTTTATAATATGAGACACGTTGTCTCCGCTCTTGTCCTCTCTTATGACCTAATAAAAGGGATCAATTACGGGCGTCCGACACTCACCCCCCAGCCCCCACCACGAGCCTTTACCCCATTCTGTTTTCTCCTGCAAGTCGCCTTTATGGAACCTTTACCTTCAGAACTGCTCATACCGGCAAAAGAGGATCGGATGAAGAAAGACCAACCACATTACTTTATGAGCACAGACTGGCAGTGTACCAGAACTTTGTCCAAAATCAACCCATCCCACCCCCGCAACGTGCCACTTTTCCACGCTTGCCCTTTATACCGCAGACTAAGGCTCGGTTCGGCTGGCAATGGACAGTTCGTCCCCCATTCCAGACATGACCGTTGACAGCCATGAACAGTTCCTGGAGATCTGGTTGACACCTAGAAAAGCTGTTCGGATAAGTGGATTCTTCAACCGACCGTTCATTCATCAACCTTGTGATTGAAAAGTTTGCAATACATAGCTTCAACTACACACTCACGATCGTATGAAATGTCGTTTTTGATGAAGGTTTCACTAGAGAGGGCAGACATATTAGGAGGTGATTTGAACCGGTGTGTATGTGTATAGACCGCCATCCACACAATTAGCTGTCTAGTAAGAAAATTTCGTGGGTGCCGGAGGGAGCCATTGTCATTGTCAACAATGATGAACAGGGGCAGAGGAAAAGGACCTTCAGAGGTCACACCCTTTTTCAGCAAACGGAAGCCTCTTAACCTAACATCAAATCTTCTTCCTTAGCGTTCCTGTGGGAGGGAAAGGTTCAAGCCTCTCAATTCACTACTGGAGAAACTTGAATAATTGGGCAGCGTGCTATGTCGTTGAGCATTCCTCTCTCAGGAAGGTCAAGAATATTTTTATATTTTTTTTCGGAGGGGGGAAAAATGCCTGTTATTGATGTGTTTTTTGCCCCCTTTCCTGAGAAGGGAATTCTGGATTTCATGCTTGTAGAACACCGTCCAATTATTCAAGTTTTTACTGTATTTGAAGGGTCAGCTCAGCTGTTACTCGGGTAACCCGAAGCAGCCTAATACGATACACGACCGTGGCGACCGTTAGTGGGGTTTGGCGCTTGGAGGGGTGCTGCCGCTGTCCTACCAGGATCAGGGTTTTCTGGTGTTTACTCGCGATAAGGTTTGATCAACGTCACAGTGGCTCTGAAAGCAGAGGAGAGGGGGTCAAGTAAAAACACTCTGTAGGAGGATCCAAGTTCAAGTCTGCTCCTTCGCACCACTGCCACAGAACCCCCTTTCATGCAATGAATCCAGCAGGAAGCGTCCGGCGTACTGACGGCAAAATAATAGGACATACATATGAAGTCTTTCGCATGTCAGTATGTTTCCTACGACACCTCCGATAGCACGAGTAGATTGTGTTTACCTACATTAGCGTATGGTCTGGCTCCTGGTGGGTTCCCGGGCGCACCTCCGAGGCGAAGTTACGGTTCGACCATCCAGCAGCAATAATTTCGGACGGTAGAAACTAGGCAAACACTCTTCCACCGTCTGTCGGGGAATGATGCCGGTTGACACGCTACGGTCCAGTTTACCACCTAAATTCTAGAAACTGAAGGCTGAGTGAATGGGCCTTACTTGGGTGGCTCAGCTGCAGATGCATTGCAAGTGACAGCAACACCCGCTCGCCAGCTATGATATTTTTTTGCTCCGCCCACCCAACTATCATGACTGCCTCTCTCTTACTTGTGCGCAAATTAAATCATAGTGCGACACGCTCAGGTTTTGATGTGTTTTTTCATATATGAGCCCCGTAACTTAATTTGCGCACAAATATTCTCCACACCACTCCATTAGAATAACAAATCCAGAGGCCCAAACTTCAAACGGAAAAAAAAAGTCCCTCCAGACATCAAAAAAGGAGATGAATTAGTATTATGTTGTGTTAACCAGTGTTGAGAAGAAGGCCTTCGGTAATCGAACCCGGGGGGGTTGAATCGGGGCTTCCAAAGATGGGGATTGGAGGGGGGGCTGTTCTTTAATGCCTTAGTAAGCAAAAATAGACGGAACTTTTATGGAAACTTACCCAGCTGTATGGGAATTTATTGCTAGGAAGCAGGGGAAGAAGAGTGCCGGAGCTAGTTTACCCGCTTCTTCTCCTAGATATTGTCCCCCTTTCCTATCATTTTGTGTTTCTTTGCTTCCAACTACCCCCAAATGTCATTGCTTACCGCTTTGTTAGAAGGGGTTCTATCTTACTCGAGTATATAACCCCCCGGTTCGAAAAACAGTGTTCCTAGCCCCTCGATCATTTTTGATCCAACCCCCCCGTTCGTTGAAAAATTGGTGTTAACGCCCCTAAAAAATAGATGTTGTTCCTTCCGGTATTCCTTAGTTGATATGTCTATGATTGAGCCTGACTAGGATTAGTGCCCAGAATCAACACACCAAACTCTGGTTTACGAATTTTAGCTAGGCCGATGGCTCGCTCAGGAGGCGATTCGCCCATTCCTATACCGGTGTTTACACCTTTTCTTGTTTGCTCGCTTATTCACTCTTTCACCCGTTGATTCATTGGTTTGTTGGGGGACAAGAATTGCGAGGGGGTAGACAACTTAGGCCTTAACGGTGTCAAGGTTCCTGCGGGTTATGTAACCGGGCGCAGTTCCAAAACCTTGTAGCAAGTCTACCACGGGTCCGATAACTTAGCTTCGGATTCGGTCCAATGTCACATTTTAGTATTAAGCCCACAATATGACCTCCCAACTTCATTAAATGTTTTTAAAAAATAATTTAGATCCTAAAGGACCGCTTGGGCTTCGTGAGACCGGTTTTTAAGTTTTTTTCTTTCCCTTGTTGAGGGGCCATTCCTCTATTTCAGCCAAGCCCTGTAGGTTTTTGGTATGGTTTAATTCCTGAATTCTGTGTACTATGAACTTTCCAAACAAGGGTCACAACATTTGAGTTCTTGGATCAAAACTACTTTTCACACTTTCTAAGTTATTCATTCAACATGAGATTAATTTTCTAGGCTCGTCCAGAAGGTTTTGGGGCAGCATGGTAAGGTTGAATTTTCAGTGCTCGCTCGAGTAGAGTGCGAAATCTGACGTTGAGACCAATCTGATGTTGAGCTGTCCGCCACGTCGTAGATGTGCTGCAAGATTTTGAAACTGCAGGAACCCTGGTGCTGTTACTATCCCACCATTGTACCAGATGCCGAAACCAGCCTCGTTGCGCAATCGCAATCGAACTATGATAGGATCGCCGAAACCTCGCCGAGTGGCTGTGGTGTACACGACCAAAAAATCTGCCCCTGTGACAAGTGTATTCGGGGCGGGGGTGAAATCCGGAAACACTGGTTAATTCAATATATTTATCCTAGCTAGGGTAGTGATTAGCAACAAGCTCGATAACCAAATATTCGAGCTTACCCAGCCAGCGCCTTGTAAAATCATTATTCAGCAATCATCTTCAAAGTGTTTCCGGAATTTCTTCTCTTTTAACCTATATGCCCATAAATCTCATCGTACCCCTCCAAAATCCTGTTCGCGGACTACCCTGGTACTCGAGTATGCACCTGTGCGAGTAGCAGGGCTAAAGTTTTAGGATAAATCAACACTATCCTCTCCCTTCTCCCATCCGCCCTTATCTCCCCCACTGGACTCTCCGGTACGAGCCCTACACTAATATCTCTTACCATGTACCGGATCCACATCAGAGTCTCACTCATGACAAGTTTTTTTTTTTTGCATTTACTTTTGTCATCTACTGTGTTCTCCAAACCCGTCAGTTCAATCAAACTCCCAACCCTAGGGGGCCCCTCTACCGCTACCAGAACAACACTCAATGCTTCCACACCGACGGCTCAATCATTCCCATCTGACGATGTTTCGCCGGCATCACAGGCCGAGGGTGCCACCGGAACAACACTCAACGCTTCCACACCGACGGCTCAATCATTCCCATCTGACGATGTTTCGCCGGCATCACAGGCCGAGGGCGCCACCACCGAAATTAACGGTATGAACATTTTTTGGGTTATATTACCCTTGCTCTTGGCATGCATGACCCATCCGATCGGCTCTGCCTGTAGCTTTGATCCGATTTATCGCTACCAAATCCGGGTTGGACCACTCATACTCCTCTTGGACACTTTGCTCCTATTTTTCCAAATACACCACTGCTACAGAAATGCCAGTCGCGGTGGCGGTATCCACCGAATTCTGAACGCTATACGAAAGGTCGTAGAAATTCGACGGCAGCGGAATCGGAACAAAGCGCAGGATGATGACAGCGACCCACAGGGTAGTTCGCAGATTGCGGCCCTGCTCTGTCTCGTTGAGAGATGTGTCTACGACACCCTAATCAGGCACATATTCACTGCGATGTTGATATTGCAGTATGTGAAGCTTTGTGGCTTCCATGGCATTCCCATATCTTTCTCCCTGGCGACTGGATATTTTGTTTCATGGATCATCATGGAAATGATACTTCTTGCAGGCAAAGGAGATGCTATGGTGGAGTCCGACCAGGCCACTTTGCCAAACCTAGATTCAATCTCGCTACCAGCTATTCCGGAAACAGTCATGGTATATGTATTCGTACTCCAGTACTGGACAATCACCATAGGGGCAATTATGGAGGTCCATAGATTGAGTCACATCAGCAGCAAAGTAGTCCCAGACTCGCATTCCCCATGGGCCATTTCAATTGCTTTTCCGTTATTGGTCGAGTCAGCTATCTTTAACTTTCGCTTTCCCTCGACCCTCGATGCAACCAGAATCCATTCCCGCTGGGAGAGAAATCTGATGAGAGTCAACGGTGGCTCTGGTCTGTTTGCAGTTGCCTGTATGACTCTCGGCTACTCCATCCCCTTTCCGTACTCTCTCTCTTGGCGCCTGATAGTCTATCTCCCATACAATTTATATCTGATGGTTTGCTATGCATCTTGTATGTTTTGGCGGCAGAAGGAGGTGTGGGGGCACGAGAGGTATTTGGCTATGGCCCAGCCCGGGCGCAGGTTGGGTTCAAGCTATTGTGCTCTCGCATATGCTGGAGAATTGCTCTTTTTTTATATTTTTGTTTTCAGCCCGGAAGGTACATGGAAAGACTGGTGGACGGAATATTTGCCGTGATGTCCGAGAGCACAAGTGAGGCACTCTGGTAGTGAAACGGAGCGGCTTAGGTAGTACGGGGATGTCCCCCGATGCAAGGAGGAGAGTCGGGGGTGAAAGGGGGAAAGCATCTTAGAAAAGTATAAAAACAATGTGAGAGCCAGGGGTCTAGAATAGGAAAAAATAAAGTGGGGTGTAGGAATTAGCACAAAAGAAATCCGAGTGTAATTACGATAAGAGCAGGACAGGACCTTGGAGGAAGTGGAAATGTTGATGTAATATGAGGAACTATGTAATGAATAAACGAGGAAAACAGAATTGAGGATATTACATGTATAAACAGGAGGAAGCAATAGTGTATAAGTGCCCACGGAAAAGGGTGTAGGCTAAGCCCTGGTAGTCCCCAAAAAAAACTGTTACTATTATGATGATGAAACTCTTCGCAGAACATTCGAAAACAAACTCCCTTTATACAGCAAAGCCTCCCGTGCCCGGTCCTAGGTATAAATAACCTGCATCAAGTATGATTTCAAAGGTAGTGCTAGGAAGGAAGATCCAAAACAAATCCACAACATCTTTATCTCCAAGCGGGAGTTAATTTTGACTTCAAAAACCTAAATTGGGATTTCTTTTCCCGTTCATGCCGCCCTAGAGCAAAATGGTGGTTTGGAACAACCCGTTGCCAATTGGGCAAGCACAGGGAGTAGCGCTTGGTGAATCGGAGCCATGTCTCGGAAAAGGGTGGAAAAAGGTATACCCGGTTGCTCGGGCCAGTGCGGGGTCATAGCTCATAGACCACGAGCCCGTGAACCCCCCGATCCATATATCACCTCCGAACTTCCCCTTTCCACGAGATCATCATGCTTCCTACACCTCGCGTCCCCTATTCTCCTACCACTCGCGTCCTTTATTTTTTCCACCCTCCACCCCTAATGGATCTCCTTGTGCCCGAATTGTCACCTGGGGATACACCGGCGGTAACGATCTCCCTTGGCAAGGGCAGCGGCAACCTTCCCAATGTCTCGGTCAGTGGAACAATCAATACCAGAATCAAGGGGCGGATATGGTCTTGTATTTCCTTAAGCGGCTCTCTTTTCTTTTTCTACCTTTCTTTCTTTCCTCATTATATATCTACAATACATGGTTTCTTGCTTTGGAAAATTGGCCCCCCCTTCCACCCGTCTCCCACCCCTGTTGAGACCTGAAGTAATTTTTTCTGTATATACCAGCTGGGCTATCGACCTCCAGTGTGTTTATAGTATAGTATGTGAGCGCACCGTACCATATTGTGTAACAAGCTATGATTTTATCATGTAAATTCACAATCCAAACACTTGGCAATAGTGAGTGATGGCTTATGACTCGCTTCAGCCCACGACACTTTTTTCTTTACTCCTTCTTTCTCCCAGTTTAGACTTAGGGCCAAGCTCAGGGCGACTTCCTTGCTCTTGCCCCAGATCCGGAGCTCCGATGGCCCTGCGCATTCTTCTTAAATTTGAGTGCTCGCTGTAATAGCATGTGTTACCAAATTAGAAACAACTAATAAAGCATGAATAACAGTTGCAAAAAACTTACCTCTCCTTTGGTATGAACAGACTAAATCAGAGTCAGGGTTACTTTCCGCATTCGCTGTACCAACTATATTGGTGTTGCTTATGATTTGGTGTACAGTTCGCTAAAGGTGTAGTCCAGAGCATAATTCCTCCCCGACTTGCGCTACTACCGGTATCTCGGTTCGTTATTCACCAATAAGGCAAATCTTAGATCAAAATTATTATCCTCGGCTCGCATAGAACGTTATCCGTCATAGTCAACCGCTCTCTAGGTTCGCACATACGTTAGCCGAAAGGTTTTGATGAATTTATTCCCCCAATCATCAGCAAGCCAGACCATCGGGTATTATCGGAAATGTATTATAGAAACCTACAGGAACCGCACACCCCTTTCCGCTCCACACGTACTGTGCTCAGCGGTGACAACGAATATCAAAGGGATGGTCCCAACCTCTCCTAGGATCCTGCACTAGAACGCTCTCCCACTACATTGGCCTCTTGAAGAGCTATACTGTGATGTTTAAGTCTGGTGATATGTAACCTAGGTTTTTGGACAGATTCACTAATAAAGCTTGATGGACTTTCTCTGTATACATTCACCGAGCTAGACAATTCAACTGCATGTGCTGCGAGATATTTGTGCACCCTATCACAAAATTAGTGGTGTTTATTACTACTAAATGTCTGGATATCTCTAGCGACTTTTGGTGTTTTCTTTAATGACTGCGTACGCTCTTGCACAGTAGAGATGATGGGTTGTTCAGGTGGTTCTATTCCTATTATCCAAGAGAGGTGGAAACTCTACAGAGGAGGAGACAGGATGGTGGGATTTTTTTTCCGTAATTAGAAATTGTTCTTTCAGTCTTCACGTTTAACCTTTCTTGTGACTTGATCGAACCGATTAATTACGGCCATCCGACATTCACCCTTCAGCTTCCGCAACCAGCCTTCACCCCCATCTGTTTTCCCTTGCACGTCACCCTCACAGAGCCGGGAGCCTTTACTTTCAAGATCGTCAACACGCATGCAGCCTGGCATCCAATAAACTCAAAAACCATGCGTTGCAACCAAGTACTGGAGGCACCCCAGCTGAAAATATGTGAAGGTACTCCCCAATTACAAAATACCTCAACCAAACCAAAATGTTGCGGCAAATTTCCCACCCCACACCAGAACCCTTTCGCTCTGCGAGTAAAACCATCTAGCTGGCCTCCCTGAGAGTGGAGTTTTATATCAAATTAGCAAAGAGGCCAGTGACTGCAAAGCTACCGGTACTGCGAGGGCACGGGCCGAGTGGGGTTTCGGGAGAATATAGCCTGATCCGCACCGACCGGAGTACGGGGATTGGGGGTTGGAGAAGGAAATTCAGGATGGTGTTGAGCACCGAGGAATTACTGGATTCAGACCATTTGAAAATGTAGCAAGGTGCATGCCCGAGGGGATGATGCTGCCATTGATGCGGAAGGATGGTAGGCAACACTTTAAGTGTACTTTATCAGTTTTCCCTGTGGTTGCGGTCCCCCAAATCATTACTACAGGTCATACTCCGGCAGGGTACGGTACTGTCGTTGTGTTTCTGGGACCAGGGCTCCTGGGTGAGTATTGGCAACGAGCTTTGATCGAGGTCGCAATGGGAGTGAAAGCGAAGTGGAAAAGATGAAAGAAAAACTGTATCAATCAAAAACCCCTCTGCAGGAAAATCCAAGTTCGCGTCTGCGCCTTGAACCAAGGCCACAGAGCCTCCTTTTTATCCAATAAATCCTGGGGAAAGGTCACAGACTCTGGCGACAGAAACAAGAGGCCATGTGTAGGAAGCCTCGCGCACGTCACTATGCGTCCTACCATACTCGAGTACCTCCTACGGCGCCGTCAAGTGCCGGAAAAGCCGAAATAATTGAGAATTACGCTAGGACGTTCGAGTAGCCTCTCCTGGTAAGGTCTATGTCTCAAGTGAGGGCCGAACGAGAATCCCCTCGCTGTGTTTTCTCCCCCTAATCCAAAGCCGGAAATTCTGGACGTCCCAGCGCCATTCCCAATTATTTCGGTTCTTACAGTAGAGGGTGTTTACCTGCGGTGGGGTGCAGTCTAGCGTCTGGTGGGTTTCGGGGCCCACCTCCGGAGCAAAGTTATGTTTTGACCGTCTTGCGAGAAGAATTCAGGGCTGTAGAGACTGGGTGAAGGCTTTTGCACAGCCTATCGGAAAATGATTCCGGTGGACATGCCATGTCTAGCCTCTATCATCCAAATTTTAGAGGTGGGCGGCTAGGTAAACGGGCCCTTTCTTGGGCAGCTCAGCTGTGGGTGCCTTGCAAGTGACAATAGTCCCCGCTTGCTAGCTGTTTTCTTTTTTTGCTCCGCCGAGCCAACTCCCGTATCATAGCTGCTTCCCCCTCACCTTTGTGCAAATTCATGGTGCGACAGGTCTCAGATTTTGGTATGTTGTTCATTTATCAGCGCCATAACCTAATTGGCGTAAGGACTCATACTGCAGAGTGCTGGCGGTAATTAAATCACGTGATCTTCATTCGGGTTTGCCAACGATTTTCATGGGTAATTCGGTATTTCTCTTCCTCTTTCCATATAGGCAGGTCAAGGCCTTCCTTTGAACATTCTACTCACATCCATTGTCAAGTAATTTGCAGGATCGAATATCACGTGATTTACCCAGCACCCGACCACATGGGTACTCGCACACCACAGGTACTTTTCACACCACTTCAGGATGTCTTACAAATCCAGAAGACGAAACTTCAAACATCAAAAAAAGCTCCCCAGACATCATAAAAGGATATGAATTAGTATTATGTTGTGTTAACGCCCTTAAAAAGATAAACGCTGTTCCTTCCAGCCTTCCTTTGTTGACTGCAATTGAACCTTACTAGATCAATGCACAGAATCAAGACACCAGAGTCTGGTTCTAGAGTTTTAACAACGGGCACTCATCACAGCAGATAGCAGGTTCGGTGTTACTGTAGGCTTACTAGCCTAGCAATTCCTTATAGCCAGAGATTGGTTAAAAGGTGGCTAATTGTAGGTGGAACACAGTGCTTTCATTCACCCAACTCTCTACTTGTGTGGCTTGTTTATTCTCGTTCCCGTTCATGGATTCCTAAACTAATTTACTCGTTGGCTAGGCCGATGGGTTGTTCATGAAGCCATTTGCCCATTCCTATACCAGTATTTACTCCTTTGCTCGTTCGCTCGCTTATCCATTCCTTCCGTTGATTGGTTTGTTGGTTGACAAGAGTTACAAGGGAGCGGGGAAAGTTAGCCCTACTACCCCACTGTGCCAGATGCAGCAATCAGCCTCGTTGCACAATCGCAGTTGAACTATGCCGGGACCGTGAAAGCCTCGCCAAGTGGCTATACCAAGGAGTCTGCCCTCGTAATACGTGTAAACTCGGGGCAGGGGTAAGATCCGTGAGCACCGGTTAATCCAATGTATTTGACCGTGCCGGGGTTCCCACCTCTTCGAAAGACGCTAATCATCCTTGGAAGTAGTGGGAACCCTGACACGGTTATACAGGGCCAGTGACTGGTACCAAGTTGGATGGTCAAATGTTCGAGCTTAGCTAGTCCGCACCCTGGAAAATCTTAATTCCGCAATTATTATTTTCTCTTTTAAAATACGTATACTCGTAATTTCTTGTTTGTAAAAACGACTGCTATTGCATATGGGCAAAAAATTACCCACAGCCTTAAGATTTTGCTCATATGCAATGGCAGTCGTTTTTACAAACGTCAGGCAATTACGAGCATATATCACCGCATGTGCATACGGCCTATAAACCTGATCCCCACCCCTCCATAATCCTGTTCATGGACTAACCCTCCCGCTCGAGCAACTGGACACGTGTATGAGTTCCAGAGCTAAATTTTTGAGATAAATCAACGCCACCCTCTCCCTGCTTCAATCTCTCCCACTAGACTGGTTGGTACAAAGCCCACTGTTGATATCGCTTATAATAAGCCCACTGTTGATATCACTTATAATGTGTCAAATTCACATCAGGGTCTCACTCATGACAAAATATCTTTTATGGCACTTACTCTTATCATCTCCTGTGTTCTCCAAACCCATCAGTTCCACCAAATTCCCAACCCTAGGGCGTCCCTTTATCGGTACGGGAACAGCACTCAATGCGACCACACTAACGCCCCCGTCATTCCCACCACATGGTGGTTCTTTGCCGTCAAAAGCTGAGGGTGCCACAGCCGGAATTAACGGTATGAACATTTTTTGGATCATAGTACCCTTGCTCTTGGCATGCATGACCCATCCACTCGGCTCTGCATTTGGCTTCGATCAGATTCATCGCTATCAAATTCGGATTGGTCCACTCGTTCCCCTCCTGGACGCTTTACACCTACTTTACGAAATACACCACCACTACAGAACCGCAAGTCGTGGTAGAGGTATCCGCCGAATTTACAACGCTATAGGGGAGGTAGTAGAAATTCGACTGCAGCGTAATCGGAAAAATGAACAGGATGGAGATGGCGACCCACTGGGCAGTTCGCGGATTGCAACCCTACTCCGTCTCGTTGAGATATTTGTCTACAACACCCTGATAAGGTACATATTCGCTGCGATGTTGATATTGCAGTATGTGAAGCTTTGTGGCTTCCACGGCATCCCTATATCTCTGTCGCAAGCAACTGGATATTTTGCTTCATGGTTTATCCTGGAAATGACACTTCTTCTCGGCCAGGCCCATGCTGCGATGGAGCCCGACCAGACCACTTCCCTAGACTCAGATTCAATCTCACTACCAGCTATTCCGCAATCTGTCGTGGAGGGGGTCTTTCTGCTCCAGCCCCTCACAATCGGCTTTGTGGCTGTGATAGCAATTGCTGGGTGGCATGGTCACATGTACGAAGCAAGAGTCCGAGGATCCCATATGCTCTGGGTCATATCATTAGCCTTGACGTCATTTCCCGCGTTTGTGGAGGAAGATATTTACCACTCCCGGGCCATCAATGTAGCTAGAAGCCCCCCCTCAAGTGGGCGATATAGCATGATAGCCTGTAATGGCTTCTTCCTGCTCGCGTTTAGTTTTGGAGTTTTCTTTACCCTTATCGCCCCCATCTTGCTTGGCTCTTGGTACCCGATAGTCCATCTCCCATACTATTCATATTCCCTGGTTTTATATTCATCGCGTTTGTTCTTCATGTGGGTGGGAGAGGAGGGGAAGGAGTGGTATCGTGCTATGGCCCGGCCCAGGCCAGGGTGGGGTTTAAGCTATTCTACTGTCACATATGCTGGAGGATTGCTTGTATTTTACATTTCTGTTTTCAGCCCGGAAGGTACATGGAAAGCCAGTTGGACGGAATATTTGCCATGATGTTTGGAGGGGGGCAGAGTAGACCATGTATGATTGGTCGTGGGTACGGTATGCAATAAATGGGGTCACCCAGGTATCCAATTGAGAGTTTCACATCTAATGGTTGCGCAAGGGAGAAGAAATAAAAAGTGGCACGGAGCACAAGTGAGACAGAGGCAATGATGCTGAGTGAATTGAATAATACTGGTATGTCCTCGGGTGCAAAGAAGAGGGCGAGGGGTGGGAATCATCTTAGAAAGGTATGATACCTAAAATAATACCACGGAATTAACAAAAAAAAACAAAAAAAACACAATTGATAATAAGAAGCCATACCTACATACCAAAAGCACATGTATTCACTTCACTGCTGGGGAGAACACTAAACAATGCGTATTGTATATACCGGAGTTTGGTGGTGTGTTGTTAGAATAAAGGAGTTTTCACGTTAGGGGAATACTCGGAAATTATGGGAAGGGTTGATTGAATGGGCAGTTTGATAGTGTATTTTTGCCAGATTTGATCTCTACATGGTTGGGATTGACTTCCTCCCGTTCCAAAAGCATCCTTACTACCCCCTCATGCCCGTTCTGAGCAGCCCGCGACAGTGGCGTTAGGTCACATCGGCTGTCTGCCCGATCGGGATTGACGCCCTCCCGCCCCAAAAGCGCCTCTACAATCACTTCATGCCCGTACCCGGGCGTCCACCAGAGTGGTGTTCGGCCAGCAATGTCTACCCGGTTGGAATTGACGTCCTCCCGCTCCAAAAGCATCCTTACTACCACCTCATGCCCGTTCGCAGACGCCCACGAGAGTGGCGTTCGGCCATCTTTCGTATGTGCCTGATCCGGATTGATGTCCTCTCGCTCCAACAGGATGTTTACAACCCCCTCGTACCCTTTTATCGCTGCCCATGTGAGAGACGTATACCCCATGCAATCTCTTTGATTAAGATCCCAATTCTTCATTTCCAATACACTACCAACTATCTCCACTATCCCGAGAAACGACACTCCGTGGAGACCTGTAAATCCTATGGGTCCTTCCGCCTCCTCAAAATATAGGTCCAAGATACTCTCGCTCTCGTAGCGCAATAACAGTAGTCGAGCAGATATATGCTCATCAAATCTATCGAGAAGCCTCAGGGCAAGCATTTTGGCATTTTCCGTCATCCCCATTCTTGCATGTTTGCCCCAGTAACAAGAAGCATATTCTAGAAATGGGATTGTGGAGAGGGCAGAATAAAAGGTTGGCGAAAGGTCCCAAACCGATCCATAATTCAGGTATGTCAAGCAAATCTCGGCAATTGTTGAATGGGGGCGATGGAATAGGGTCGGATTGCTTAAGAGATGCTCCTGCAGAGTGAAGTGCACTAGTCGGACCGTGGACGAAGATGCTTCGATGGTGACAAGGCCAAGACAAGATGCTAGGAGTGTCCGTAATGCAGGAATGTTTTCCAGATCCAGATCCGAGGATCCTATCTCCACCCCCAAGGCATGACAGAGCTCCTCGGCCTGTAATGGCCATTCCGAATAGAGCACCAACATCAGTACCTTTAGCCCCAGTACTAATTTATTTCCCTTCTAGGCTCTCACTCGGGTTAGAGTTGCCATGTAGGCATCGCTCAGTCCATTGCCTTGTACCATCTCTTCAAGTTTCTTTCTTCTCTGGCGAATTGTCACCTCTCCCAGAACAGCATCGATATTTAGCGCAACAAGGAGGAATCTACACACAACCGCTGGAAAGTATACATAATTGATAGATTGAAAATGCTAAATACTCCTACGCACATATCAGATATTCTTTCCATCATAATCCTCATGATATCCGCCCGTAACCCATCGCTCGTCGCCTCCGGTTCTGTGTCCCTGTCTAACCTCATCTCCAGATAATTCCTGATATCGCCTGTTTTCGGAATGACGGGTATCAAAACTACCATGGGGAAATATCTTTGAATATCTTCCTTGACATGGGGCCTCCCGGT
>Ga0307510_10004848_pt1 | contig 15908 bp, 19 predicted proteins | sample 12_EM_MG_FD_207224 | JGI IMG/M metagenome (GOLD analysis project Ga0307510, IMG submission 207224) | Populus trichocarpa ectomycorrhiza microbial communities from riparian zone in the Pacific Northwest, United States - 12_EM | ecosystem: Host-associated > Plants > Roots > Unclassified | place...
CGAAATTACTACAGGCACAAATTACTTGGCGCGAGTGTGCGCACTACCATGTATCACCTATACCCGCGTTTGCTAGCCGTTCACGATCTGGACGCGACCATCGCGCTGCCCCACCCCGAGACAGGGGCCATCGAGATGCCATCGCTGATGCGAGGCGGCCACGTTTTCATGCAAGGGAACGGGATCTATTTGATAGGTGGGTACTACCGGAGAGCGAGGACAAAGTTGGCTGAAAAAAACAACAACTGATATCGCAGACAACGAGGAGCTCCAGGTGATATGGGTAGGACAGAGTGCATCTCCGCAACTCCTCCTCGACCTATTCGGAGTAGATGACATCTTCAAAGTGGACATTCGGATCGTGCGTGGGCCCTCTCCTTTTTCAACCGATCAAACCATTTTACTCACTCACCCCCCCCCAACCAACGCTGTTTTCCCGCGTGCCTGGTGATGGTGAAAAATAAAAAAGACGGAGCTCCCAATTTTGGACACCCGCTTCTCCAAGCAGGTTCGAAATATAATCTCGCAGAGGAGCAGGGAAAGGGGAGGTCGCGTGGTGAAGCTTCTGATCGCGCGACAGAACTTCGACGCAGCCGAGATCGAATTTGCAGATATGCTCATGGAAGATCACAACAACGCCGCGTTGGCTTATCCAGATTGTGCGTTATCGGCGCTTATTTTATACCCCATGTCCAATGCGGACAATACGCCAATTTTGGACGTTTCTGACGTTTGATTTACATCGTCGGTTTTTGTGCAGACTTATCTTTGGTCCATAAGCAGATAGCCAGTGCCGTGAGTCGTCGTACCATCTAAACTGCCTTTCCAAACCTCCCTTACCCTTGTCCAGCTGCAGACTGGTTCGGCAATATCCCACGGAGCCACCATGCGTGCGCCGTGGTAATTAGATATTGCGCCTGGACCACCGCCTTTTTTTCTGCCTCCCCATCGTGCACTGGGACACTTCAAAGCCTTTTCGTAGAGACGATGCAGCAAAACTCAAATGGATTCAGAGTATCGAAGGAGCGTATATGTTGGCGAGTTTTTGCATGGGGACGAACCAAAATACATGAGATAACACGGGTAAATTCATGCATAAACACCATATTCGATTATAAAGGAGTGTGTAGTCGGTATTGTGAGACTGGAGACACAGGGCGAATTTGAAAACAGAAAGAAGACAAGGAGAGTGACTAGATAAATCAGGTAGGTTGGGGTTGTGGTTGAGACTGACTGTGTACTTCCATTGCCGAAGTGGCATTGGAAGTCTTGGCAGAGCGCCGGGAGCCGAAGCGAAGCTTGCCTGAGAAAAGACCGCCGTCATGGGATGTCGTGCTGCCTGAGCGAGAACGGAAAGACCAAGCCGGTGATGACGGCCTCGGCGGATCGGCATGCGCATCTAGGCGTCCATCTCGCATCTGGGGACGTGCTGGGGGCGGGTCGTCACGGTGGGGGTGATGATGGGGGTGATGATGTTGCTCGCCACCGACCGTGTGCAAACCGTCGCAGCATGCGCGTACATTTTCCAAGCCTTCAAAGGCGTGATCTGACATGGTTTCCTCGTGAAGCTCGAAGTCCAGATCTTCATCACCTCCTGCGCCAACGTGGGCATGGTCGGAAGACTTGGTCGGACTATAAGGGCCACCGGGACCTGGGTATCGCAGATACTCGGCCGCTGGTGTACCCGAGCGCTTGCCTATGGACCCGCCAACTGACAGCTGTGATGTACTTTGCTGACCACGAGAAGCCCAGGTGTCACCACTGATATGAATGCTGCGGCCGCTTCTAAAACTTTGTGGACTGGCCAATAACTGAGAGTTGGGATGTTCAGGCTGGTGATCCTCCACAGGGCGTCCAGCGTGGCCAGTACTGTATTGTGCAGCGCCTGGTCTGGTGACTGTGCCGTTGGGCCCATTCGCTGTGGACGGCAGTTGCATAGCGCCCGGCCTGGTGAGCAAGTATTGGAGGGCCTGTGAAATTTCAATCTGGTCAGAGGCAGGCAGGTCAGACATGGAATTTGAGACAATACATTGACCCAGATGTCGTGCCTCTCCTTGCTTGGGGCGGTGAACTTCATCTCCCTGAATGGTGTCGATACTACGACGCTGTATTGGTGGAGACCGGGAGGGAGTGGATTAGGATCGAGGACGGAGCGGACACCTTCGATGTACGCTGCACGAGTGGCACGTCAGCTCACAGGCGACCTTAAATAGAAGAGGCGCCCACCGCTTTTGGCACTGGACTCAGAAACGTTTGATGAACCAGGATCAGCGTCGCTCCAGTATAAGGTTCTGGTATACGGGTGGACCCAGAAGAACCGTTTGTGCCGTCTTTCCCCATGACCCTTGCCAATCGTCCGACGCGTGTACTTATACAAAAACTCGCCAATCATAGTCTGCGTGATTGCGTGAAGGATGGCAGGGTCGGTTGCGTGCGAAGCTGGATTGATCGAGCCATTCTGCGGGTAATCACCAGCCGTTGGTAGTGGCGGCGCATTTGTGGCCCTGGACTGGGACCGCGCATTGTAATAGTGGTTCTCAGATGACATGGACGACCGTCCCGATCCAAGACTGCGGTCGGACTGCAGAGAAGTCATTGACATTTCCCTCGCACGGTCGCGGTCACGACCAGAGAAGATAGAGACTACTGTTGGATGGGCCGCAGAACGGAAACTATGCGTGGACGGCCGTGAGGCGAGGCCTTGAGTGTTCGCTGGGAGGCTAGAGTTATGCTGGCGAGGTAAACCACCCCTCAGTGAACCAAACGTTGGGGTCGTGGCACGTTGAATAAGCTCTGGTGGGGGAGGGGATACAGGTCGTCCGGGGGCAACATCATGGGATGAGGCAGATGAGGTAGGGGCCCTCCTTTCGGGTATAATTTGAGGCGGTAGCATGCTATTCGGCGGAGGGGGGGCCCGGGGGGGTGGGGGAAGCATCATCATAGGTGGGCGACTCTTATCCACTGGTGCTGGTGCAGCTGGGGGTATACGCGAACGGGGAGTGCTGTCATCAGCGCCAGATAACATCGATTCGATCGACTGCCTCCTATCGTGACTCAATGCACGAGAGGGAGGGACAATCGTAGCGACAGAGTCTCTGACAGCCGAGGGAGACGGCGGGACCGAGTGGACCGGTGTAACTGGTGCCGCCGGACCAGCAGAATGAGGCGCAATATATTGGAACTGGTGGGCACCTGTGCCTGTAGCCTTGAATCCAACCAATGGCGGGCCACGAGGATGCGCTGGTGAGGCGGGTGGCGTCGGCACCCACCTCTCTGTTTGAACGGATATCTCCCGAAGTTCCGGCCGAGGCGGTTCGGGGGTCGCAATGAGAACAGGCTCCGGTGTTGGCTCTGGTTTGGATGGGGAAACAGGTGTAGGCACGGGCTCCTCTGCAGGCTCCACTTGGACAGCTTGAGATTCGTATGTGACCTGAGGGGGAGGCGGGTCGAAACGCGCCGGTTCGGACGATATTACGACTGGTGGTGACTCTTCACCGTCTACATCCTGCCTATAAGCAAGTAACGACGCCTTGATACTTTCCGCATCGTCATCGTCCACTTCGCCCTCCTCATCGCTGAATGCTTCTATAGACTCATAGTCTTCCATCGAAGCTGTCGGGGTGGCGAGAAGGATGCTCTGGCGGGCGTCTTCGTAATCTGCTTCAGTATCAGTGTCTGCGCCGGTCTCCGTTGCACCATCGTTAAGATCCTCATCTCCTTGATCATGCTCAGCGGTGAAAATACCACCATAAATGGTCGTGTCACTGGTATCATGTGGCAACACAGAGCGCATGGTTGTATCACCATCCGATGAATGCGCTGTTTGTGTCTCCACATCAACTTTCTCCGGAACTGGGACTGGTAGCGTCTGGACTTCGATTTGAGCTGTTTGTACCGACGAAGTCTGAACTTCAGCTTCCGAAGGGACGGAGAGTGGGGCAGGTGGCGTGACAGGAACCACATCGTGCTCGATTATCGGGTCTGTCTCGACAGACGACTCCGCGTAGAACCGGGGAATCTCAATGAAATCATGTTGGATGGCAATCTCCGCACGCTCAATGGCGACCGGCGGCTCCACTGGCTGAGTAGGTTCGGTTTCAGCTTGTATTTCCATATCCACCATCAGTTTCGGTTCAGGGACTTCTTGCTCGACTTGAACGCCAAACTCTGTGGTTTCGGGGGGCGCCGGGGTGATATGGATGGGCAGCGGGACAACCTCCTCGAACTCCGTCTGACAACCGAACTCACAGGTAGTAACTGGAGCCTCGATCTCGGCAACAGAATCCATTCCCGTTCCAAAGAGCTCCGCTGCGAGGGCCTCAGGTTGACCAACAAGAGAAGCTGGTCGGGCCTCCTGGAACGCAGCACCACCTCGTGATCGTCGAGGAATGCTCCGTGGGACGACAGCTTGCCGTAATGGGCTGCGATTGTGTGGAAGAGATCCTGAAGAAGAGGAGCGCCTAAGTACATTGGCAAAGGCAGGATCCAGCCCGTCCAGGCTGCCACGATTTGACGGAGGAGCGTCAAGAGGAGTATCAGAGGGATCCACATCCTGATAGTCGGGCTCTGGTTCGTCGTCGGCTTCAGCGCCTCCGCCAAAGTACACAGGAAGAGCAAGTGCCTGTGGGGGAGTGCTGGTGAGCGCGCCAAAATCGTCATCCCCGTCATATTCAGATGCGGGACTCCGTGCAGCATGCTCCAAGCGCTGAATGAGTGTGATGCCGCTGCGTCCCCGGCCTCGACCGCGTCCGCCCCGGACTGGCCGGTATGAAGCCAAGCGCTGGGGCTTCTTGCCCGTACCGGCTGTCCCGTCCTCTGTATCATCGTCGCTCACATACTCCTCGGTGTTGAGGTCTGTGCTGACAGCAGGCGAGCCATCAAGGCGCTTCCGGTACTCTATCTTCAATTCCTTCTCGCGCTGCAGTGTGCTCTTGAGCGTATTGATCTGGCGTTGTGCGTGTGATAAACGCTGTTGGAGAGCCTCAACCTCGTTGCTGGGATGATTGGGTGCTTGGAATGGACGCGATGGGGAGACGTCAGGCGAAGAGTCATATTCTCCGTCGGCCGAGAACATGGCGGAGGTGTCACCACGCCTACGGGTCGAAGGAGGGGGGCTGAAGACGTCGTCCATCTCACGATCGTTAGGGGTGAGAAGGTCAGAACGTTCCCTGCCCTCAGGTGTCATGGGGGAACCCATACGAGGCAGACGCCGATTCAGCCGCGCCATTTCAGCTTTCACAGTATCAAGGCTTTGTTGTAGGTCAGATTTATCGCGTTGGAGGCTAGCCGTCTGCTTCCGAGCTTGTGCAATGGCAGTTTCATGGTTCGCCTTAAGTTCCTCCATGCCATTCTTCAACCGCTCGGTCTCGTTCTTGTGTTGATCAGTGGCTTCACGCGCCTTGTTGAGTTGACGGGTAAGACGCTTGTGTTCGCTTTCGAGGCGTTGAACAGTGGACTGAGAATCTGAAAACTGGATCCGAAGTTCCTGCAAGGTGACCTCGAGGTTCCAGTTCTCCTCTTTGTATTTGTCTGACAAGAACGTGAGGAAAAGTTGTCGAGACAGGAGTAAGACCAACCTGTGCTCTGCTCTTGTGACTTGAGAGCGCTACGGAGGCTTTCGAGGCTCTTCTCAAAATCATCTTTCTCCTCTTTCATGTCTTGTATAGCCTTGTCACGCTCTGCCAGTAAGCTCTGAAGGCGTCTAACCTCCGTTAGAAGACCACTGCCAATCTCGAACGCGAATTCTGAACCCAACGGAAGACACGTCAACGAGTGCTACGCACACTAGAGAGAAAGACGCACCAACGTCATCGGCACGGTGAGCAGCGTTTTTAGCCCTGCGAGACTGGGCAGCAGATGTCCCGGCTACAGGTTTCGGCCGTTCGGGCTCCTCTCGGTGGGGTTCGTGGGACTCAAAAGGCTGAGACGTGACAGAACCATTGACGTTCTAGACCGTGAGAGGAATACAAATCAGTCACTGTTATGGAAGAGGAAGCAAGTGGCGAGAGCGGCCCTAAGAAGGTGAAACAGGTGGTGGAAACGTCTCGACCAATAGAAAGAAAGGGGGAAAGAATAAAGTACATACCGAGGACGAGAATGTGGTGGTAAGTTGTGTGTTCCCGGAGTCCCATGCTCTGACCGCGTCGGCTAGTTCGCGATAACGTTCGCGCATATCGGCAGTGATTTCGTCACTTTTATCCCCATCATTGTCCTGGAGAAGCCTGACGCGTTCCTCGAGCTCGACGCGCTGTGCAAGGAGGCGTTCTCCGAGGGCGGCTGCTTGCTGTAGTTGTTTCTCTTTGGAGTCGAGGAGATTTTGGAGGTGTTGGCGCATATCGTTGGAAGAGGACGAATGAAAGGGAAAGTCGAGGGCATTTTGATGTGAAGGACCGTCAGAAAAAGTGTCCATTGTGGAGGGAAGTGTGTCCCTGCCAGGGGCAGGGAATGCGAGATGTGGTGAGGGACGAGGTGGTGACCGTCGACAAAACGACCAAAACACGCGTCCCGTGCTCGCTCGGGCTCTATGCACTTTCCCACGGTTGGACTTCTCCAACCAATTCGTCTCCATCATTGCCATTTATGAATGTGGGAGTACCCGTTTTGGCCTTCTCTCTCTCTAAACCTACGATAGAGACACTAACGACTTTTGGTCCCCGCGATCTGATCCCTGATCCCCATGCATTCCTCTGCGCCCCGAAATCTCCTCGTCTCGCTAATTATCCAATTATGAATACAGCCCCATACAGCTATCAGAATATGTGTTCAAGAAAAGAGGGATAGAAAAATCCGTTCAAACCCGTCTAGACCACACCCACACCAGAATTAAGTCCATGTGATGCGAAGAGGAGAGGGGAAAAGAAGCAAAAAAAAGAATAGTCCAGAAATCTAATCACGAAAATGACCCATGGTGTCGGGATCCACCCCACCGGCGCTGCCGGCGTGGGTCATGCGATGTTGCAATGAACGATTCCCCGCTCATGACGGTCGATGAGCTCATGGGGTCCTGGGGCTAACCATGCGCGTTGAGACCAGACTGAGGCGCCGCAATAGCGCAAGACGCTCACCTCGAACACGTTTGCATAACTTGGACCGGGAGTGGCCGGCCGGGAAGGATCCCTCTGCGCCCCGCTGTACCTCCGATGGCCTTGTTCTGAGACGGCCCCGTACCCATACGCGCAGTTATGAGCGCCACCTCTTCCCGATGGACCCGGTGTACCTTGGTTGTACGGGCCATAACGTGGACTTGGCGTCTGCAGTGTACGCGATCCTAACGTCAGAAGGTCGTCGTTAACAATCTCGGTCACTTCTTCCCTCCGGGGAATTTCCCTTGTAGGCACGCTGGTAGAATCGGCAACTCACCCAGTCCTATGCGTGCCCCACTGGTATCTACCCCTGCTGAATCTCTGCACTCCACGACGCCAGGTGGCAAAGTGAAAGGCGGCGAAAGTTCGGTAGGGAGGTGGTAGCTCCAACCCGAACTATCTGTTGTCCCTGGGGTCTCCACCATGCGTCTATTTCCGAGCTCCGACGGAGGACGCGCCCTCGCCATCCAATCATCACCCGGCGACGTCGTCCGTGATTCAGGAAGCGTGCTGGTTGAGCGGACCGGAGGTGATGACGGAGGTGGTGTGTCGCCAAGACGCAGCTGGAATTCGAATAAGCGTCCTTCTTCTTCGAGGGGGCCTGCCTCCTCCACTGTTGGTGCGCTCCCTTGGACGGCAAACGGGTTCAAGCGGAATACGCTCATCATTTTTCTCATTGCTTTGGTAGCCTGCGTTGCCCGCAAGGGGACTTGCGTCTCTCTTGGCCCCTCGCTCGTTGGACCCGGCGTTGACGGGGAGGACTCGAAAACAAAAGATGCAGTCACCGATCCATCCTCTTGCTCTTCTTTCACGACCTGTGAGCTCTTGTGTGTTAACACAGCCGCCTGCTCGACATCGAGGCCATCATCCATGGTGTACAACAGGTCGCTGCCGGTGGGAGGGAATCGGAACATGGAATCGAGACCTCGTAAACCAGGTGAGTGCGGGGATAAATGGTGGATGTCTGTTACGGGAAGGCGCGATGTGAGTGAAGGATCGCATCGCGGCGACTCGGGAAGGGTGTGTTGTAGTGGATGGGCTCCAGATGTGGACTGCGACGACGGGGGTTCGCTGGGTTGGACGGCGGACTGGAGGGTCGAATAAGACGAGTCGATTGTCCATGACGTCTGTGGCGTATCCCATGTATCAAGGCCAGAATTAGACTTATTCCAGGAGTAAGGATTGGACATCGGCAAAGGCTGCTTCGGAGTCACGCCCAATAAGTAGGGATGCTTGCTTTGAATGGGAAGCGGTCGATCAAGAAAGGGCGGATAGTGGGCGAGAGCCATGCTCTAGTGGCGCCTTTTAGAGATGTTTTGATTCTGGATTTGTTGAGGGTGGAGAAGCCAGAGGAGGGAGGGCTGAAGGGCGGGGCGGGGGTGGGGGAGTTTTGAATAAAGATAAATGAAGAAATCTCGGAATGGGGGTTTTGTCCGTGAGGAGATGACAGACGGAGGGTTGAGTATTAAAATAAGTGCTTGCCAATGCTATCAAGAGGAAGGAAGAAGGGTCGAGAAGGCGCCATGGCTGGCACGAGTTCCGCGTGCACGAGGGAGGCTTTGAGAATCACACTCACCGAGCAGAGAGGTCCATCGTAATGGATCTCAAATCTCATATCTAGCCGCGGTGACTTGGTGCCGCGTTTGTAGCACGCTCTTAACAGCAGATGAACTTCTCGAAGCGATCCACCTGCTACACCTTACGCCTCTCGCTCCGATTCTTATTCGTTTTCGGTAACCGGTCAATGGCGAACCCATCCCCACAATGTGGTCTTTCCGGCGGCATGTACTGAATCCTAAAAACAAACTTGACTGAACAACTCGTTCGTGCCAGTGCACTTCTGGTGACGCTGCCTCGGGTCGATTTTACCCACTCCGCGGCGCGATCCGAGTTTGATCCATGCGCGGGCGTATAATCTGGGACCGATCACACCGTATCTTTACCGTGACGAAAATCTGACGTGACGTCCACTTCCAACACCCTCTGCCTCTCATTTGTGATCCAACATCTCCCGACTTAAGAACTCATTTCACCTACCAAACCGAGGAATGCCGAATTTCGCACCTAGAGCGCCTTCGTCGAGTTGACATTCTTTCCGATAAATGGTAGTCAAGTCGCCATCACGATCAACCGTTTCCAGGAACTTGCTTACGTTTACGTCTTAATCCTCCGCGCGGGCGCTTTCATCTTTCAGTGCTCGGCTCACGCCATCCCTCGATGGTTTATGCATCCTTGAGTATTCATTCGAGATCATGCAGCAAGCACTGTATTCTCAATCGAGACGAACCGAAAACAGACGTGCACATCCGCAGCATGCGCCCCCTGTGTGTCTCTAAAAAATCATATTGATCTGGACATGCTGTTTCCTGCCCGGATTCACACGCCAAACAGCTATGTTTTGCCCCAATCCCGGTGTGGTCCTTCTCTTTATAAGGAGGATAGCAACGATGATCCATGAGCAGTCGTCCCGGAAGCGACCAGCAGGAGGACACACCCATCGAGTCCTTGTCGTTGGGAGATCCTGTCTGGCCTTGAATCTCCCATCTGTCACGATGATTCATAGGCCACTCATGTTCTACTTTTATCCAAACACACACCTTACCACCGAGGCGGGAGCACTGCAAAAGCATAGGTAAGCTTCCAAGCTTCGTCGGCCGACAAAATATGAAGTGGGTCCCGAGCATCATTCTTGCAGCGAACGCTTCTATCGCGCAACACCGCACAAAATGCTGACACGGTAACTCGCCTCGAAACACCGAGAGGATGGTAACTCCGGGGACGACCCGAAGGAGAAGTTCTTCCCTTTCCTTCCTTCTCTCTCTCACAGCTTAACGGGACGCGTGCCGGCGGATCTACGTAGCCAAACCTCACAAATTGTCATCGCCCTCGTGATTTCCCGTCGGACAGCGTCGCACACCCCTCTGACACTCGTGGCATCCCTTCTCCTCTGACAGCTTTAGGCAGTACACCTCACGCTCTTTCGCCGCCGACGTTTCAATCAACACTATTGACAGCGTGTATCTGTCATGTGCTCACGTCCCTCTCTGTCGCACGGTCCGTGAACGCGGATTCCCTCCTCCCCACTTTCCACGACTGGTCACTCTCACTCGATCCCAACACGCTGTACAAGTGCGCCAAAACAATCCATAATGCGCGCGCGCACCTGATACATCAATCTTTGCGTCAACCAATGCTCCATGACCTACTGTCGTCTACGCAGTACAATACGGTACAGGCTAGCCCCGATCGGCGCAGACTGAGGTACGCTGCGCCCTCACTCACCCGCATCCCAATCGCTCGTCATTCATACTTTCTCCAGCCTGCTCATCGCCGATTTATCAAAAACAGCCGTTCCTGTGGCGCTTGAGCTCAAATGAACCTCACTTCTCTTGCGTTCCTTTACACGACCCACGCGCGTGCCGTTGACGGGAACCATCCGTTTCGTGCGCTTCTCTGCCTTGCCTGCCTATTCGCTGTCGTGTGGCGGAGGGAAATTGGAGGGTAAGGATGCCGCAGCGACTTCTCTCCGTGCTGGAAGGCTGCCTCTTGACGTCTGAGCACGACCCTTATTAGTTTTTGCTGACTCTGCGGTCCCAGAGCGCCCGCCCTGCCACTCAATAGGGACCCATTGCGTTCTTGGACGAAATACCGCTTCTATGTACGTGTTCAGGGGACTAGACCCTGGCTCCACGGGCCTGCGGTCGAAACGGCTCCCGGTTCACCGAGCCCCCCGAAAGAATAAAGGGCTAGGAGCGGAGCTTCACTGAGATAAGCATCGCCTCATCACGGACCTTCCTTCGGGACAGCGTCGTCCAGATCACATCCTATTAACCTATTGGCTTTACGCCCTGCACGCGATGCGCGTCGCCCAAGGCGGCGAGGTAGCTGCGTGCCAACCTCACCGTCCACACCCCTGTGTTAGCAGATCGCGCCACCCATGCTGCGGATCGAGGGATTCGAGGGCGAGTCGCGCGGTGTCTTCAAGTGTGTCTACCAGTTGGGCGCGATCTTTTGCCGGGCGGTGGCAGAGAACATCGCGACAACGGGCGCTTATGTATGCATATGCAATACACGTCGATGCACACGAGGACAAGCTTTCGTCCACGAGTAGTTCCACCATCAGCACTCCGTTGTCGCCACCGTCACACGGCCCAGCCCTGACGGTGGGATCTAGTCCCCAAACAATTGTCAATTGTAATCGTCACTCGCTTATGTATGACGCAATTACCAGGTGTACGTGGTGGGTGTTGACGCACGGATGGCCAGAGGGGACAAACACCAGGGGCGGGTGAGCCCGGCATTTCCACGACGACTACAGATCGCGACAAGTTCGGGCTAAAAAAATATGGGATCGGTGTTGTGTGATACGCGGGGAAGGATGTCACCTTAAGCCTCCACCCGCCCGATCTGCGCAAGGGCTCGCTTCAAGGTGCAAACAACAACTAACGGCACTTTCCTCCTCTAACGCCGTTGAGACCTAAGCACACCTTTTTTTTTGTTCCCCCTTTCCTTCTCAAGCTGAAGGACGCCAGCGGAGTGATTGAATTATTTCCTCACGCTGTTCATTTTGTTACTTCAAACCTTGGACGGAAATTGCGCGTCTGCCCTCCCTTCTCGCAATTTCCACCGACGCCGTAGAACGCCATCCGTCCAAGGCTGGGCAACCCAAAGCCCATTATATGCCACCCGTTCAGCTTCCCACCTTGAAGAATATCCTCATGCACACTTTAAGACACATTTCCGGTGGTACCCCTGGCGACTTTGTCTGTCATGAATCCCGCCGCTAGCGGGTTATGTACACTCGGCTGGGGACACCGCAACGAGCGCTTGCGGGACGTGAACTAAGGAAAAATTATCCTTAAAGAGCGGAACAGAAATAGCAAGTCTGAACCGGCCGTCCCATCTGGGGAGGTTTTCTGGGGAGGGTCGGGCGGACGGGTCCTGGGGTCTTTTGAATAGGTCGGTGCTCCATAGCACAGATTACGTGCCTCAGTGGTAAGGTGCACACACACATTAATGGGGATTCAAAAGAGGAACAAAAAAAATTTCGCCGGTGATTTCCACCTTTCACAGCTGCTCATCAGACCATCGCGCCACCCACCACCGGCACATGCCTTTGCGAGCTCCCAGCTCATCCCAGCTCATCCCCTGCACAGGCAGCGTGCCTCTCCATACTTCGTCCACCTCCCGCCCATCTTGGCCAGCACCTCTGTCAATCCACACGAGCCCACGCCTCTCTGCCTGGCGTAGGAAGGCGGTACACACGTCGGTCTTTGTATACACGCCGGCTGCGACGTATACGCGCGCTTTGTCGTCGCGCGCGAGGAGCATGCAGACAGAGTCGAGCAACTCCCCATGAGACCGGTCAAAGTGCAGAAGGTCGGAGAGGACGACGGCGTCGTAGCCCTCGAAAGGCCGTTGGCGACCTTGCGAGGACAGCAGCCGACTCAATCGCCCGGATGATGAGGGTTCAATCAGCGAACAGAGTAGTGAAGGAGGTGTGGGAAACGGGAAGGGGGCAGGCCTACAGTAAGTGCCTCGGGTCTTTTCCCCACTCGTAGCCCTGGCATTCTACTGTGCAGTGGGGGGAGGTAGAGCCGGAATTCCTGTCGACGTTGCTCTGGAGATTTTTTAAAATCAGGTCGTCAGGATAGTCGGTGACCACCACGAGGGCAGGTGGGCTGGGCAACGTGGATGCCAATAGGGACGGGAGGGCGGTGCCCGCTCCTAATTCGAGGACTAGGTACTAAGATTAGAACGACGAAGGAGGGGAGGGGGGGCCGCAGAATGGGAGGGCATACTGGAGCATGCGGTGAGGTTGATGAGACCTCGTTCAATGCGCTCGGCAAGGAGAAAGGCAGGCGAGAAGATGTGATCCGCCAGGAGGGTGTTCGCCTTGGATGATGGAAACTGAGCCGGATTGTGGGATATTAATTTATCAGCGCACAGCTACCTTGCCTTCCTTGCAGCAAGACGTAAAGGTAAGCCTGAGACTTTTGATCGGACGCGGCAAGCCTGTGCGCGCGCACAGTACCTTTGGTGCTACGGTCAGGCTCAACGGGCCAAAGACCAATGGAGCATCGTCAGCAATCTCAGAGGCGTCTTGACCAACGAGAAGCGCAAAAGAGTCGCTAAAAATGGTTTCTACGCTTTCTTCTTGATCCATAGATTTAATGCACTTTTTGGCAAGTTAAGAATGACAACCCATTCAGTATGGGAAAGTCGGACCATAAAATCAGATATCACGTGGCGTTCGCTCGAAGCGGTTAGGTCGGAGCTCGTTGTTCTCTATTGGCGCAGTGTCATATCGCAGATGGCAGATAACGATTTGATAGCCAAAGTTTACTTTAGAGTAAGGTAATGGTATGGAGTGAATTTCTGTACAGACCCAGATATCCAAATGTTCGTGTGGGTGGGAGAGTGTTGTTAATTAGTAATCGACAAGGGGGTTCTATCCAGCTTATTCCGGCCTATTCCGGTTCATCCCTGATGAAGTTTGCTTAATCCTTGAAGTTTGAAGGCTCCAACAGGATGGCAAACTGTGTTCATTTCATTATTTACCAGCTCATAGATGTGATCGATATGAATGGGGAGTTGTGTTAATGTAATTGGGAGAGTGTCGTATGAGTAGTGTGGGAAAAGGTACAAGATCTAGAAAAGAGTGGGAAACGCGCGTGGGAGCCACGAGGCAGAGTTGACTTGACAGGCCGTCCTTAACTACTCCTCACGTACCTTACGGTTCTTATCCCTCTCATTCACTACCACCTCCCGCAGTCCAGCCCCACCCAGTCTTGAAGCCCTTTTCACCTTCTTTATTCTTTCTTTCTCTTTCTCTCTCTCCCCCCCCTCTCTTTCCTCCTGTTTTCTTCTTCACCTTTCCTCCTTGTCTTCGTCTTCATCTGTAGCTTGTTTTCCCAGTTGGTCAACTGACCTGTCATCTTGTTACTCTTCATGAATATGCTTCAAGCACCTCCGCTCTCACATGCAAGGCGGCGGAGCGTTGACGTCGGTGGTCTCTCTTTAGCGCTCGGTTCTCAGGGTTTAGGTCAGGGTTGGGGTGGATGGGAAGAGTCTGAGATTGATACAGAGGAACAACGGCTCCTGTGCGTTATCCTTTTTAATCATTCGTTGCTGTACCTCAACCCATGTTTGCTTGGTCAGTTTCGCAGAACTTCTAAGTGATATGTACAATCACACGCACACTGTCATCAACGCTCAGGAACGATCGTATGTTTAATCAAGTATCATGCTTATTCCCCTCCTTACTCCCCATCACCAGAGGGCCTATCAATGTTCCGTTGAAACGTCGTGCCGAGCTTATCCGATCTATGGACAGTTGGAATTTTGAGCCTCACAAACTTCCCGAACATGAGGTACTCTATTGTTCTCTCGTCATTTTCGAGGCGCTGTTTCGCCTCGAGGGCCTCTTAGACACGGTTCCAGTATCCATCGGTATGTAGGAGCGAAACATACCCAGTTTTTCCTCACCTAATTTCCCCCTCATCCACAGATCAGGTCAGGGATCTGCTATCCAACATGCGACATGTCTATCGTCACCAAAATTCGTATCACAACTTCGAGCACGCTCTTGATGTGCTCCAAGCCATTCACATGTTCCTCCGTTCTGCTGGTCGAGTTCCCCCCGCGTCTATCCTTCTCGAGTCCGATACTCGCACATGGAAACCCAAACAGTCCGCGGGAAAGCCGGCATTGGTGGACTTCCTGGCGCCGGTCGATTTGTTTTGCTTGTACGTTGCTTCCATTGGACATGACGTCGGTCACCCCGGTGTCACAAATAGCTTCATGGTGAGTTGCCCTCCCTTTCTCTGTTATGTTGACCGCCCTCACACTATTCCAATCGATGAAGAAAAATGCCCAGGCGCCCTTATCGTCGCTTTATGACCATAACTCCCCCCTGGAGCAGCTTCACTACACCCTTCTTTTACACATCCTTCGACGTCAGGGCTTTAGCTTTCTACTCGACAATTCCCATTCATCGCCCCATTTCCGAAAATTACTCGCAGAGACGGTTTTAGCAACCGATATGCGCGTGCACGCCCAGTTCATGGAGCGCTTCCAACAGGTCGTTAACGGCGCAGAGGTGGACCATTGGACAAAGAAGGTTCTGGTCTGTCAAGCGCTTATCAAGGCCGCGGACATCAGTAACCCGGTAATTGAATCTACTTTGCCCTGACTGTTTACCCCGTCTGAACGATCATTCAGTGTCGCCCGATTAATGTCTCACAACACTGGGCATCCGCCCTTCAAGAAGAATGGACGTCTCAGGCCACCCTTGAACGACATCTCCACATGGTCCCATCCGTAAAGGAGGAAGCTGACCCCTTATCGGAAGCCAAGTCCCAAATCTGGTTTATCGAAACCTTTGCGAAACCTCTGTTCGATCTCACTGCCTCTGGCATCCCAGGTCAGTTTTCAATGTTCTTTCATGCCATCCCGTTTGTCTGATTTGTCCCTTGACTACAGAGACCGCAGAATACGCGAAGAACTGCACCGAGAACCTCGCTACGTGGAAAGAAAGAGTCGTATCGCTTTCCTCGTGTGATGCTACCCCAAGTCCTGTCCAGGATGTTAGCACCTCCCCGCTTCACGAACGTGAACGCCCCCTCTCTCCACCACAAGTCCCCGAGGATTTCGTTTCTGCTTTCCCCATGGCTCTCCCTACCTCCTTCCGACTTGGCGTTGACCAAAGCGACAGATCATCTGTCCACGATTGGGCCTCTGTCTCTGTATCCTCTGCTCATGCCCTGACCGATACCGACTCATCCCGTGCATCGTCGCCTACCCATGTCGCCGAGGCACAGAACA
>Ga0307510_10004849_pt1 | contig 15903 bp, 14 predicted proteins | sample 12_EM_MG_FD_207224 | JGI IMG/M metagenome (GOLD analysis project Ga0307510, IMG submission 207224) | Populus trichocarpa ectomycorrhiza microbial communities from riparian zone in the Pacific Northwest, United States - 12_EM | ecosystem: Host-associated > Plants > Roots > Unclassified | place...
CCGACTTAAATATTCTGACGTGAAACACGTAATCCTTACTCCTTCGAATCGGAAATTTCAAATAAAACGCCAAAGAAGGAAAGAAAGAACCCAATCAGAGAAAGACTTGTCAGGACCAGAGCGGAGACAGAGCCTCGCAGAGAGAAGAAAGAAACAGCTCAAAGCGCTGTCGTTTCTGTTCATTCTCTCGTTTTGGCGCGAAATGAATAAATTCCTCCATTCATTTCCTGCGCTGTAAATCTAACAACCTCAGTTTTGTAGAAAAAGAATTGATTTGATTTTGATTAGCAATTATTTGACTGATTTTTTTATATATAAATTCAATTGGGAGAGAGATGGGAGTATCGGAGAATTCAAGAGGGCTAATTCTAGCTGTGGCATCGAGTGCATTTATAGGGGCGAGCTTCATTTTAAAGAAGAAAGGACTCAAACGAGCTGGTGCTAATGGTACTCGCGCAGGTCAGTTCATCTATTTATTTTCGATCTCGTTTCATTGTTTTAAATTTAATTACCTCAAATCACCTGGATTTCAATGTTATTGGTTGTTTAATTAGGTAATTAGCAAGTTTGAGAGTAAAAGACGAGAACTTTTTAATATGGTTGTGTGATAAAGTTAACATTTTTAAGTTCAAATTTGAATTTGGATCCAATTCTATTAAAAAAATAAAAACAAAATAATTCTGGGTTTTTGTTTATTAGAATACGTGATGTTTTTTGAGTCGACAATGTAGGGGTTGGAGGTTATACTTACTTGCTAGAGCCGCTATGGTGGGCAGGAATGGTGACAAGTAAGTAATACATGGATTGGATGATGCTGTTTCTGTCTGAATTATGTGATTGTTTTGGTTGCGAAATGTCGTGTTAAATTTTGGTTTTTTATGATGCACAAACAGTGATTGTTGGGGAGATTGCGAATTTTGTGGCTTACGTTTATGCTCCAGCAGTTCTAGTTACCCCGCTTGGTGCACTGAGTATAATTATAAGGTAGAGATTGCAGATGTGTTGAATCTCTCTCTCTCTCTCTCTCTCTCTCTCTCTCTTTTTAATGTTGTGATTAAATAGTTCGCGTTTTGATTTATAATTAACATGTGTGAGGAAATTTGAGCAGCGCGGTTTTGGCACATTTTATGTTGAAAGAGCGGCTGCAGAAAATGGGTGTTGTAGGATGTGTATCTTGCGTTGTAGGATCGGTAGTGATTGTAATCCATGCGCCTCAAGAGCATACACCTAGTTCTGTACAAGAAATCTGGACTTTGGCAACCCAAACAGGTTGGTACTCTTTTTTATTTTTTGATCTTCTCTTTTGTTGAACAAATTTATTGTCTTGAGTAATTACTTATTGAGTTATTGGTTTTGTTTTCCCCTCTCACATCACAGCATTTCTAATATATGTAGTAGCTACACTTTCAGTAGTGTTAGCTCTGATTTTGTACTTTGAACCGCGCTGTGGGCAGACAAACATATTGGTCTACTTGGGAATATGTTCTTTGATGGGTTCAATAACGGTAATTACGATTTCTTTGAGTTAGATGTACAGACATTCTTATTCAAATTTGTAATGTCATTTCATTTTCATTTTGTTAGTTACCTTGCATCACGATTCCTAACATTAACTCTGGCTTATGTTTTTTTTTTTTTCTGGTGTTATTCAGGTTGTAAGCATAAAAGCCATTGGAATTGCAATAAAGTTGACATTGGAAGGGATAAATCAGATAGCTTATCCTCAGACTTGGTTTTTTCTTTCAGTTGCAGTGATCTGTGTCATCACACAGTTAAATTACCTGAACAGGGTAAGTTTAATGTCATCAATTGTATTTCTCGAATGTTAGTTATGGTATAGGCTTGTGTGAGAAGCAGAAACCCATAGATTCATTAGTGCAGGGGAAAAAAGGAAACAAATTATGCAAGTAATAATAGAAAAAGAACCTGGAGTAGGTTTCTAGGTGTGGTTTTGAGTTCAAAGGAGGCCATGGAATATGAGTTAGAAAATAGAGATATCTCTATTACCTGCCATACACATGATTTTATGTCTGGGATGCTGTCTTTAAAGAATTTAAATTTCATTTTAACTGGGGAATGTTTCTCATTTAGTTGGATAAGGATGAATAGGTAGGGTACTTTATGTTAGGAGGTGGTACTGCTTTCTGTGAAGTTAAGCTGATGGCGTAGTGAACATCTTGTTCCTGTCAAATGTGCGGACGAGAGCTATGGGCAAAGGGCCAGCTATGCTACATGGTCCTGAGTGTGATATAGTTGGAAGAAAGTGTTTATTTGGATATTGCAGGTGGGTGATAGTAGTTAGGACAGTTATTTGTTAGGCTATCAGATTGGGTTAGAAAACCTCCATGTTCAATCATGCCACTTTGTTTCTTTATTCGCATCATGTCTCAAGCAAAGACTATCTCTGGATATTTGTTGTACACCAAGTGAAAATGATCAACCTGATATCCTCAAGTTTATTGAAGCAGTTTCATCTTCATCATCAGTTTAAGTTTTTCCTGTCAGATGAGATTCTATTTAATAGTTATCGTTCTCATGTCAATAGTGTTTTATGTTCCAGGCATTGGATACATTCAACGCAGCAATTGTTTCTCCGGTGTATTATGTAATGTTTACAACTCTGACCATCATTGCCAGTGCCATAATGTTCAAGGTGAATGACTGATTCATCCTCTGGGATTCGTTTCTGTCTGTATATATAGTACTGTTGTTTACAATTACCAAGAACCTGCAAGCTCAAAATGTTTGTCACCATGTAATTTCTGCAGGATTGGTCGGGCCAAGATGTGAGCAGCATAGCCTCTGAGCTTTGTGGATTTATCACTGTTCTTTCAGGAACAATCATACTTCATGCAACAAGAGAACAGGAACCAGCTCCGCCACTAGGTAAATACATTCCATATCCCATTTCTCCTCCTTTTTTACTCCTTGCTTGAGGGTTGTCAGTGTTGGGCTGATGATACCAAAATTCTGTTTCGACCCATACCCATTTAAGGATGAGGCAAAAGAAACAGATATACTTCAACATTTACTAACGAACCATATTGAAATGCTTGGACCGTCTAGCTATGATTTAGAAGCATCTGATTGAAACTGTATGACTGTTGTGTAATTTTTGTTGTTCCTCTTCCAGTTAGATAAGCAACTGACCTTCAATGAAAATAATTTCCCTGGTGGGAGAGGGAATATCCTTGCACATAATATCAGGACCTTAGAGATTAAGGAGTTTCTGAAGAAATCGTTAACAGCAAAAGCATGTGAGCCTGACTGAATCCCAAAGCAGTTTGGTGCTTTGCTCACCATATCACCAACAAAATCTATTTTACCCTTTTGTGTTTGGCGCATAGCCACTCACCTTACTGCTCACACCATATCTGCAAAACCCCGTTTACTTTCCCATCAACTCAATTACTTCTCTGCTTTTCAAGTTAGCTGTCTCTTCAGTTTCCTTGTGGTATTGATTGCTGGCAACTAACTGCCATCGTTAGTAGCAGTTTCCTCGCTACCTTCATTAATGTGAGAATTTGCCATTAACTTGAGTTTATGACTCGGTTCAATATTCCTTGCAGGAACTGTAACATGGTATGTTAGTGGGGATTCCCTTAAAGGTATTGAAGAACATTTAATCACTGTACAGAGTTCAGATGAGCAATGAGCTTTTTTTTTTTTTACTTTTGACTGGGATTTGAAAAGATGGTCTCCCACCATTGAAGCAAGAAAGCAACCAAGCAACCAAGGGTGAGATGTATTTGCACAGTGAGGAGCTCTTCTTTCACCCGGCGAATTCTTTCGTATCAATACTGGGCTGCTTCTATGGATATCATTTATTGACAAGGCGTGAGGTGGCCCTCAATGGAAAGAGTCATTCTCACCTGAAATGCCCAAACTTTTCTGAAACTTTGAACATGCATGACGGCGTGGAATCAAAACCAGTGCAAGGAAAGATGTTGGGCCAGGTCCATGATCTTACCTTGCCCATCATGGATGGCACTTGTACATTTTGGTGCGTGTATTTTCTTCATGTGAATTCCTTGTTGATTTTCTTTGTAAGTGTGTGTATTTATGATTGATTTATAGGCAGTGAAATTTTGAAATATTGCCATTTCTCTACAGAGCTCGACTTACCTTCTGAAGGAAAAATCGACAGATCAAGCTATAATAGAGTTCCATAATCTCTTCCCTGGTATTTCTGTCCTCAATTGCAGTGTAATCCTCTATTACATCCTTCGAAGCGTACCTTAAAAAATATCTTACATCTTAATAACAGATACCAAACACGTAGTAAATTATTTTCTCTCCAAAAATTAGCTTTACTTAAACTCACGTTTTTAGAAATTGAAATTTCCAAAATATTTGTGAACTCCAATGTTGGAGAACATTTCTTCTTGGATAAAGAGGACGGTCCGGATCTCGTCGTAGTCATCAAAGGATCGACAAAGATATCTTCGTAGTCATAATTTTAAACTCTGGCCGGCAGGTCGACCTGAAATCCGATTAATTTGAGGCTGGAACCGGGTCAAGTTGAAGAAAAAACAGGGAAAGAAAAAACCCTATGTGACCCAGCAATCCGGCAAGACTCGGTTGCAAACCCGTTGATTTTTTTTTTTGTTTTTTTTACTAAAACGATGTCATTTTGATTTTTTTTTAAAAGAACTGACCCGGCCGACCCGGTGACCCAGTCAAAACCTGGAACCCGGATCTTAGACCGAGCCGGCCATCCGGTCGGGTCTTAAAACTATTTTTGTAGCCATTGATCAAAGATCTTAAAGAAGCGTTGGAGCAAAAAGAAATAAAAAAAAGCTAAGAAAGATTAAGCACTATGTCCCAGATTAACATTATTTTAATATTTTTCAAAGATACATGTAAAATATTTTATATTTTTTTCTATCTATAGATTTACATGATTTTTTAAATTTAAATATCTATACTCATAAAATTAATCTGACCTATATATATATATATATATTAAAAATGTATTAATTTACTACTATTTTACGCGGTAAAAATACTTCCTTGGTTTGGTTAAGTAATTATGTACCATGTACTATAGTTATTAAACCCGGCCCGGGGATTGACCCGGTCAAGGGGCCGGGTCCTGGGTTTCATTGGTCAACCCGGGTCAACTCGGGTCAACCCGGAAAAATTAAAAAAAAATTAAAGTTTTAATATTTCATATGAAAAAATCCATGTAAATATAGGTTATATATATTATAAACAATGAAGTTTAAAAGAATATTTTAAAAAGTTTGTTATCCCACATCGAAAGAACTTAACTTGTTTTCTTGAGAACATAGAGTATATATACTAATATGTTTTAAATCCCACATTGAAAAAACATAACTTCTTTCATGGGAACATAGAGTATATATACGAAAGGGTTTCAAATCCCACATTGAAAAGATATTTGTTATCTTTTTAAGTTGAAGTATTTAAACCAAAAGGTTTTTTTATCCCAAATTAAAAAAAAAAACATGATTTTTTTCAAGGGAACATAGAGTATATATACTAATGGGTTCAAATCCCACATTGAAAAAACATAATTTTTTTCATGGAAATATAGAGTATATATATGAAAAGGCTTTAAATCTACATTGAAAAGATACTATGTTATCTTTTTAAGTTGAAATATTTAAACCAAAAGGTTTTTTATCCCACATTAAAAAAACATGATTGTTTTTCTTGGAAACATAGAGTATATATACTAAAGAGCTTCAAATCCCACATTGAAAAGATACTATGTTATCATTTTAAGTTGAAATATTTAAACAAAAAAGTTTTTTATCCCACATTGAAAAAACATGACTTTTTTCTTAGGAACATAGAGTATATATAGTTATATACTAATGAGTTTCAAATCCTACATTTGAGAAAAAAAAACCGGGTCTCGTCTGGGTTCGCCCGGGTCATGGGTCGACCCGCCAGGTCGCCCGGGTTTGACCGGGCTGTTGCCCCAGCCGGTCTTTTAATAAACCCGGACCGGTCCAGCCACCGGGTCGATCGGGTCCCGGGTCGGGTTTAATAACACTGCCATGCACAAATTTAAATAAATGAAATTATAAAAAATAAATATCTTTAAAAAATATAAAAATTAATGTACTTATAAAAAAACAACTATTTTTAAAAGTTTAGATTTTATTGAAAAATACACGTAATATTTCTAAAACTATGAACTAATCCCCACCATCAAATCCAAAGAGTCTCGAACACCCATTCTCCACTGTCCGATCAAATCCACCCCCTTCATCCCATTATATTCCCCTCTCCGCTGCCAACGCACGCAATCTTAAATCCTCAAAACCAAAACCTCTTCAGAGAGACCACAAGTATCTGAGCGAAAAACAGCAGCAACACCATCATGGCGGAAAAAGCTTCTTCTCCTTGGGGCAAACCCGGCGCGTGGGCCTTAGACGCCGAAGAACACGAAGCTGAACTCCAACAAGAACAACAGAATTCCCAACGAGCACCCACTGAACCACTCGGTGGCACAGCTGAATTCCCTTCTTTAGCCGCCGCCACTAAACAACCCAAAAAGAAAAAAAACAAAACCCTCACTTTAGCTGAACTTTCTAATTATCCATCGGCTAAGCAAAGTCATGAGCCTGATCTCCTCAATCTCCCAACTAGACCCCGCGAACGCTCCGCTGAAGAGCTCGACCGGGCCCGCATCGGCGGCGGGTTTAAATCGTATGGTTTAAATTATCGTAACGGAGGGGAAGAGTCTAATTCGAGGTGGGGTGGTGGTGGTAATGGGAATTCTAGGGTTTCTAATAGGGAGTCGAGCAGGGAATTTGCTCCGTCGCGAGCAGATGAGATTGATGATTGGTCGAAAACGAAGAAATCCCCGGTGGGGAGTGGGTATGAGAGGAGGGATAGGGAGAGGGAGAGGGGATCTTCTTTTTTCGATTCTCAGTCTAAGGCTGATGAATCAGAGAACTGGGTTTCTAATAAGACAGCGAATGATGGGCCAAGGAGATTTGGTGGAGTGAATAATGGTGGATTTGAGAGGAGAGGGAGTTTTGATTCTTTATCGAGAGAAAGACATGGGTTTAGTGGTGGTATTGGTGCTGCTGCCGATTCGGATAATTGGGGGAGGAAGAAAGATGAGAGTCTTAACAATGGTAGTGGTGGTGAGAGGCCGAAACTGAATTTGCAGCCAAAAACTTTTCCACTGAGTAATGGGAATGAGGTGGCGGGGAAACCTAAAGGGCCAAGTCCGTTTGGAGATGCCAGGCCAAGAGAGGAGGTGTTGAAGGAGAAAGGGATGGATTATAAGGAGATTGATGAGAAGTTGGAGGCTGTGAAAATTAGCAGTGAGAGAAATAAGGATGTGGAGAGAGGGGATTCCTTTGGAAGAAAGGGATTTGGGATTATTGGTGGAGGTTCCGGTAACGAGAGAAGTTGGAGGAAGCCTGATGTTACCGATTCTGGTTCGCGTCCACAGAGGTTTGTTTTACAAGCTCTTTGATTGATTTGTTGGCTGATTAGTGATTTGTATTCAGATCTCTTTTGCTTAGGAGATGTCAGTCTAGTTTAGATGGTATATTTGATTTTCTTTCGTGCGCGGTGTATTATTTGTCTACTGGGGTAGAATTGGAGTTGATCATCTTAATTGTGAGGGATTATCTTGATTACGAGGGAGGTAATTGTATCTCTTGAATTGTGCGTTCTTAGGGAATACTGCCTGAGGATTATTTACTAACTCTGTCGGTAGTTATCTTAACCTGATAAGATAGCTCGTTCTTGTTCTATTGTCGTATTGGTTTTCGAGAGCTGTTGTGCTCTTCCAATATTTTAATACGTTATGTGAATCTGATTAGATAATGCCTCGTGCTGCTCTCCTGTCCTGCCTTGCTAAGTTGGAACAAAGCTACTGAACTTTATGTGATTGCTTTTATCTTAAAACTGATTCTCTTTGTAACTTGAGAGAAGTCATTGAGATTGTTGTGAGAATTACAATTCTTGTTTTCTGATATGGGAAATCATGTATAAATCAAGGGAATCTTTTATTCCTAAGAACTTGGATTACGCATGCATCTGAATTGGCCTTAGCTTTGTGGATTGGGATTAATTGCCAGGCCTGTACAAACTCATGTAATTTGAAGTTACAAAGGCTCATTACTTTTGATTTCGTGATAACGTGGTTGATATATATGCTTTATCACGACTCACTCAGGATATTCTAGTCATGCCAGGTATGTTGGATGGATTTCTTGCTTCCTAAAATTGTTTCTACGTATTAACTGGTGTTAGCATATCAGACAACAAAATCTACTGGAAAAGTACTTCGCCTATTATATGGTTTCTGTTTCCAGTGTTTGTTTGATCATAGCTGTTGTCTGACACAAATTGTATTGAATGAGAGCTATTTCAAATCAAATGTGAAAGTTTAGAGCTTTAGGTATTTTCTTATCATGTCATTGATTATGTAGGAATTGCCCTGTAATGAACTGCTTAATTTTGTGAAATTAATGTTTGTTTGATGCAGTTCTGGGACAACTGAGAATGGAAGCATTGCTGAGGATGGGCCTGCCATTGAAGATGCAGCTGCTGAAGGAAATTGAAGATAATTTTTGCAAATTAAAAAGCTGAGGATTGAGAAAAAGAAAAGAGTAGGAACATTTTATTTATTGGTAGTCCAAGGTCTTCTGTTTTGTCCAATTGTATCCGTGCGAGTTATGCCGTGGCTCATATTACTGTTGAACACAATGTTGAGACAATTTTGGTAGGCATACAAGTAATTGACTCTGGTTTGCCTCTTTAGCTTGTTTTATAGCTGGGATTGAACTTCAGGATTATGTGTTATTACATTACTACTTATTCGTTCTTTTTTTTCCCCTTTCTATTCATTCTTAGTGCTGATTTTGATTACCGGAAATCTGTCTGCGGGTGCAATGGCACTGATGATTTTTCGCATCTTCTGTATTTCTAGTACCTTAAATGAACAAGGCATTCATTTTTCACTAGTCCCATGTAAGACCGATGATATTATAACGCATTTTTTCTAGATAGATCTGTCTTGATTATACTATGACAGAACTGCAGCTGTGAATTCTGTTATTAGAGGTTTTAGGGCTTCTTAACTGGTTAAAAGCGAGATGCACGAATGGCTTTGACATGCTGAAAATAAGCTCAAGTTTGATTGTTCTTTTGCCTCTGGTAGAGGTACGTCTAAGAGACCTTGGATTCTCCAGCTTCTCCAGCTAAAACTGGACGTGTATAGTATTTGGACGAGTTCAACTACAGAGCGTGGGCACGCAGAAAAGGAGTGCTGGCGTCCATATCAGCTAGGACACTTCTTGATCATATGTCAAACACACATTGGAGCTTGTTCTAGACAGAAAACGGGTCATTTAGAATCATATGATCTTATCTCTAAATTAGCAAGTGCAGAGAGATCCAACAAAGACTAAAGATGAAAATTCCAAGTTGTGGGGTGTTTAGAATTGTTGAACCCACCCACCACTGCCAATTTTATTCCTCAAAGAAAGGCCGCATATGAGACTGTCGATGCTTGCTTCTGAGGTTTCTCCACCTTGCGGTCAAAATAGATCGCGTGGGACGTCCACAGCTCCATAAAATAATGAATCGTATTCCATGTTTGTGGAGACAGGGACACGGGATTGTATGCGGGCAGGGCCTTTACAATAAAGGGCAAAGCTAGTTTGCAAGATGAAAGTTGGCACGCACGAGTCCTCTCAGGCACATATGACAAAGGTAAAGGCCTGTTGAACAAGATAGAAAATTTCGGCATCAATACGGCGGCATCCAATGCAATGTAACTGCGTTGTAGTTGAAAAGAAAAGGGGAAATGGCTTTCCTCTACATTGGCACGAGGGTATAATGCACAACTCAATCAATGCTTCTGTCTGCTTTAACGGCTAGCTAACATCTTCCTCCACCGCCAAGAGTTTCAGAAGATAACGTCCGTGTAGCTTACCACGTGTCAAGTGTCTACAATGTAAGTAATTCTGCCATGAATGAGTTAGGTAAGGACGGCTATAATGCCACTCAGTTAGAGGAGGATATTGAATGCATTTAAGTACAGAACTCTTTCTTCTCATCCCTGCTAAATTTACCACTGCTGGTTTTAGCATGGTGGTAGTTTTTGTTTTTCAGATAATTTTTTGAATTGTCTTATTTTTAAAGAATCAAATTAATGTTTTTGAGCTCGGGATAATAAATGCTTTTTAAAATGTGTTTTTGTTTAGAAATATATTAAAATAATTTTTTTTAATTCATTTATAATATTAACATATTAAAATGACATAAAAATATATATATAAAAAATAATCATGTAGTATCTTGTTGAATTCAAACCCCAGATGATAAAGAGGACGCAAACTCACTTCCTAACAAACCAACTCCTCAAAGTTGAGTCCAATACTATGTAACACCATATATACACACACACGACACAACATAGTTCTATGTCATGATGATGATAGGAGCGGTGGAGCTAGTATAGTAGAGCCTGGACTCCTGGGAGATCCTCCCCTGAATATGGGTTCTAGGCATCATATTTGCTGGACTTCTAAGAGAACTTAATTGAGCTGGTTTCATTCTATATGATCCAACCAGAGCCTCAACAACATTAATCTTTCGAGTACCAGGATTAAACTCTCAACCGATCAAGTAGTTTCTCGCTTGATACTGTAAATTTGGACAACGAAGGTTCCAAATGGGAACTCCCAGAACATCAGAATCTGCGTGTAGCAATAAATCAGGGGACCCGCCCCCATGCCATATGACAAAGGTATCCTTTATCATCGCTAGTCTTAAATAGGTTGTCCGTACTACCAACTGTTCTCTTCGTTTAAATTGTTTTTTTTTCAACATCTTATAAATACAGGCAGTTGGGGAGTTAATGACATCTCTACTCATTTACTTCGTTTTCTTGACAATTGCTGCGGTGTTCATAACATCAAGCCTTTATATTCTTCTCCTTAAATCTTGGTTGTGTTTCCTGTATCTATCAAGGAACATGGATTGGTCACACAAACTTCTTTTCTGTGTTTTTCTTATTTTTGCTGCAGCCATTGGTGGAACTCAAGCTGATGCCACAGTCACCGGCACTGTCTTTTGTGACCAATGCAAGGATGGCCAAGTATCCCTTTTTGACTATCCCATTTATGGTGAGATGAAGATCCACTGCGGTCATCAGCTAAATTTCTTCTATCCACTTCCTTGTGTTTCCTAGTAATCATTTGACAATGTTGTTTCTGCAGGAATCAAAGTTACAATGACCTGTGCTGATGCTAGTGGTCAAATCACAATGTCAAGGGAAGAGACCACAAATTGGTTTGGAAACTATGTAATGACGTTTGATGGCAGCCCAGATTTGAGCAATTGTTATGCTCAGGTTTCAAGCAGTGGTCAGGGTTCAAATGCCTGTGGTGCAGCAGCTGGTCCTGCCCAAAAGCTTAGACTAACGTTCAGGATGTTTGATATGGAGTTTTACGCGGTGGATTCTTTGCTAACTGAGCCTTCAGCCTCCATGTCTTTTTGTCCAAGGTCTGTGAACCCAGTGCCTGCACCTGTAACACCTGTAACACCTGTAAGGCCTCCAGTAACTCCTACAACACCTCCCCCTGCTTTCAGGCTTCCTCGAATGCCTCCACTGCCTCCACTGCCTCCTATGTCACCAGTTCCCATCCTAGAAGCATCAGCATGTCCACACCAGTAAGTTCATTATCAAGGACTCATTGTTTTGGTTATTTGAAATTCATACCATTCCAATGGGACTTCAAATAGGGTAGACTTGTATGATCTATGTTTCCACTAACAAGAGCAAGTAATTCTTCAGGAGCTGGACTATGCCAGAGTACAAATGCTACTGGAGGGCAGTGAGCCCTGACATGAAGGTAGCTGTTGTCTTCGGGTTGCTCGCGGCTAGAAGATACGGAACAGATATGACATTATGGCAAGGCTTGCAAGGGAGAGGTGACCCGTACAGGACTCTCCTGAGGGAAGGAACAACTGCTCTCCTCAATTCCTATAACAGCATTGAGTTCCCTTACAATGCAATCAGTGTGGTCACACGCATGAACTGGGCCTTGATGGGTTCCCAAAGGAGTGTCCTCCTGACAGCTTTGAGATTCATGAGGGCAAATTCTGGTTATGGCAGAGTCACCTGCAAATTCAACACTTGCAAATGATGTATATTATTCATTGGCTTTTGTTTGTCCATTGGATATATTCTATTCCTTCTATAATTATGCACTATATTCCCATTCCTGTCTTGTTCTTCATGCTTGTTTAGTACAAGCACTGAGATTTGTATCGATTTATCAACTATTGATATTATCATATATATGATTATAATTCAGTTTTGAGAATGTTTCATTTTTAGATTATATGCTTCCAAAAAAAAGGAAAAAAAAAGCCAATAATTACAAGTGATATTCCTTAAATTTGATACATCATAGATCATAGCTTTTGTGAGGGATTGATTCTTAATTTGGGCATGTTTGGGTTTTAATGTAGTTAGTTTCCTATTAGTTAATGCTTTTAATCTTGATTCTTGAATTTAAATTCTTGTATTTATTAAATTTTAGTTGAACAATGATTTGAAGCTTGACTAAGATTGTTTTTATTTTTTATTTATTTTGACATGACTAAATCTGAGTAATTATATGAGTTGACACATAATTTAATTGTCCAGACCAAACACTACTAGATTTAACCTAATAAATTAAAAAAATCAAAAAATATTATTTTAAATAAAAATAATAATAAACTTAAGTTTGCATAGTTACGTACAGACAATAATAAGATCCTTCTTTAAATTATATATCAATAAACTTAAGGCTTGATGCTAAAAATGTTCACGGTCCCTATACTTCTTACAATTAGTAAAACCAAACCTATACTTTAAATTAACTTAAACCAACCCCTCCGTTCCAATTAAATGCAATTTAAGATCCTTCTTTGAATTATAATTATGAAGCAGCATTCATATAGACATTGATTAAGAGGCTGAAATCAACTCTGATTTGAAGTGAAGGGATTGATTTGATCCGATTCAAAGTAAATGTCTTGATTAAAAAAATACAATAAGTAGAAGGACTACATTTGAATCTTAGCCCCAAAAAATACGCTAATCTAACGGCTCAAAACTATTTCCTTATGAAATCAACGACTATTCCTTTCCCAATACTCACAAGCCCCAACAGTCAACACCAAGCTGCTCCTTAAATTTAACCAGATAAAGCACTCCATTCGATGCTCTATCCCTCCAATAGTTTGACTTTTGACCTTCAACTCTTGAACCAAAATGAAGATCCTCAAAAACCCAGCAAGGAGTCTCCCCTCTCTATCTCCATTAACGATTTTTCTACTTCTCCTTTTTGTCAACACAATAAAGGGTTCACCATTTTCAATCCAAGAAGCCACAATCCAAGAAATCCAACAAGCATTTGCTCAAAACAAACTAACTTCAAAACAGCTAGTCAACTTCTACTTAGATAGAATCCAAGAACTGAACCCTTTACTTCACAGTGTACTAGAAGTCAATCCAGACGCATTAGAACAAGCTGGAAAGGCTGATGAAGATAGGGAAAGAAACAAGGGCAAGCGGTTCTTAGGGGACTTGCATGGGATTCCAGTGTTGTTGAAGGACAGTATAGGGACTAAAGATAAGCTGAACACAACTTGTGGGTCATATGCTTTGGTGGGATCAGAGGTTGCTCGTGATGCCCACGTGGTGGAGAAGTTGAGGAATGCTGGTGCTGTGATTCTAGGGAAGGCCAGTCTTAGTGAGTGGTATAATTGTAGGTCTTTTGACATTCCTGATGGTTGGTGTGCTAGAGGTGGCCTAGCTAAGGTTAGTTTCTTTCTTTCTTTATTAATTTTGAGAAACATTAATGGCTGTGCAATTTGAGATTTTCCCTCTTAGAATTTTTAGATGCTTATAATTGATAGTGGGAAAAAGGTTCAATATTGAGTAGCATTTGTTGATATTTTATGGCTTATAATTTATAACTCTTGCATTGGATTCCAGGTTTGGTGAAACATAAGGTACCAGTAGAGATTTTATTAAGTTCTTTCCAACCTGGCTCTGTTTGGTTATGAGTTATGACTTGTGTACTGTTAAAAAATAATGATATGAATACAATGTTATATTGTTATTAATTTGCATAATAATGGAATCATCAGCCTTTTGATTCATGTACTGATTTTGTTGTTTTGGATAAATGTGTTTCTTGTATTAATTCAATCAATTGGTGAATCAAACATTGCCATGTGTGATGATAAACATTAGACAAAACCAACACTTTGTGGAAATGTGCAGAATCCTTATGTCGAATCGGCAGATCCATGTGGTTCAAGCAGTGGATCAGCAATATCAGTGGCTGCAAATATGGTGGCAGTATCACTAGGGACCGAAACTGATGGTTCTATCATCTGCCCTGCTGATCACAACTCAGTTGTTGGGCTCAAGCCAACAGTTGGCCTCACTAGTCGGGCTGGTGTCATCCCAATTTCGCCTCGCCAGGACACCATTGGGTAAGCCAGCCAATTGTCACATTTCTTTTAATCTTGAAAAATTGTAATGATGAAGTCACAAGACAGTCATTTTGGTTCTGTTGGCTAAACGCTGTAGGTATTAAGAATTTATGAACCATCTTCCCTGTAGTTTCTTGTAATGGTACAATTGCAAGATGCAAGAATGCAGTGCTGGTCAAATAACATGCATATTTTGGATGCTGACATGCACACTTTACCTTTTCTTTCTGCAATCCTCTTTTGAAGAGAGAAACTCAGAAAGAGATAGTGAGATCAACAGGTTGACTGTTAATGTAACTTTTCATTTACTTATTGAGTAGGTATTAACTGAAGAATTTTTATACCAACAAAAAAATGAAGGCCTATATGCAGGACAGTGTCAGATGCAGTGTATGTGCTTGATGCAATTGTTGGTTTTGATCCAAGAGACTCTCAAGCAACAACCAAAGCTGCTGAGTTTATACCTGCTGGTGGTTACAAACAGTTTCTGAAGAAGGATGGGCTCAAAGGGAAGAGAGTGGGCATAGTGAGAAATCCATTTTTGGACTCCTTCAACGATTCAACTGTTATCTCAACATTCAACCACCATCTGGAAGTGTTAAGGTTAGTGTCAAGCAACAATGATGACAAGTACTACCAACATGGACAAATCACACACATCAATCTGACACTGCACTTATGCTTAAATTTGACTTGGATATTATAGGCAAGGTGGTGCAAATATAGTGGATAATCTTCAAATAGACAATATTGATGTCATTTTGGATCCATATCGAAGCGGCGAAGTAATTGTAATGCTAGCTGAGTTCAAGCTCACAATCAAACAGTACCTTGAAGAACTAATAAAATCTCCTGTGAGGTCATTGGCAGACATCATCGCTTTCAACAACAATAATCCTGATCTGGTAAGTAGTTTCTATGATCATGCTTTACCAAAAAAATCAAATAGTCAGAAGAACTTAGCTCACTGTAGAACGTGGTTAAACCAATTTACAACATCCTTTGGCCCTTGATTTATGCTCTCCTATCAGCAAGGAGATCTCTCCATGCTTCACACCGAAAATGATGCATTGGAAATTCATCTGTCCAATTGCAAATTTATCATGCTGGGAGTTTTAGTTGAAACCATTAGGCGTTCAAGTGAACAATCCTATAAAAGATTTTTCGGTGATATAACCACATTTTATAAGTTGGGTCTTTGATTTTATAGCTGATTCCAATCAGTTTGGGATTGAGGCTTTGCTGTTGTTGTTGGTCTTTGATTTTAAGAAATGGCATGCCATTGAGCACTGCAGGAAAGCATGAGCAAGTATGGTCAGGAACTACTCCTTGCTGCGGAGATGACAAATGGGCTTGGAGAGGAAGAGATGAAGTTAGTGAAGTTAATGGAACAACTAT